>OBLC01000049.1_pt1 | contig 111580 bp, 91 predicted proteins | sample 1503181 | NCBI WGS metagenome assembly OBLC01 (sample SAMN00265069, study PRJEB22529) | human gut metagenome
GTATCTCCTGCATCATATCCAAGTCCTGTAGTAACATCTGTTTTACTACCACTCTCACTATTACATTCTCCGCCAACCTTAGATTTACAGGTTTCTTTTGCAAACCCACTCGGATCGCTGTACATCACAGGGTTACTGTTACAATATGCATACAGGTTCAGTCCGTCATTGTAGATGACATCTTCTTGTGTGAATCTGCCAAGTGATGCATTATAATAACGCGCCCGCAGGTAATAAAGCCCTGTCAGTTCATCTGCCATCCGGGCATTATATTTCAAGCGGTTCGGGACTGTTTCCTCTGCGGTGATACTCTCTCCAAAGGCACTGTAACGGTAATGGTTCCGGATGCTTCCGTCACTGCCTGTCAGGTATCGGATGCTTCCCTGTTCATCATTCAGATAGTAACCCGATGATGAACCATTATTCTGGCTGATATATTCATTACCATAGACATATCCCCTGACCGGGTTCCTGTCTGCATCCAGTTCACTTGACAGCATGCCGTTCCTGTATACGAAATTCGTCGTGCTGCCGTTTTCTGTGACTGCATTACGAAGACCTTCCGCATCATAATGGTTCTGCTGCACACAGCCTGCACTACATACGGATGTATTGCGGTCATAAGCATCATACGTGTATTCAATGCGCTTTGTAATGTTTCCGCCCTGAGGGATATGGCTCTCTGCCGTAAGGTTCCCTGCATGGTCATATTCATATTGGACTGTTTCTGCGGCACTGTCAAGCTCTGTGAGCTGGTTGCGGCTGTTGTAGTGGTAACGCTCTGTCCTGCCCTCTGTAGTCCTGCTGAGCCTGTTGCCTGCCATGTCATAGCTGTAGCCGGTCAGTTTTCCGTCCAGTTCCTCCCCGGTCAGCCGGCTCATGCCGTCATAGGTATAGGTGGTCACCGCCGTATGGAGTGAACCGGAAAAAGCATCCCGGTACTGTTCCTCCCTGCCGGTCCTGTTGCCTGCCCGGTCATAGGTGCAGGCTGAACGGTACAGCAGCTCTCCTCCGGGCAGCATCGTCTCCATTCCGGTCATCCGGTTCCTGCTGTCATAACAGTATGAGGTTCTCATTCCATTTGCATACAGTACCTGTGTCTGACTGCCGTTTCGGTCATAATGGTATTCTGCACCTGCACCGCTGTCAGATGACACGTGTGTCAGTCTGCCTGCCCGGTCATAACTGTAGGATATACGCGTCCTGCCGTCTGACGACTCCTGAAGCCTGCCGTCCCGGTCATAACTGTCCTCATACAGTGTCTTTCCCCATGCGCTCTTGGTCAGGATCCTTCCTTCGCTGTCCCTTGTGTAATGGTAGACGGTCCCGCCTTCTGAAGCACTGGTGAGGAATCCGCGTTCATCATACGTATAGACGCTTCGTATTTCGGGTTCTGCGTTCTGACGGTTATCCGCCATGGCATTCCTGATGCCTGCATTCCTGCTTCCTGTCATGAGCACCGGATTGCCGTCCATGTTGTAGGTGGTCCTGATGAGGTTTTTGTTCTCATCAAGCCGGTAGCTGCACCTGCCTCCTGCATCGTAGCCAAAATACTTCACTGCCCCGTCTGCCCTGCGGATTCTCTCCACCCTGCCGGCTGCCTGGTAGGTGAATCTCGTTTCCTTTCCCATGGCATCTGTGGCACTTACCACATTGCCGGCATAGTCATACTCATAATGCTCTGTGCCGCCGTCAGGAAGGGGCACCTTCGTTACCCTGCCCCACAGGTCCTTTTCATACAGGGTTTTGTTCCCGCTGCCGTCCGTCTCGCTGTCCGGTCTGCCCCAGATATCATATTCCGCCCTGTAGTCTGCGGCTGTGTCAAGTCCTGACACGGCTGTCACTTTTCCTGTCGGATGGTACTCATACCTTGTGGTATTTCCTTCTCCGTCTGTACGGGCTGTGACTCTTCCAATGGCATCATAATCGAGGCTGTACTCTGTCTCTCCCTCACCGTTTATCCGGGATTTCTCCCTGCCCAGAGTGTCTCTCCTGTCTGTCAGGCTGCCCCTGAAATCATGCCTGTACTCTGTGAACTGGTAGTCCCTGCCCTCCTCCATCCTGCATGCCGAGCGGTCCGCACTGTCATATACATAACGTATTGTCCCGCCTTCCGGCAGCTTCACCAGCGTCAGGTTGCTGTCTCAATCATAGGCATATGACGTTATAGAAGATGCCCGGACTGTCTCTACACCGTCATAGTCCCTGATGAGCTGTACTTCTTTCCTGACCAGTCTGTCTGCGCGGTCATAGGTATAGCATACCCTTGCGCCGATTCCATCCTCCACGCGTATCAGGCGGTTCTCCCTGTCAACAGGTGAATTCATAGTATCTGTGCCATTTGCGCTGTTAAATTCAGGAAATCAAGTTGCCACTTTTTGAGCAAAAATCTGTAACAAATTTACTGTTTATCCTTGAAGATTTATTAACTAACAATAGGTTACATTCCAAATCCTTTATTCAAATAATTTGTCTGGATTTTCCTGAATTATATCAACTAAATAATCTATATCATTCCAATCAGTCAACTCTTTATTCTCACATGTTAGCTTTCCCTCATCTTCATCAAGTTCAGGGGTATCCGTATATATATATCGTTTCCTAATTATTTTGTTACAATTTATTACAACAAATTCACTGTCTAATTGACTATCATCAGTGTAATAATAAATTAATTGTCTTTCTTTAGATAATTCTAGTAAAAATTCTTCAGAAAAAGCATCACCCTCAAGATTGATAATATAAGTCCAATCATTTTTTTCTTTAAAAAGTAAATTATCTACTATAATATTTTCATTTTCAACTATACGTTCACTATCTGAAATACTTAAATAATAATTAATAACATCTTCAATATCTTGTTTTATAAATACTACACTATCTATCATTTTTTGCTATTTCCTTATTCCTTTCTCTTTTTGCCAAATATGTATCTTTTGTTGCAATGTCGTTGCTTCTGTATGTTTTGGGTTTTTTCCAAATTGAACTATTCCATTTTCTTCAAAAATTGCAATTCTTTTTGGATGTGGATTACTTTTCGTTCCATATACAGAATCATAATATTCTAAAGCATCTTTTGGTAATAACTTTCTATTTATAAATTTTTCTCCAGTATATGTAATATTGCTTTGAATATTTTTTCCACCATCAGCAATTCCTAATTTATGATGCCCTGGTTCAATTTCACCATTTTTTACCATTCTTGTATATTCTGCCCTATTATTTGTATATTCAATTCCTTCAGTTATTTTATAATCATCTGGATGAGCATAGAATTCTGGATTTGTCTTATGTTTTTCTAAAATTTCATCATAATATGGTCCAAGTATTTCATGTGTATCAGAGTAATTACTACCCTTACTAGAAGAACTACCACTCTTACTATCATTCCCACCAACTTTATCACATTTTTCTTCACCATACCCACTCGGATCATAGTACACCACCGGATTATTCTTACAGTACGCATACAGATTCAGCCCGTCCCCGCGGTACACATCCTCCTGCACAAACCTTCCAATCACCGGATTGTAAAATCTCGCCCGCAGATAATACTGCCCGCTGGTCTGGTCATACTGCTGTCCCGTGTAGAGGATTCTGTTGTGGAACTCTTCCATGCTATTTTGGAGCACGCCAAACGCATCGTACTCGTACCGGTTTTCTATCTCACCACCTCTTCCAGTGATGTACGCGGTGCTGTTTTGCTCATCCAGATGATAGTAGTGGTAACCACTCTTTTCCCGGTTCCAGCCTGCCGCCACCCCATACCCGGGAATGTAACGGCTTATGGTATCGCCTTCTGGACTGCTCTCTGCGAGGAGTTCCCCGTTATGGTATGAAAAAGTTGTAACTGTTCCGTTTTCCACCATTCCGGCACGCAGATACTCTGCGTCATACTGATTTTCCAAGCGCTTTCCATCCGACATTGTCACAGCTGTCTGCTGGTGAAACACATTGTACGAAAATACCTCTGTTCCCTCTGCCCCGGCTGCTTCCAGCAGGTTTCCCTGCAGGTCATAACGGTATGCGGTTTTCTCTTTTTCAGAAAAGTGGCAGATTAACTGGTTTTTCCGGTTATAATGATACTCCTCCGTTCCGTTTTTATCCAGCTTTTTCAGGCGGTTTCCGCAGAAATCGTAAGAATATGCGGTTTCCTCCCCATCCCGGCTCTCACTTGTCAGACGATCCATAGAATCATAACGGTAGGATACCGCCAAATCCGTCAGACTGTCACCGGAAAGTATGCATTTCCCCGTTTTCAGGGTTCGGTTTCCGTTCAGGTCATATTCATACCATAGGTCGGAGATAGTTTCCCCGTTTTCCCTCTGGAAATGCAGATGGATCATATTCCCATCCGTATCGTATTCATAGCGGGTGCAAAGACCGTTGCCGTGGCGGATCTCCTTTAACCTTCCTCCCGGTGTATGGGCATACGCTGCCAGCGTCTCCCCATTCCCGTCCTTCACGGCTGAGAGGTTTCCACGCCAGTCATATTCATAGTACACCGGCTTTCCGCTGGCGTCCGTCAGGCTTTCCAGACTGCCGTCTGAAAAATAGGTGCAGGAAACAAGCGTCCTGCCGGAAGCTGACTTTTTCAGCAGCTTCCCGTCCGGGCGGTACTCATATGTGTAGCAGAAACCTCCTGCCACTGCTTTCCTGACATTGCCTGACGCGTCATATTCAAAACTTCTTGTGACACGGTTCTCCCCGTTTCGGTCTGTTCCGGTCTCAAGCACCGGATTTCCGTCCACGTTGTAGGTGGTGCGGACTTCATTGCCGCTGCGGTCCACGTGGAGGACCATGCGCCCCTCATGGTCATACCGGAAGGTCTCGCTGTTGCCCTCCTGGTCGGTGATCTCGCAGACCTTTCCCTGACTGTTGTAGCGGTAGGTGATCACGCCGCCGTTGGCATCCCTGGTACTGGTGACATTGCCTGCAAAGTCATAGGTATAGCCTTCCTCCCCGCCGTCTGCCTGGCGGATGTTTTGGATGCGTCCCCATGCGTCCAGGTCATAGCCGGTCTCATTGCCGTTGCCGTTTACAACACCCGTGATCCTGCCGCGGCTGTCATAGCGGTATTTCTGGGCGGCACGTCCCGCCTTCCTGCTTCTTGCGGTGCCTGTCTCCTCCTCCCTGCCATGCACGCCGTATGCATACCGGATCTCCTGCCCGTCTGCCTCTTTTGAGAGTGCGAGCCTTCCGTCGGGAAGATAGCGGTTCTCCTCCTGCACCGTGCCAGAAGCGTCCGTTCTGGTCAGCAGTCTGCCGTACACATCATAACCGTACCGGTTCTGGTTTTTCAGGTGTCCTGATTTTCCATGCTCCGTCACGCCGGTCTGCGGCAGGATCTCTACGATCCTCCGGTCGTTTTTATCGTATTCATAGGAAAATACAGGTCCGAGACAGTCCTTCACATGGACGATGCGGTCTTTCAGGTCATAGCCGTATCCCTGTTCCCATTCCCCCAGTCCCTTTCCACTGCGGACAATCCTTGTAATGTTCCCAGCATAATCATAGGTGACTGATGTCGTCCGGTCGATTCCGTTTTTATCGTCCACGACGCGCTCCGCTACCAGACGGTCGCAGGTGTCATAGCTGCGGAGGATACGGTACCCCTCCGGCGTCACGATCCCGGTGCGGTTTCCATTTCCGTCATACCGGTAGCGGGTCACCGCATAACGCGGCTCTCCCTCCAGCGGTGCAAGCCCGCTGTCGAGCTCCTCCTTCCGCTCCGTGAGCCTTCCTGCACGGTCATAGCCATAATGGATGACCTGACGCACCTCTTTGGAAACTGCCTTCTCTTCATAAACCAGCTTTCCCTGCACGTCGTAGCGGTAGGAGATGACTGCCCCCAGCCCGTCCTCCACACGGATTCTGCGGTTTCTGCTGTCGTAAGTGAAGCGCAGCGCCAAACCGGCACCGTCCTCCTTCACCAGCACGCCGTTTTTGTCCCAGTACCCGCCATGCCGCTGTTCCAGCAGCACGTTTCCGCATCTGTCGTACTGCCAGGTGATCCTCTCATAGAGCATCACGCCGTCTTTCTCGAGTGCGGGCTTTAACTGCTCTTTCAGTTCCCCAAATGCGGTATAGCTGCGGTAGGTGCAGCGTCCCTCTGCATCCGTTTCCTCCGTGAGGTTACCCGCAGGGTCGTAGGCATACGACGCCTGACGCACCCCGTCTGGTCCCGTCACCCCGGTCAGCCGGCTGCAGGCGTCATAGGTGTAAGTAAAGCCGTCCCCGTCGTCGGTCTGCGGGTCGTAGGATTCCGGCATCACATGGCGGATCCGGTTGCCCTCGCTGTCATAGAAGATGCGCTCGCATCCCCCGTCCGGGTAATGGATGCGGATGTTGTTCCCATCGCTGTCATAGTCATAGGTGGTTCCCTCCCCGTCATCCCTGCAAGAATCGTAGGCATTTGGGTGTACCCGCTTTAAAACGTTGCCCTCGCCGTCCCGCATCAGGCGCTCATGCCCGCCGTCGGGATTTTTCGTGTGGATGAGGCGGTCAAGGAAGTCATAGGAATAGCTGTATTCCCCGTGCTGTTCCTTCCACGCCTCCGGCAGATAAAGCGCAAGCAGGCGTCCCATGCCGTCATACATCCACCGGGTCTCATTGCCTTCCCCGTCCCGCACCAGCGCACGTTTGTTTCTGGCATTGTACCCGTACTCGGTTCTGCCGCAGGCGTCCTCCTGCGCCATCATGCGCCCGGCTTTGTCGTACTCAAACGAACAGGTTTCCCCGTCTGCGAACCGGATCACGGACGGTTTCCCGCCTGCCTCCCCGTACTGGTACTGTGTCCGGTTGCCCTCGGCATCGGCAGTCTCCGTCAGCCTGCCCATCCAGTCATAGACAGACCGGTTCTCCCTTACCTGCAGACCATCCGTCCTTCTCTCTGCCGTGCGGTTATGGTGACCGTCGTATTCAAAAGCCGTCTCTCTGCCCGCGCTGTCCGTCCGGAGGATCTCGTTGCCCGCCGCATCATACCGGTGCATCGTCCGGAATCCGTCCGGCTGCACTTCCTCGGTCAGCCTGCCCGCTTCGTCATACGTCCATGTGGTTTTTCTTCCCAGACGGTCCGTGCGGCTGGTACGGTGTCCGTTCTCTCCGTATCCGTACCGTTCCTTTGTCCCGTCCTGATAGGATGTCTCAAGGATTTCCCCAAATTCATTGTACCAGTGTTCGACCGTTTTGTCATGCACACTGCTTACGATTGTCACTCTGTTTTTTTCCGGGTGGTAGTCTGCCCGGTAGGTGTCCCCGTTTGCCAGCGTCTGCAGCACCACCCGTCCCGCATCATCATACCTGTTCTCAAGATAGGTGACCTTTGCCTGGTCCACCGCGCGTTCCAGGTAACCGTTGCTGTCATATTCATAGTGGGTGACGCCTTCATCCATGTGGATAACGTCTGACAGAAAACCGTTTTCATACCGGTACTGCATCGTTCGTCCCATATGGTCCCTGATCTGGACCAGCCTGCCGTCACGGATTTCCACATCCAGAAAATATCCAAGCGGCGTCGTGATCCGGGTTAAGCGTTCCCCCTCATAGTACAGACGCACACACTGTCCGTTCCGGTCTTCCGCCGCAGTCAGCAGTCCCTGCCCGTCATAGTGGTAGCATTTGTAATTCCTGCCGTCGTAAATCCTAAAGCCGTCGTCCTCTCCGGTCAGCTCCAGCCACTCACAGCCTCTGGTGACATTGACCGCATGGGAGCCGTCCCACTCAAAGACCGCCGTGATCCCGCTATCCAGCTTCGCATGGAGTCTGTTGCCCGAGCAGTACAGACGGCATTCATATGAAAAACTCCATCCGGGACCCAAAAGCCCTGCCTCCCTGCTCGTGGAGTTATATTTCCTCTGCACACGGAGATCCTCCCGGATATCCGGCAGTGTGAAGTCGGTCGCGGTGATCAGGAACGCCCCCGTAACCACGTCGATCGGTTCTCCAAAGAACTGCCCCAGCCCGCTTTCTATCAGGTTCTGCTTGATGACCTGAAGCAGGTCGACATCCCTGCCCGCCAATTTGTTGATGCCTAGATCCACCGTTGTTCCAAAAGTAGTTCCAGCCAGGGTTCCGACCGCTTTTTCCACCCACTTATTATCTGTATTGAGAAACTTTTTGATTTTTTCTGTTCCGGCAGTTCCTAACGTTCCCTTGGCAAGACCCGCAAAAGCGTCCAGACCCAGATTTTTTAAATCCACCTTTCCCGTCGTCAGATAATCATTGACTGCGCCAAACAGTGTGGTGCCTCCCATCTGGGAGAGGAAATTCGCCACCTTGGTCTTCGGGCAGATTCCATCCCAGAAGTCCATTGCCTTTCCCGCAAACTTCTGGACTTTTGACGCTTTGTCCGCCCCTGAAAACGCACCTGCCAGAGCCTTTCCCGAAACCACGTCAAACGCCACATCCGTAATCATGGATACGACATCATAGGCGGCCTGATTGCCGCCAAAAACAGTATCCCGCAGGAAGTTTGCCGGCCGCGACGCATCCATCGCATTCATCTTGCTGTATCCGTCCAGTCCCTCGGCGATATCTGCCACCGCGAATGTCGCCTTGACCCCTGCCGCGATGGCAAACGGCGCCGCAAGTCCTCCCGTCGCCACGGTCAGTGCTGTCAGACCCACAACCGTCACCAGACTTATCACGCCGTCCACAATCTTTCTCTTGCTCTCCTGCTTCTTCGTGATCATGTCTTCCTTGACCGCATTGTTTTCTGCCTCGCGTGCCTGTGCGTCAGCCGCTTCCTGCTCGCTCAGCAGTTCATCCCCCGAGGGGACTGCCGCCGGGGAGGAGTCAGCCTCCTGCACGACCAGGGCAGACCGTACTTCCGTCCCCGCCTCCATGACGATGCAGTCGTCGCTGCTCTCCCCGATCTGCATGGTCAGCTTTTGTTCCCCGCAGATCATCAGATCCTGCACTGGCTTCTCTTTATCCGATGCCATCCCCATCTTCGTCTTCAGCTTTATGTCCATGCCGGTCAGGGACAGAAAACCGCCGCCCTCCAGATGAAGCACTGTCGCGCCTCCGGCATCCGGGGCAAACTGGAGGGATGCCGGCGTCATATCCATTGCGCTTCCGCTCGGGTCAGAAAAGCGTTTGTTTTCCGGCGTACTGCATGACCCGGACGCGCCCTCCCCACTCCTTATCGCATGAACCGCAACCGCCCCCTGCTCATCATGATCCGGGAAATAGATATGTACCTGGCTTCCCTCCTCCGGCATACAGTAAAAGCTGCTGCTCTCTATGGCGTAGGTAAAATACTTTGTCTTTTCGGAAGCCTCATACTCCGGATCGATCTCGAAATGGACGCGTATCCGGTTCCCGCTGCGCTCCATGACTGTCGCCGGGATGCTCATGCCGAAAATTCCCGGGTTTTTCTCTTTTTCCCTGCGGATTCCCGCCCGTCTTGCCAACACGTAACTGTATACCAGCTCCCCTTTTTCCGTGTGCAGGCGCATCGCGGTCACAACCGCTTCAATCCCGTTAAACGTCAGCGTTTCCCACATCCGCAGAAAGAAACGTACCGTCACATTCCAGCAGGAAGCCTCCTGGGAAAGCACACCCTCTTTTTCCAGCACGCGCGCATAATGGAGCATATCCTTCTCCATCGTGTAGCCCTGCCGGTCAAGAACTGTGCCATAAGAGATCTCCGGGACGCCAAAATACACCTTTCCGCAGGCGTCCGTGGCATCCGCAAGAAGGTATGTTCCAAAGTGGCTTGCCAGACGGCGCAAAAACACCCAGTCGCTTTCCTCATACTGCAGCAGAAATTCCGGGATGCACGCCCCGCCCGTCGCATGATCCGTCACACCGGACTGCCCGTAACCGGACAGAACTCTCTGTGCCACTTCCATGTATGTCAGCGCACCGTTCTGGAAGCTGCGGCTCTTTTTCACGCGGTCCCAGTCCATCGTGTAAGACCAGGCTTCCAGGTATAAGTAAAAAAGTCCGTTCTCCCTTCTGGCAGAAACCGTCTCCAGTTTTCCCCGGAAAACCACCTGCCCGTTTGTCTTTTCCAGCTCACGGACAGTTACGCCGGCGTCAGAGGACATGGTGACCAGTTCATCTCTCTGCTCTTCCTCGATCAGGATTTTCAGTGTGAGTCCTGCGTGGCAGTTCAGTCCCTGCGTCAGCACAAGCTCCTCCACTGCCAGAAGTCCGGCAATCTCCAGTTCGATTTCCAGTTCCTTATATGTAAGCTTCATGCACCCTCCTCCTTTGCCTACTCTCCCGTGCCCTCCACCTGCCCGGAAGTGATGATCTCGATCTCCCCGCCGTAGATACAGCGAAGCTTTGCACCGCCAAGAAGCGGTTCCATCCCCCGTGTCTCAACCCCTTCTTTTCCGTTGTCCCACTTGGTTCCTGCCGGAATATTTGGCGTACAGACCCCGACGATTCTCGGCACTCCCTCCTGCGCTTCCTGCGTCGTGATTTCTTTTTCCCCGCCCGTAAAATGGTTTAAAACACTGTCTAAAAAAGTGTCGGGACATTCTTCCTCCACCGCCTTTTGTATGCGGTCAGCCTCCGCTTTCGTACTCGGATTTTCCATGCTGTAACAGCCACCAAAGCAGCGCACGTTCACCTCTCCGACACTGTCGTCCACGGTCATCTGTGGCTGCTGGCGCAGGAATACTCCATGCGTATCATCCAGCACCAGATACGTCTCCCGCATTCCCATACTGCAGCGGATCATCGCCGTATGCACCACATAGGTATCATTCAGTTCTGCCATTTACTCCACCTCCACTTCCCGGAAAATAATCCCGACAGGATTTCTGCGCAATATGCTCTCCACAATCTCCAGACTGACAAAAGGATTGCGGAACTTTTTTGTATCTGCCAGAAAAACTTTGTGTTCTCCGATTTTTTTGCGATCCAGCACCAATCTTTTCACGCTTCCGTTCGGATAATATTCCGTGCTGTCAGAAAGCATCTCCTGCTCTTCCAGCAAAAGCGTATGGTACAAAAAGATCTTTCCCCGGCTCTTATCCACCAGCGACACGGACCGGAAAATCATGTCGTCCTCATACACGTCCAGCACCTTTTTCACCATATCTGATACCAGAGGAATTGGACTCTGAATAAAATCAGGAAGCGCTTCCCCGCTATCTGCGGCAAAATAAAGCGTCGTGGACGGCTTGATCACCGCCGCATCCTTCCTGAAAAAAATATGTCTTGGTCCACAGATATCAAAATCCCGCAGCTTTGCCATATCCTGCAGCATTTTGTCCTGCTCCATCGTAAAAAATCTCATTCCTGCCGCCCCCTGTCCACCAGAATCAGTTGCAGCTGTTCCGGCTTTAAATGAATAAACGGAAGTTCCTCCTCTGCAAAGACAGAATGAAGCATATCTGCCCCTTCAAAGTCATTTTCCTCCCAGATACATCCCGAAAAATCCGCCTGATGAATGACCGCGTTGCGGAAGCTGCAATTTTTTATCCGGCATCCCAAAAATCTCGCGCCCGTCAAAACCGCATCGTCAAAGCACATATTCTCCAGTGTGCAATCCTCAAACACAATAAAGTACAGCAGCTTTCCCTTACAGTCGGAGTTTTTTAAGTCCGCCTGGTACCAGTAGCCAAAGACCATCCCGGTCTCCTCATTTTTCGTCTGGCGCAGTGCCCTGTCCCAGTCGATCTGTTCTTTTTTCTCTCTGTTTACATGAGCGACCAGTTCTGTGTGATCCCGGTATTCTCCCCAGTAAACCGCCCAGGTATCTGATTTTTCTATTTCAGCAAAATCCGGATTTTCCTCAACATCGCGGAATATAAAACGCAATACCTGCGCCAGCATCAAATTGCAGTCCATGACAGCCGATGCGACCAGATTCTGAACATCATAGCGGTTGACCTTACCCCAGTATTTCCGGCTGTTTTCCATCAACTCTCTGCGGATATCCGCCCACATCGGAAACAGAAAATCCAGTGAAAATCCAACCTCCGCCGGTTCGGTATCCAGATACCACCTGGCATCCATCGCCTGCGCCAGAATCTGGTACTCGCCTTTTTCCAGCCCCACACGAAGCAGGGAAAAATGCAGGAACATCATTTTTTCTTTTTCCAGCCGGACAGTCTCCAGTCTGATTTCATGGATGGCGTCGCAGATCACCGCAGAAAGCTGCTCTGTCTTTTCCTGCAATTCCCGGTAAAAAAGTTTCTTTCCCTCTTCCAGAACAGGCTCTGCTTCTCTTGTAAAACATTCGACCGCTTCCTGTCTTTCCATATCCTGTTCCCTCCTAATCCACTTTTACCTCGGTTCCCTGAAGCATCAGGACTCCGCCCGGATGCATCTGCAGGCAGCCTCCCATCGCACACGCAACAACCGCCGTGTTTTCCGCCGAAAACTCCATTTCTGTCTCCGATGTTAATTCCACGTTATTCGATGCCTGAATCAGCAGCGTATCCTCCGCATACAGGGAAATATCCCCGCCGTTTCCGACCATCACACTTGCCAAACCGCCCCGGCACGCCAGTCTTATCCCGTCTTTGCCCATACGGAGCTCCTGGCCTGACGGATTGCTCAGATATTTTGTAGAAGGATCCCCCATACGGTCCGGCGCCGCGCCACCCTCTTCTTTATAATCGCTGACTGCACTGATTGCGACGGCGTCTCTCGTATGTTTGGTCGGGAAATATACACGCACCTGATCCCCCTGTTCCGGCATATAGTACCAGCCGCTTCCATCCGAGGATGCGGACAAGGTAGAGAAGGGGAACCAGTACGCATCGTTACTGTCCCTGCCATCGTCTATTTTTAAATGCACCCGGATCTGTATCCCGGAAACCTCCAGCACGGTTCCCTCCAGCGCTGCTCCCGTCAGATGCGCCGGATATTCCGTCTTCACCAGGATCCCTTCCGGCTTTTGAATACCGCAGGTTCCCACAAGCCGTCCATGCTCCAGACGGAAACCATGCTCCATGACAGAAAGACTTTGCCCCTTCGTCTCTATCTGCTCAAAAAGTCCAGCCACCACTTCTGTCCGTCCCTCCATGATCAAAAACTGGTCGTCCCTTACATCTTTTCCTGCCTGCTTCCAGTAATAGTACGCGCCAAGCTCCTTTCGGAATCCCGTCATTTCAAACGCACCGTCCACACTGGGAAGAAACGGAACCCCCGCATAAAGTCTTAAGGTGTCCGATGACGAGAGACTGGTGAGCGGAGCGTTCAGAGACGAAAACAACCGCTTTAAAAACTGCCAGTCCGTCTCCTGATACTGAACCGCTATGGACGAAATGGGGACGTCCGGAAATGCGAGCTGAATGTCACTCCCCGGATATTCCCTTAAAACCAGTTCCGCCAGTTCCCTATATGTCATCGCCGTATCCTGAAAAGAGCGGCAGCGTTTTTCCTGATCCATCAAAATGCTTCTGCTGTATGCAGTCACCTGGACGCTGCTCACATCCCCTTTTCCCGTGACCAGAAACTTCATGATGATTCCGGAAAAAAGGATCCTGCCCTCTGCCCTGATTGTGAGGGGTGAATACTGGGGCATATGAAACAGCAGCGGCTCACCGTCCTCTGCCCTGACATATCCGCCCAGCGTGAGACAGCCATGCTCTCCTGCACGTTCCACAAATTCCATATCCTCCAGATGCTCAACCGGAATTCCTTCTACTACGATCTGGTCTGCCGTATACCCCATTTTTCTTCCTCCCTAGTTCTCATGGATCGTCATGCCATGAATCGTCACTTTTCCCTTTTTCAGTTCCACATCCGCCCCCTGCTCACTGGCGATCCGGATGGATGTCTCTGATTTCATGATGACTTCATTTGCCGCTACAATATTGACCGCCTTTCCTGCTGATATGGAAATGTCTTTCACGGCGTCCAGCAGGACTTCCCCACTCTTTTTCAGCAAAATGCTGCCCTGCTTTCTGCCCGCTGCGATCACAACGCCTTCCTCCGTAAACTGTACCTGGTTTCCCTGCGCAGTCTCAATATTGCGCACATTCGGATTCCCCATAGGATCATCCTGGTTTCCCTCTTTGGGCTCATGCGCCTTTATATTTGTCACAACATAGGCTTCCTTCTCGTCCGCTACCGGAAAATAAACGCGCACACTCTCCCCGTTTTCCGGCATACAGTACCAACCGCTCCCGTCCGGAGATGACGCAACCGTTGAGTACGGAAACCAGTAGTGCTCTCCTTCTTTTCCGCCGTTGTCAATTTCCATGTCTACCTGTACCCGGTCTCTCTTCGCCGCTGCGATCTGTCCGTCTATGGAGATTCCCGTCAGTCTCTGGTTAAAATACGGAAGCACTTTTAATCCGGCTTCTTTTCTCAGCACATAAGAATTGACCAGAATCCCCTTTTCAAGATGTCTCTCCACACCGCCGATATACCAAAAGCTTCCCTTATACCGAATTTCATTGCCAAGAGATGCGATCTCATACGTTTCAATCTGATACTGCACATTCTCCTGCTCCAACAGTTCCCCAAGTCCGTTCTCCTTCCGGCGGTTTAATTCTCCATAATCCTGCAAAAGCGTATAGGGCAGGCTGTCCCATTCCAACTGTTCCGTATCGGGGGATTCGCCAGCCAGAACACGGATACATTCAGACTCCGGATTTGGGTAGAGCGGTTCCTTATAACGGGCAAAAAAGCGGTTTAAAAATTCCCAGTCTGTCTCCTCATACTGGATGATAAGCTGACCGATCGGCATCTTCGGAACATTCAGTTTGTAATCCGCCGCCGGATAAGTGCACATAACTTCCGCCATCAGTTCCTCCGGCGTCATCTGCGGATTCTGGAAAATCCGGATCCTCCGCTCCGTATCCATCAGATATGTCGCATCCCATGCCTCCAGATACAGGCTCACATCCTCTCCGTCCTTGCGGATAAAAATTTTATCGATAACACCATAAAACAGCGGGCGGGTCTCTCCTTCCGTCCGGTACATTAACGTCATGGTCTTTGAGATATTCTGTAACTCGTTTTCCTCCTGCTCTCCATCCAGAACAGCCTCCAGATACAGACTGGCATGACTGCCGGGCTTTTGGACAATATCCAGCCTCCGGATATACACAACGTCTATGGATGAAAGAAACAGATCTTTGTATGTGACGCCATCAAACTCCCTGATACGATCTTCCATCCGCACACGCTCCTTCCCGTTTTCTCATCCACTCATCCAGCTTTACCACCATAGCTTCCAATAAAACGCCGTATGTTCCCACGTCCTCCTTCAGACAGTTATAGTTTCCAGTAAATTCCATCCACTGCGTCTTAAAGCGGAACAGGATATTCCACACCCGTTTTTCCCCTGCCGGAACTTCAAAGCAGAAATATTCCACTGTTTCCAGAGATTTCTTTTTCAGGATCTGTGCTGACAACCGGTTGGCAGCCATGCCGTTGACCAGGAGATTACTCCATTGCTCCAGCGTTTTTGCCGCACGCTTCTGCGGCGTCCAGTTTATGATCTGGCTGACGCCTTCTGTATGGTTCACAAGGATCCGTCCGCTCTCATCTTCCTGCGACGCCTGATAAAATCCCTTGAAACATATAAAAGGAAACTCTTCCTTAAAATACGGGCAGATTTCAAATTCCAGAAGTCTGCCGTCCTCCAGTTCCAGTTTTCCCTCTGAGAGGGCGGCCAGCGCATCTTCTAGCGTAAGCGTTTTCTCTTCCGGCGCCTGAACTTCCTTTTCTCCCTGCTCCTTTACCCTTCTCATCTGGTCTAAAAGAGCGATCCTCTCATCTGTACGCATACATTTTCCCTCCTATATCAGCATTACCTGCCTTCTTGTTCCATCCCCCGGCTGTCTGTCAGAACGTCTGTCCGCACCCATCTGTAAGATCTTCTTTAGTCCGTCATATAACGCCTGATTCCCTTCCGGCATCCGGTCGCCCAACCGATTCTCTATATAAAAACGGAGCGCTTCCGCCGGCATTACACCGTCATTTGCAAGGACATTCATGGCAAACCCTGTATCCATGCCATCCCCGCTGTTCTTCCGCAATATCTCCATTGCGTACTGCCTTAAGACAGCCGGATGTAACGTCGGCATCACGGGGGAAGCCCAGGGGACTTCTACCAGATGAATCGTGTCAAACTCCGTCACGCAGTCAGAGAAATTTTCATACGTATTCCTGAGTCTTGCTCCCGCCTGCAGGCGGAATCTGCACAGTTCCAGTTCGCACGACGGATCCGGAAGCTTATCATCCAGATAGACCCTTGTATTTCCGATCGTTCGCTCATTCTCATAAACCAGCGTCAGAAACTGTACTTTTACATACCGGATCCTGTCCTCTGCCGGACACTCCAAATGAAGCGGATCCTTCATAAAATACAGTTTATTCTTATGAAGGATCATTCCGGGTTCAACCGTGATCCTATCTTCGTTCCAGACAAGTCCGCAGCCGCACAAAACACCGTCGCTGTAACCGGCGTACATGATCTCCAGATAATCCCGCGGATAATCCCTTAGCTGCTCTAACATTTCTGCGCGCAAAAGGCGCTTTTTCTTAAATTGTGGGGTTTCGTAACAGAACATGGCTCATACTCCTAACACAATGCAATCTCATCGATCCTCATGGTTGCCTCCACCCCTATAATTCCGAAGTGGCATTCATAGTAAATATCCACATGGTAGGGCAGATCAACAAACATCCTTACAAGAAAATCCATCTTGCCGGAAATCCTCTTTTCTTTTTTCACACCTATATACACCAGAATCTCGTAAAAATTCTCATTACTGCGGTATATGATATTTTGCGGGATCAGCTCCTCCACCATATCATTGAAGATATCCAGCGAGCTCCCGGTCTGGTATTGCCGCAGCAAACCGCTTAAGATCAGCTCCCGCTCCCGCTGGTCAAAGAGAGCGGCCGCTTCTGCCGCCGCCTCGCCAAAAGCACCATTTTTCAAATCCTGATACAGAAGTTTCTTGTAATATTCCTCTCTGGTCATCCCGGAGAGAATATCGTTTCCTGCGAGCACGTGAAAAATCAGATTTGTCAGACTTTCGCGCAGGCTTAAGAATTCCCGCATCTCGGGCTGGTACAGTTCCTTAAAAATATCATAAAAGCGGTAATACGGATTCACCTCAAGCCGGCAGTCGTCGTCAAACGCATCCTGGTTCAGGAACATATGCGATACTTCCATATAGGCGCTGTAATCCTTCGCCGCAAGAAACCGGATACGCTCCCTGGGAATCCCCTGCCCGTCCGCCATAAAAACTGCTTCCCATAAATAATTCATAACATTCGCCCCTCACACTGGTATTCCGGATACAGCTCCTGCACCTCGGATGTAATAAAACTGGCAATGTCCCGCAAAAGCCACGTTTCTTTTCCCTGCTCCTTAAAAAACAGGATCAGCTTTCTGCGCCCTTTCTGCTCACGAATCTCATCCTTTATAAAAAAGTTCATGGAGTAAGTCTCCGCCTCCTCCCCTTCCCCGTCTTCCAGTCTGCAGTCCTGATACCCGATATAAGACTCCAGCGCAAATCCCCTGATAAACCGTTCCAGTTCTCCCTTCGTCCTGACCTTCTGTCCGTTCTTTCTTAAAAACCGTTCTGCAAATCCATCCCTTCGTAAATTTTCCATAACCGGATAGGTATAGCGGTCAATTTTATGTTCTTCCCCGCTGCGGATCATATAGACGTCCCATAGTTCTGTATTCCTGATCTCACCCGTGATCAGCAGGCGGTCCCTGTTTTGCCGCACATTTCTGATACCGGACTTTTCGCCCACCAAATACGCGTGCTCTGCTCCATAGTCCTGGATGGAGATGATATGCTCAAAATTTTTATAATCTCCGCAGGGAATCGGGAAGCCTGTGCTCTCTAGCTTTAAATGCCATACGTTCCAGAGCGGTATCATATCGTAATGAACCATTGGGGCATATTCTTCAAAGTTCACTTCCAATCCGGCGACCTTCTCTGTGTCCGGTATTTCCTCCGGCATTTCGCAAATCACCACATCTGCCATCTTAAACAGATACGGGGCATTGATGGTCTGCCACGGAACTCCATTTTTCATAAAGAGATGGTATAATTCCTCCATCTTTTTTCGATAACGGCTGCATATCTCTAATCTGACAGACACCGGATATTCTCTGTCCGCCTTTAAAACGCCGGCGTAGATCCGATCCTTTCCCAACAGCTTTCTTATCTCGACTGCATCCCCTTTGAGAAATACGGTGGAAAGACTGCTTTTTCCCTCCCCCGCGATCTCCTCCCGGATTTCTGAAATCAGCCGGGCAGACGGCTCGATATCCTCGTCGCAGACAGCCGTCAGGTAATGGTGTGTGGTATCCAGATAGGATCTCTCTACCAGCCCCGTGCAGATCCGGTACCGGTTGATATCGTATGCCAGATCATCCATAACCCTCATTTCCAGCGCCCGGTACATCTCCTCATTTTTTTCATACAAATTTAAAAAGACGCCTTCCATCATCTCTTTAAAAGCAATCCGCTCTTCCAGAACAGAAATCGACTGAATTTCTGTCCGGATCATTTCTCTGATGTCTTCGTTTCTATCCATGATCACTTTCTTCTCCGTATTTCACATTTTGGCTGCGACTGCTGCCCCTTACTTCTTTCCGTCGAAAAAGTTGAGTTCCCACGTATCGTCCTCAAAATCAAAAAACGTTTCCTCCCCTTTGTACAAAAGATCCCCGTCTCTTAAAACCGGAAGCACGACAAAGCCCCATCTTTTTCTGGACACCCACACAAAAAACTTCATCTCCCCTTCTACGATCGTATCCGTCTCTTCCTGAATCACCGTTCCCCGGTACGTCCGGTTGATCTCTTCCTGCGTTGTCCTCTCAAACGTCGCGGTATTGTACTCATAATAATAGGTTTTTAACCGCTTTCCCTGATCGTCGTTTAAATACAGATCGAGCTGGTTGCCGATCCTGAAACGGGAGATATAGCCAATATGTTCCTCGGCATCCAGACTGTGTATTAAGATCTTTTCCTGGTTTTCATGGGTAAGCGCACATATCTCATAGGGCAGGCTTCCTACCTGATAATCTCTGATAACATTCATATACCCTAATTTACAGTTCAGGAAATAGGATAAAGCGCCTTTTAGGCAGCACATCTTAAGCTCCGTCCCGTCTTGCTCCTGCTTCGTGCTCTGGATCAGTTTTCCGGGAACATACTCTTTGAGTGCTTCCGTAAACAGCCTTGATTTGCATGATTGTCCGGTCAGCTTGATCATCTCATACGTCTGGAGCTGCCCCTGCTCAAATTTCTGATCAAGGAACCGTTCCATCAGACCATATATATCCGGGCGTAAAACCTCCTCCACCTCATTGAGGTAAACGGAGAATTCCACCGGCTCCTTTAAATTTTCAAACTTCCCATTTGGGCAGACAGACAACCGCCATTTATCCAGATAGATTTCCCGTGCAGCTTTCCGCTCCGTGGAAAGCTTTAATTCATAGCAGAAATCCGCCTGAAAAAACCTCTTTTTTACCTGCTCTGCCAGTTCAAACAGGTAGTAGTAATTGTTTTTCACAAAAAAGTACTGTTCCCGGCTCTTCTCCTCATAGCTTTTAAACTGTGTCGGGATATAGGCTTCCGCCTGCCGGTATGCCTCATCCACTTTCCGGACAGACGATTCCTCTGAACCGGAAAATATATCATCAGGCAAACATCCCAGCACTTGTGCAATGCGGATTTTCAGTAACTGCAAAATGCGGTAGGTAAGGTTATTTCCTCCGAAATTGGTATCTCCGTTTTCATAACGCGTCTCAAGACTGACAATATAGGAAACACGGTTATTATCAATGCAGAATCTTCCGGATGTGAGATCTGTCGTTCCTCCCCCACAGTCAATGATCAGCGCATGATACCACCGTTTTCCCTCATAACTTTTCTGTGCGATCATCCTGTCAATGCTGTGGAACAAAACCGCCATGCCCTCATCCAGTTCGCAGTTCACGTGATACTCCGGCAGAAGTTCTTTAAAAAATGACTGGAATTTTTCTTTTTGACGGATGGGCGCAAGCATCTGGATACTCGTAAAACTGCATTTAAACTGCTGTCTTGCCAAATCCAGCAAGTATTCCAAATAAGCGCGCAGCATTTCCCTTCTCGAAAACTGATATTTGTATCCATCGGTAAGGGTTACTCCTTCAAACCGGTTCGGATCGCTGATCCAGCGTTTGATGTCATAGAAAACAGCAATATCCTCATCCCGGTAATTCTCCTCCCCCAGCGCTTTCGCGTCATGCCCAAACACAAAGGAGGCTTCTTCCCCCTCCTGCCGGCACACACCGATAAGGCTTGGGATGATTTTGCTCCCCTTTACCATCGCCGTTTTCATACTTCCATCCGGCAGACAGATCCCCATGGTGGTATTGGAGCTTCCAAGATCAATGATCAGCGGGAGTTCCGCCTGTGCAATCTCTTTTTCCTGAATATCTAACAGTGGAATTCTCACGCCCTCCAAAACTCCGGGAGCCATCGTCCGGTTGCCATAGTAACAGTCATACAGAAATTCGGAATCGCGCTCTTTCGGCAAATACAGAATAAAATACTGGTGCTTTTCCAGGGGGCGGACTGCGACATCCTTTCCTTTAAAGATATACGCCTTTCCCTCCGCCATCTGGATATAAAAGCAGGTGTACACCTGAAAGGATTCATCAATCAGCAAAAGATTCCCTTCGTATATGCCCTGCTCCGACTGTATCTGATACCCGTCCAGCTCATTGATCTGCGTGCCGCTGTACAGGGTCATAGTGCCCGGCACCCGGATATCCATATAGTCTGTAAGCAGTACATCATGGCATTGCAGATACTCCTCAATCCGCTCCAGCCCGTTTTCGCACCGGGTCTGGATATGGCGGTATTCCTTTTGCCCGCGAAAACGCATGATGAGACGGATCAGACTCTCCTTGTCCTCCCTTTGAACAGACGACACTACCAGCCGCTCTTTTCTGCAAATTTCTCTGAGATGAAACATCGTCATCTTCTCAAGTTCGTTCCTTTTATAGGAATTTGTGGGAGTAATCTCACGATTTGCGTTCCATTTGTATGTATATCCGCTCATAAGTATCGTTCCTCGCTTTTCCTAAGTTGTGGCTGCCCCCTGCGCAGCTGCATTCATCCCTGCCCTTGCCGCATCAATCTTTGGGTTCAGGTTATCTGCCAGCTCATCCAGTTCCAGCCTTCTGTAAATCGCCTGCGCAGTCTGGTAGAAAGTGATCGCGCTCTCATACTTCCCCTGGGCGAAAAGCATATTGCCCTGATTTTCAAGGTCGATTGCGTTTTGCTGATCATTCGCCTTCTGCTGGTTCTCCATTTCAAGGGCTGCTTTCTCCTCCTGTTGCTGTTTCTCCGTTTCCTCCGCGGCAGTCTCCTCCTGCTCCTTTTTTCTTGCCGCTTCTTCCATCGCCGCTTTTTCCATTGCTTCCTCCGCGGCAGCCTGCTTTTCTAACGCCTCTGTTTTTCCCTCACTGTAATAAATATCCGCCGCTTTCTCTCTCGCTTCTTTGTAGGCTGCGACCGCCCCCTCCAGATTTCCGTATTCCTCTTTTCTCTCCCCCAGTGCGATCAGGTCATATACCGCAATATAATCCTTTGCACGCTCTAACTGGCTGTCGATATAGTCTTTTCCGACGTTCCCCGCCTTTTGTGACATCTCTCCTGCCGTAAGGTACAATTCCTGCGCCTTCTCATATTCCCCGGCTGCAAGAGTCTCATCTGCGAGGATGATCTGCTCCGCCACCTGTTTATACTGGTCTGCCAGCAGGGCTTCTTCCTCCCTTTTTAAGCTGTCAGCCAGTTCCTCCGCTTCGCCGTATTCCTCTACTGCCCGCTGATAATTATCATTCTGGAAATAGGTCTCCCCATCCTCCATGCACTCCGCCAGTTCCTTTTCTTTGTTCTGTATGCTTCTATGCCCAAGAAACAGCGCGATGCTGATTCCTCCGACAACCAGCACAACGGGAATTACGACCATGAGTATCTTCTTTAAGGTCCACGGCTTTTTCGGCGACTGGTACACTTTCCTGACAAAAGTGACTGCCATTGTATAGTTGTCAATCTCTGCCGTCTCCTGTCTCTCCAGAATCCAGTCTTCGGTGCGGTAAAGCACCTCCTCCGGCTCATTGGCATCACGGATGATCTCCAACAGCTTTTCATCCGGGCACTGCTCCCACACGCCTCTTGTGAGCAATAGGAAAACATCCCCGTTTTCCAGCTTTCTCTTTTTGGATATCTGGATTTTTGGAGTTCCCCTCTCCCCCAAAAAAGAATACAGGTTATTGCGTTCCTCATGGGCTGCCGCCTGGTCAAGCGTTATTTTTTCAGCCTCCACCAGATTACTTGTCAGGGACTGGTCGGTTGTCTTTTCCAGGATTCTGTCATTGCGGATCAAATAGTAGCGGCTGTTTCCCACATATACATACCGGATCTTCTGGTAATCGGTAACCGCGACAACAGCAGACGCTTTTAGATGCATTCCCGCTTTCTGCCGGAGAAGTTCCGTATGTGCACGGTGTGCCATCCGTTTTAAACGCCCTTTTCCCATAGACGGCACTTCCGTAAAATCACGGATGATGCTTTCCACTACAAGCTTTGCACTATTGATGGAAGAATCTCCATCCAGACTGTCCGCCAGAACATAGCAGGCAAAATCATCCATCTCCACATAGCCAAAGTAGTCACGATTGGATAACTTTTGTCCTTCCTCTGACATATTGACAGTTTGAAATTCCGAATTTATTCTTCTCATGCCATTCCTCCACACGAATGATCTGCCCCGGTGTTCCCCGGAACCCGCAGGAGGATCACGCTTCCGTTCTCCTTCTGCGTTCCTTCTTTTTGTTCTGCTGCCCAGGCAATTTTCCCCGCCTTTTCAAACAAACTCCCCTGCTCTACCAAAATATCCTCGATTTCACTCCACGATACTTCCTCAAAGATCCCGCTCGTCGCCAGCATCACCACATCTTCCGGCCTGGTCAGGATCGGCTGGCTCTCAACTTCAATTTTGCGAAACCCATCCATTCCCACGTAGTTCCACATCCTTTTTTCTTCCATGCTCCACACCGCTTCCTGTCTGGAAATCTTTCCGTCCTTCCACGCTTCCTCCGCCAGAACATCCAGCGTGTGCCCTTTGCTCAGCGGAATGATCTCGCCCCCACGAAACAGTGCGATCCGGATATTCCCGGCGAGCGCATAGTACAGCTTCGTCCCATTTACAAAAACTGCTCCAAGACTTGTCCCGCCCTTAGACCGCTCCAGCGTCATCTGAACCCTTCTGTTTGCCTCGTAAAACGACATGCGGAAAAAGTGATCCGGCTCACTCAAAAATGTATAAGGCTCATATCTGTCCAGAATGGTATCCATCGCAATCTGTGCACAGACTTCCCCTATATTTCGTTTTCCGATCCCGTCTGCGATCACCGCCAGAGCGCCTGCCTGCGTCCTTTCCGCCCGCACTCTGTCAGACTGGATCTCTTTATTCCCCATCGTCTGGGCAATTCCTGTATCCAGATACAGACCGGAATCCCCACAATCCCTCAGATCCGTTTCCCTCTGTGCAAAACCGACCAAAAGCCGGACGATCACTGCGGTTACCAGGCACGCCAGAACAATCACGCCGATCATTTCTGTCTCCGTCATACCCATGCTCTCATCCTCTCCTATTTCACGTCATCCCATGAAAAATTTGTTCCGCACAATGCAACGAATAAAAACCGGCTTTTTCCCATGCTTATGATGTCGTAAGGCTTTAACTCCGTGGGAACGTATACCGGCTCATCGTTTAAATAGGCAAGTCCCGAGGAGTCGCCGGGCAGGATCATCGTATTCAGCTTTTTGTCGTCATACACAATAATGGTATGATTTTTCCGGTCTATTTCGTTATCCCCCAGAATCTGAATATCCATATCATCTCCTCTTCCCACAAAATTTTTCCCTTTGTATATCTTATAATCCATTCCAACCCTGGCTCCCTCAATGCAGATCAACCAGCCGCACACTGGCCGCACCTCCTTCTCCAGAATATCCAGTGGAGGCTCAAAACCAGCCGGCTTTGCTCCCTCTGTCTCTTTCTGGCGGCGCTCCATCGAACAGAAAGGGCATAGATCCCCATAACGTTTCCGGTTATATATATGTCCATACATACATTTTTCCATCTGTTTTACTCTCCTTATCTCTTGGCTTCCTAACTCTTTTCTCTGGGATTACGATAAAAGAAGTCTGGTTTTTGCAATATAGAGGATATCCCCGGGTGCTACCCTGCAGGGACGTCCCATGACTTTGTAACACTCCCCGTCGTCCGCCTTCCGTACCCTGACTCCATTTTGGGATCCCAGATCCTCTATGTACCATTGTTCCATGCAAAAATTGAGGGCAGCGTGTTCATAATCTATAAATGCGCTAAAAGCACAGTCCTCCAAATCCACATCCACATCGTCCTCTCCACCCGATTTTCCAATTAAAATGGAAATCCGTCCTGCGATATCCCACGACTTGACCGGTTGATCCTCCTCATCCAGTAAAATCAGACGACCGGTTTCCTGTACTCCTGTCTTGGAAGGCTCCTGCTTTTCCTGAATATTCTCTTTTCTTTTTTGACAATATACCTGATAAATAAGATCAGCCAGTGCAAGAACACCGACAAAAACCAGCAGATAAAAAATCAGCAGGGACTGCTCAAGCCTATGGGATTCAAAATAGATCTGAACGCATAATATTACGCTACACAGCAGGATTACCATGTCTGCACCAGTCTTTATCCAACGGTTCTTTTTCATCCCTTTTCCCCTCCTCGTTTCCCATCCACTCTCCCGAAAAACCGACCAAATAACTCCTCCGGGCATATCGGTTCCTGGTTTCTTTGCACTCTGTCTTTCGGATGTTGATACGTTTCCATTCCTTTCCTCGGCTGAAAACCAAAAAACTGCTCAAACTGACTTTGATTAGAAAATGTAGTATTCTCTCGTTGTCCTGATGATCTGGAAACTGTTTTTTGGGTTCCATGCGAAGCATTTCCGACATCTGATGAGGATTCCCTTTTCCTTCCCTCATCATAACGTCTTCTTTTTTCCTCTTCTCCCAGACACCCATAGGCTTCCTGGATCTCATACATCTTCTGCATCTTGACCGCGTCATCCCTTACCGCATCCGGATGATATTTTTTTGCAAGTCTCCGGTATGCTCTTTTTATTTCCTGACTATCTGCATTTTCCGATATTTCCAGTATGGCATAATAATTTTTCATCCCCGTACCCCTGCTTTTCCTTTCAAAAAAAGCTGCCCAGTAAACAGGCAGCTCTTTTCATACTTTTTTAAACCGTTTGCGGAAAGCCTTTTATGATACGCTGTATCCGCCTTCTACCGCAACCTGCGCCATCTTGTCTTTCTTCTGCTTGATGATAAGTGTAAAGCTTCCAACGCCTTCCACATCTCCATAATCTTCCCTGTAATCAACGACAAAAGCATTTGGGTATGTATACTTGCGCACAACCTGGGATGCCGCGATCACCTCTATGCTCACCTTTCTGTAACAGTCAGATTTCTCTGCCGGAACTAACGCCCAAAGCCCAAGCTGTCTGGTATTGTCAAACGGATCTCCGTCAACGGCAGTTAAGATCTTGCCAGTGATCGTCACCGTGCTTCCCATATCTGTCGAACGCGCATTGCTGTCGTGCGGAATATCCGTGCGAAACTTTACGCCGGTAATGATCGTAGTTCCCAATTCAATCGTTGATGGTCCTTCCACCTTTAATTTAAATCCCATAATATCTCCTTCCTGCTGTGTCTCCGTGAAACATCAAATTGCATGATTTCCTGCCTACTCTCCGCTGAATCCACCCTCAAATTTCAGGTTCGTCATCTTGTCCTTTTTCTGCTTGATGAGAAGATGAAATGTCCCGGCACCCGTATCGTCCGTAAAATCCTCTTCGTAATCTACCACAAACGCATTCGGGATCGTAATCTGGCGAACGATCTGAGAGGCATTTACCACGTCAATCTGGACTTTCCGGTAACAGTCGGAATTCTCTGCCGGAATCAGCGACCATCTTGCCAGCTTGCTGGTGTCGTCCGCAGCTTCACCGTTTACGGACGCCAGTATCTTTCCCGTGATCAGGATACTTGATCCCAGATCCGTAGAACGTGCATTGCTGTCATGCGGAATATCAGCCCCAAATTTCACTCTTTCAATACTGGTCTCCGGAAGATTCACTGACTCGCTCCCTTCAATTTTCAAACGTAATCCCATTCTTCTTTCCTCCCTTAATCCTTTTTACTTTTTTTTCTTACTTATTTTATAGACTGCAAATGTGAGAGCTACCACAAATGCAATATCCACCAGGTATCTTAAATGTTCATACATATATTCTCAGCCTCCCGACTTTTCCCCGGCTTTTCTGATAAGCTGAACCTTTAAGTTTCTGGTGGTATTTGCAAAAGTCACCATAACATTACAGATTCCATACTTCTCATCAATGGTGTAATCCAATTCATCACCATCTTGAAGAATAGAGTTGATATGCTGCCGGTCTGCATCCCAGCGGCTCTTCTGGCTGTTTGGATTGCTGCTGAAAAACTTCAATATCTTATCCTGTTTAAAATCACCGCTGTAAAAGCGGAGCATCCTCTCAATATATGTGACCACAAGCGTCTTGTAAATAGGTTCAAACTGCGTGCCGTTGTTAAGCAGATTTCGTGCCTTATAGACCGTGATATTCTTAATCTCTTTTCCCTTGTGCTGCGCATTATCCGATGAAAATACAAAGCCAAACCCAGTGTTGTTAATGGAATTCTTAATGACATTTGTAAAACCGGAGATTTCTTTTGTCAGACTCGTGGATGCCAGAAGTGCATTGTCATCCGCCTCCACGTCAAATCTCACTCCCGGATACTCTTTGCTTGTATTGTGAAACCGTTCCTTTAAGTACTCCGGGCACTGCCATGCAGCCGTAATCCCTGCTGCCTCATAAGCCGCCCCTACATAGATCCCTTCCAGCCACATTTTCATGATGTCTTCTTTTTCACTGGAAAGCGAGACATTGCCGTCCTCGTCCATCACCATTTTCCTGTCAAGGATCAGTCCCGACTTATCTTTTGGAATGATCGTTGCATTTGGAATACACGGAACCGCAAATTCACTGTATTCCTTTTTCATCAAAGGCGTGCATTTTTCCTTAAATACCCCGATGCCCTCTGTTGCAACATAATTAAAGGTGGTTTCCTCCCCGGTCTGGAAACTGAAAAATGTCGTAATCCGGTACGGCTGGATGGCATTCATCAGAATCGACAGATTCTCCATCGTATTTGTTCCCGCCTTCTCCTGCCTCTGGTTCCCTGCAAAGCGGACTCTCTGCAGCTTACCGCCGCTGCTCTGGTTTAACTCCACATCCGGCACAATCGCAAACCACACCGTGTTTTCAAACTCATTTTTATCATTCGTCGTATTTAAGTAAGTTAAGAGCCTCGGAAGATTGCTTGCCTTTACCAGCATATCCAGGGAGATATTACTGATCAAAAGTTTCGGCTGCATCCCTTTCTCTTTTACCTGATACTGGTCAAAAAAGATTTTTACTCCCAGGATTTTTTCGATCAAAGGCTTTACCGCCTTGACAAAGTCATCCTTGCTCTTCTTGTAAAATTCAAGATACTGGTTATAATTTCGCACTTCCGCCTGCCGGTCTATCTCGCTCTCCATCGTAGACCCCAACGGGCAGAACGTGCGGACGACCAGATCGCGCACATAATCCGACTGCAAATCATTTAATGCGTCGTAATCCTCTTTGAATGCCTCGATCAGCCCCGTGTTGATCTGATCGTCAACCACTGCAAGCTGGGTGTTCTCCTCCTGCTTCATCTCCAGGATCTTGAGTTCGCCGTCTTCCCCCATGCTCAGCAAGCCTGCCTTAAACTCCTGACCTCCCTGCTTCGTTTCCCCATCGCCCAACAGCAGACGCGTTTTGGCATCCTCTATTGCAAGCGGCAGCATCGCAAGTACATGATTGTAATTCTGGCTTGCCTGCTCAAACTGATCGTTCAAACGGTCACCTAGATCCAGCTTTTTGGGATCCTCATCGTCCAGCTGCACATACTTTTCATAAGTATACTGGATCTCCCTTCGAACCTGACGGATATCCTCCATGATCTTTTTCGGAGAAATCATATCCAGCACATTGCTGAACGTAAAATCCACATTGGCAACTCCCTGCGCACTCCTGGCTTCCAGAAGAGTAATCAGCATATTGAGCAGGTCATTATTCTCATTCAATGGAATTTCCGTGATGCAGTTATCGGGAATATTCTCCGGGCGCACAAGACTGTATTTCATCTCGCCTGTATTCGCATCGCAATAGGAATACACAACTGGCCTCGTCTTTTCAAGAAACTCATCAAAACTGGATACAAGCAGTTCCTCATTGATCTCTTTCATCTTGTCGTCATCCAGACTGCTCTTTCCCCTTACATCCCCGATCAGGGTAAGAATGTTTTTTCGTTCCGGATTGATTTCTGCGAACAACAGAGTCCGGTTGGTTTGTGTGATTGTTTCCATGAATTCTCACGTCCTCCTATTCTTTGGTCTTTATTGGATCACCGCAATGTAATGTATTTCCAGCTCATAGCTCCCGTCCTGGGGCATAATATAAATGACATCCCCGAAACCGACGCTGTACTGTATCTGCTTACACGCGATGGAATTCCCGATCATGACGACACTTTTTGATGTGTGATATAAAATCATTCGTCTGTCTTCATCTGCCATCAGATGTATTTCGTTCAATTCCATTGCACGGACTGCATCCGGATATTCCTCCAGAAGCGCTCCCAGTACCAGTTTATTTTCCCTGACCTTATAAAGTTCAAATGACAGCGGAGGAATCTCCTTCTCTGCATCCGGCTGTGCAGTAAAATAAGCGTCCATCCTGCCACAGAAATGATTTTTCTTTGTCTCCTCCGCCAGACGTTCCAGCGCAGGTCTAGGTTTGTGCGTGATCTTCCAGATCACAATCCCTGCGGCTCCTCCTGCCAGAAGGGCAAATACCCAGCCATATGCCTTCCAAAGCGGTGTAATTTCTATTTCATATTCATAGGTATAAGCGCTCTCCCCATCTGAAACCTCCAGCAATATCGTCTGTGTCCCTGATTTTAAGGGGTGGACTGTCAGGACATTGTTGGAAAGCTCCGCATCGAGATATTCTCCGGAATCCGTTTGCAGTAAATATGTCAGCGGATCCCCATCCGGATCTGTAAAATACTCGTCCAGCACATAGAACCGTTCCCGGGTAAGTACCGTAAACCGTTCATCCGCTGGCAGCGCCCCGTTTGGTTTGCGGTTCTCCACCACAACAGAGATTGGCTCAAAGGAACTGTTTCCCATGCCGTCTTCCATGTACGCCTGAAAAAACCACGTCCCTGACTGCTCCATAATCACCTGCCCCTGCATAGATCCGCCGGAAGGTTCGATCTCCAAAAAACTTTCCGGTGTATCCCCCTCTTCCCCGTCACCGATGGAAAACTCATAAATAAAATTTTCGTAAAGATTTTCATCAGACACTGCATTTCCGCTTTTATCGCGAAAATACAGCTTGTACGAAAGCGGCTCATTCTTATATACAGTGGTATCAAGCTCTAGGACAGGGGTCAGCGAACGGTAGCTGAATAAATATATTTGAAGTTTTTGATTCTCCAAAGTTTCCGCCTGCACCGTGAGTTCCCTGATGCTGCTGTCAATGTCTGTGATCTTTCCCACCGCGTAATTTCCGAGGTTCATCGTTTCGATCTCCCGGTCTCCATACAAAATGCCCACATCCCCGATCTTTCTCGGGGAAATCAGCAGCACATCCATTTCATCCAGATAATTTTCCTCTAAACTGATCCTGATATTTTGGATCCCGGGTGCAAACACGCTGTCGGTAATCTCCCGTATGCTGTAATCCAAGTTCGTACCAAAAATTCCATACAACACTTCAATGAGATTTTCTGGTGTTTCTGCCGTATACATCTGTGCCAGTGTATTTTCTGAGATTTCTTTCAGGGTCTGCGTATTTCCGTCATAATCGCCGAATGCTATTGTGTAGATCCTGATTCCCGTCCGTGCACATTCCTGTGCAACAGTGCTCATATCCTGTCTGGATATCTCTGTGGTCCTTCCCGTGTCAGATCCCTTTAAATCTGCCTCGCCGTCCGAAATCAGGACGATCACCTGCTTTCTTCCGGAAGGCTTCCCCAGCAATTCGTAACCGTAGGACAATCCAAGCCCAATATCTGTATTGCCTGCATACTGTTCCTGGTCGATCAGCTCTTTTAACTTCGCCCGCTCCTCCTCAGTCTGTATCGTAAGCGGGGAGGTAGACGTAAGAATACGGTCATTGTATGCCACAAAGCCCACGCGGATATCCGCACTGTGTACGGTATCTACAAATGCCTTCACCATCCCCCTTGCAATATCCTGCGAATCATTCGTTTTCATGGAACCGCTGTAATCCATGACAAACATGACATCCAGTCCATTTTTTGTGCTGACAAATTCCTCCGCATAAACAGACTGAGGGCAGAAAAGTATAAAAAACAGACACAGTATCCATACCATCCCATATTTTTTCATTTTCCTGCCCTCCCAATTCATACACTATTTTTTGTTTTTCTTCGGTCTCTTCGGCTGATGCATTCCAAACTCAGAAGCTCTACCATCTGCTCTCTTCGCAGCACTATTCGCCACTTTTGCTAACACCTGAAGCACTTCTCTTTTCATAGTTGCTAATCCCTCCTATTCTCATTAAAATTGTTATTGCTATGAATGCACTTATTAGACTGGTTTCCATCTGAACCAGACGGACCATCCATAAGATGATTCCTACTACAAGCCAAAAAATGTAAATTTGTATGCTTCTTCTTCTAAATATCCTTCTTTCATCCTCAATTAGTATCCGGTTTTTATGTTCTATCGGTGCCATTTTTATGATATGCCACCCTAAAATTACTGCTGTTATCCAAAATGGAATCAGTATTAACTCTTCATATTGTGCCAACCTTACCGAAAAGCTAAGACATACTATGGTTGTAAGCCCAAAAGAAAAGAAACATTTTATATAACTGTCTGCATGATACCCCCCGCAGAAGAATCTCAAACTCACAAATACCAGATAAAACAGTATGGCCTCCGCTAGCATATTTAATCCAAGGCCTACGGAGAGCACTATCAATCCGTTTATCATGTTTGCAATTGTTATTTCAAACCCATATTTATAAGTGTCTTTCTCATCTGCAGTGATAATCTTTTCCTGCAATAATAATGTTGATAAATAAGCAGATATCCTCTCCAGCACGATACTAATTTCTTTCTTTTGATTCATCTTCCAAATTTAGATGTTAATTTTTAACCCATTATGACAAATTCAGGTTTTAAAAACAACTAGTTCGTCATTATCAGTAATTTTTCATCATAAACGGTATTTTTTTGTAAAAAACTGTCGAAAATCGGCGTTTAAAATTTAAGTTTTCCACTTTGCATCCAAATTTTTACTTTCACAACAAACCATGCATTTTTTCTATACTGTTAAAATAAGTACAATAAAAAAAGAGTGACATACACATCGTATATGTCATCTCCTTATTCTTCTATTTCCCTAATTTTAAGTGTAATTCTTTGTAGTAACCGTTTTCCCTCCTCCCATATAAAATAGCTTCCTTGGTAATCGTCTACAATCCTCTGGATCGTCTCCATTCCAAACCCATGTTTTTCTTTTTCTGTTTTTGATGTTTTAAATGATGGGTTCAATTCCATAACAGAATCTTGAATTGTGTTGTCAATATCAATTTCTACCATACAGCCATCTCGTCCGATCACAATCTCGAGCTCACGTTCCCCCTTCACTTGGTCGCAAGCTTCAATTCCATTTTTCAAAAGATTATGTATCAAATTTCCCATATCTAAGCTATCAACTCCACTTACATTTCCTAATACTGCATAATGGAATCGAATATCTTTTTCTCTACATTCATGAATTGCCCTTATCAAAGCCGCATTTAATCCTTCATTCCCTGTTTCTTCTGGAATCTCCAGATAATCCTCCCACTCATCTGCTATCCTTTTTAAGCTTTCTTCTGCTTCTTTGTAAGCTTGTTTTCTTAATAACCCATAAACAACATTTACCTTTGCACTCATATCATGTCTCAGACGATTCGCCTCGCGCCCAAGCTGGAACAAATTATGAATTTGTTCCTCCTGCAGCTTTTGATTTTCTTTCTGATATTCATCTTCTATCTTTTCTATTCTATATTTTCCTATCAATTGATAAAACCCACCTAATAGGATAATAGCCAAGAAAATCCCGAATAATATCCATAAAGACAAATGATACCGTTCTTTTTGTCCTAATCCCCCGCATTCTAAGCGGAACATAAATAATATTAAAAAGAAAAAAATCAAAAAAGTAACTGCCATCAGCCAGTCTTCTGCTAAAATCTTTTTTTGTTTTCTCCTCTGGTATACTGCTAGTACTATTCTCCCCATTGAAAATCGCAAGGCTCCTGCTGACAGTGAAAAATACATATGTGCTTGACTCTCTGTTTTCAAAAGCTCTTCCAAACTTCCTCCCGAAAACATGCCCCATACAGCGAACATTACATATGCACTAATAAATGCCAACAGCACCCAAACAACACTTAGCAAAAAGAAATCCGATTTCCTGCCTTCTGCTGCCAAAAGACAATACACATATAAAACAACCCCATAACCAATGCCTAGTGCCCCCTCAAAGCTGGTATAATGATTTAATCCTGTAACCACAAAAAAATATGCGGTACAGCCCATCAAAAACAATACCGTACCGCAATAGCCACTATACTTTTGTTTCAATCCATGACTGATATACTCTAACGCAATCACTGACGACAATCCATTGATCAAATAATCTGTAATTTTAACACATCCTCCTTCCTCCTTTATAATTTTCTAATTGCTGTTTAATCTGTTTTCTTCTATTTTTACCAATATCTAATTCCATTCCATCCAGCAAACAAACAGTACGATTTCCAATTTCTTTTACGCATCTTGCATTTACCAGAAAATTTTTATGTATGCGAATAAAACCATATACAAGCAATTTTTCCTCTAGCGACTTTAAAGAGCCATAAATTTTGTGACACTCCTCACTTTTCGTATATATGAAGAGTGTATGACCTCTGCATTCTATATACAATACTTCATTTATACAGAACCAAATATCCTTTGATTTTTCTCCATCCTTACACCATATCTGAACTTTTGATTCCGTCTTAAGATACTTTTGAACAGCTTTTAGCATATCGCGTTCCATAAAACTTTTCCTTACAAACCACAACGGTGCATATTCATAAGAATCAAATACCATATTTTCATGGTTAGAAACAAAAATAATTTTTATTGCAGGATTAAAATCATATATCTGTTCTGCTAGTTCAAATCCATTGCACTCTGGCATTTCCAGATCCAAAAAAATCAGATTTACCATCTTTGTTCTACAATTTTCCAGCAGCTTTCTGCCGTCTTCTGAAATCATTGTGATTGTTTTTTCTTCTCCAAACAGCTTTAAACATTTACAAACTTCTTGTTGAATTCTAATCGCATCTTCCCGATTATCATCACATATTCCAATAACCATATCTTTCTCATACATCTACTCGTTTTCTTTCTGAGCATCAGGCTCAACGTACTGATCCTTTGCATATTTACAACATAAAAGTACTATCTGATTAAATGATAACCCCTCCTTTTCACTAACTTCCAAAATCCAATCATACAGAATAGGAGTAAATCGAATAGTTCTTGGAATATTAGGTTTTAACAAGGTTTTTTCTATTTCAAACATACCATTTATACCTCTCATGTTTCTATTTCATCACTATCTTTCTATACTATAACTATTTTAGGTTCTTTTTGTATATATACATAAGTGTAACCGTTTTAGGTTCTTTTATTATTCATAATTTGAATTCACAAAATTCAATACAGAATACAACTATTCTATATTCCGCAATCTTTTGTTTTGACCTAAAAGCCTTTCTTATAATTTACAAATATAGATTTCCAAAAAATATTTCTTTTTCACTTTTTAGTCTTTGGGTTAAAATGAACGTTCAAGGTGGTATCAGACTGATCTCCTCCCCAGTCCACCTAAAAAAAGCAGCGCTTTCTTTCCTAAATTTTTTCCCGCTATAAACCATTTTCATTTCACTAACATTTATTCTATCTTCCACACATCGCTTCTTCCCTTCTTCCGCTCCGCTCTCTGTATCTGTTTCACAAACCTCTTCATAATCAGATTGTTTCATCGAAAACTGCTCTGACTCCTCCTGTTCCTCTTCCTTCCATTCTTCTTCCACTTTCTTCGGAAAATATAGCGTATAAAGATTGGATGTCTGTCCTCCATTACTTTCTCGAAACCGGCTCTCTTTTGTCACATATCCTGATTCTACAAGTTCCTGCATAGCACGTTTCACTGTAGATACACTGATATGTAACTCTCTTGCAATCGTCCTCACCGCCGGAAAGCACGTTTGCTCCTTATTTGCCCTGTCAATCAAATATAAAAGTACCTGCAATGCCCTATTTCTTAAATTAGACTGATATGCCAGTTTCTTCATCTCATACTGATTCATATATTTTCCCTCTTTCCTGTTTTCACTGCTTCACAATATCTTCTCTGCACCGCCGGGGAACTTACTCCCCAGCGATATATCTTTCAATGATAGTCCTAAAAATCTTTGCGTTGGGACTGCCATTCATGCAGTCCGGCTGGTATTCCAGGAAGAATACCTTATGATAGTCTGTCTGAAATGCCTCCACATAGGTATTCTGCAATGCTGATTCCACAAAAGGACACAGCACAAAGGCTGCTTTTGTTTCATACATCTCCAAAAGCTTCATGGTATGCACGATCTCATAGGGCTTTGTGCCGCAGACAAGAAGCAGGATATCTGCATCTGCATCCGGTCTGCCTGTTCCATAGTCCTCCAGCAGAAAGTGAAACCCTCCATGCGGTGTCTGTGTGCCATACCACATTTTTTCCAGACGATACCCCCCAGCTTCCTCATCCATCTCATAGGCATCTGACAAATAAGGAATGATGCCGCTGGCATTCTTCTCCACATAAGCCACACTTGCACCTGCGTTTCCAAGCCACGCGGTAAAACCCAACGCCATAGTAGTCGTGCCTATACGGCTCTGAGAACTTATCATGGCAATTCTCACTCCATCTGCCATGAAACGGTAACACTCTCCCTTCCTTTCCGTTTTTTTCTGCTCCTTTGGCGCATATCTCGTCATCCCCTGACTGCTTAGAGACTGCATGATTTCCTCCTGCATCCCTCTGATTTCCACATCTGTGACAATATTTCCCACTCCTGCATCCAGCAATGCCCTGCATAGCGGATCACTCTCTTTTAACCCCTCGCAGATGACCGTGATTCTGGCATTATACATGGTCAGAAATTCCTCTATGGCTTGGGCAAAGTCCCTGTCCTCATCCCCAAAGGCAATGCGGTCTAACACCAGCTCCGTGCAGTGTGAAAAATTCCGCATATCGTAAATAACAAACTGCTTCAACATAAAATTTCCCGTCATTTTCTTAATCGGCAGGGCATCCTCTTTCTCTGCCAGAAAGTCCAGCAGATTGGTGTGCTGCTGGGATGATAAATATAAAATCATTTCCTCTCGTCTCCTTTCTTGGGAAATATAGAGTCACTTAGGTGCTGTTCTTCAGCACCTTAGAAACTCTTTTCACGGTAAATAGCCCAGAATGGGCCGCCTGCTCCTACCCGCTTTTTCGCTTCCTCCAAAATGAGAGACAAGTCCCACTCCTGATTGCTCCGCTTCAGACTGGCAGGATCCGCCACCAGAACCTTTCCATCTGCAGTGATTCCCCGCAGCACTATGAAATGTCCGCTTTTTGTGAAATGTCCCTTTGACATAATGGCAACTACCAGCTTTCCCTCGGCAAGGGCATCTGCCACATTCTCTCCGTCAAGGTTCATATCCACAGAAAGCCCCCAGTGTTCTGCAGCCTTTGGTATCAGACTGTGATAGGAACCTCCGCCCGGGCAGTAATAGCCGTTCTCATAGGACCACTGTGCCATCTCTACCGGATCCACGTTTGTGCCTGTCAGTGTAGATACCACAATACTCATGCTGTTAGGACCGCAGCCATGGGTGCCGATCTTGTCCTGTCCGTATGGTTCATCTGCCCAACGCCCGTCCAACTGATTGTAATAAACGACCTGCGTTTCTCCTTCCCTGCCAAGCAGAATATCCTCGTCATACTCCTGTCCGTCTGCCTCCCTGAAATCCCTCTCAAAGATACCGGAATCATTGTTATATCCATAGTCCTTCTGAAACCCATCCACGGCGGCAGCTTCATCCCCCACCAGCCATTCGGAGAGCGCTGAAAAGGGACTTGTGGCAAGATACATTGTAAGCGCCACCAATAGCAGAAGGAAAATGACAGGACCTAAGATAATCGCAAGCAGTCTGCTCCTGCTTTCCTTGTCTTTCGCGGCCTGTAAAGCTGCCTCTGCCAACAGCTTCACTAAAATCGGATCTGCCATCTTTGCGCCTCCTTTCAAAAGGCGGACTTGTTATCGTCCGCCGCCTTTACCCATATAGCTGAATTTGTACTCCGGTATATCGAACTGGATATGAAGCCGCTTCGCTCCTGCCATAAACAAGGCGTGTCCCCTCTTTCTCGCCAAGAGAAGCTCCTGCTCCGCTTCCGTCAGGTCGTAAAGGTCTGCGGTCTCTTTCAGGTTCTTTCCATCCGTTCCCATCAAAATCTTATAACACGGGATGTCAAGCAATGCCTGCCCATACTGCTTGATGCTCTCATGCAGAAAGTCTACAAGGCTGTGGGAAATGATACCCAGTGCCGCCTCATACTTTCTGGCACGTTTCATCACATTTCTAAGATATACCAAGGACTGCGGTACTGATCGGTCAATCATCAGATATGCCTCGTCGCAGATCAGCAGCACACGTTCCTCCCTGTCATGGCTCATCTGCTCCCAGTCATAAGTCAGGATGTTAAAATACTGGGTACGCTTGATGTTATCCCCGGTTTCCTGCAAGGCATGGGTGTCCATGACAGTAAACCGGGAATTGCCGGAAACGGTAGTATGCCCGTTCCAGATAAAGCTGTCTGCTCCCTCTGCTATGTCGTACAGCAGCATGGCAAGGTCGGTGTAAACCTGATTTTCCTTTTCCGTTTTTGTCTTTTCCTGCACCAGTGCATAGAGGTCGGAAAAAATCGGGAAGTCCTGCGCTTTCAGCTTGGTAACATCCGTGTCCCATGTGATGTGAAACTTCTGGTACAGCTCCACCAGACATTTTTTTAAGACTGCTTTCTGCATATCCGTCAGGGACGGAATGTAAAGACTGAAGAAGATTTCCAGATTCTTCATGTGCAGGGCGAGGTCGTTCATGCCGTACCCTTCATCCCGGTACAGCCGAAGTTCTTCTTTCTCGTCCTCGTCATCCCTCGGTGACGGTCTGACCTGAAGGGGATTAATCATTCCCTTGGAGCCGCCTACTGCGTTAATCCAATCCCCGTTTAAGTTCTGACATAAATCCCTGTATTCCGATTCCGGATCAATGACGATAATGCGTGTCCCTTTCATATACTCGGATAACAGGATGTGCTTGATCGCCGTGGACTTTCCCACGCCGGAATTACCCATGACACAAAAGTTGCTGTTGGTCCTGTCCCCGCCACGCTTCCATGTGTCTACAATTACCAGACCGCCGCTGGTATCTTTGGCAAAGTAATAGCCTTCCCCGTCATTGAAGCCGCTGCTGGCAAAAGGAAATCCGCCCACAAAAGTGGAAAAGGGAACGACTTTTTGCAGGATGCTCTCCATCTTGGCATGATTCGGAAATGTGGGCGTTAAGTGCATAAAAGCCTCTTTCTGCAAATTTGGAATTGCCCGCATCTTACATTTCATTACACTGGCTACGCTCTCCGCACGGCGGCAGGCTTTCTTGAACTCTTTTTCCTCCCTCGCTACGGGCATAACCTCCACACTCATCAGCCCGACTGTCTCGCCCTCCCTGTCAATCTGCATGATGATCTTCTCCCCGTCCTCTGCGGCCTTTTCTGCCCGCTGTCTTGACAGGGGATCCTTTGCTCCGTCTGCAAGCCCTCTCTGCTGTACCACACTTCTTGATATGGCATTGATAAGTGTTCCGTTATCCACCGGCTTGAAGCCAATAGATACTAAGGTGCTTGGAATGTTCGTCAGCTTTGAAAGCCACTCCACATCCACTTTCTGTGGGTACCGGATGATACCGTAAGCCTTTCCGATGTTCTCCCCGATGGAAAGACGGTTCTTTTCAAAAGACAGACCCATAGGCGTCACTACGTTCAACAGGGCATTATTTACCGGTGCCTGTTCCACCGTCTGCGCTGCATGTCTCATTACATCACTCCCTTCAGCACGGGTATACTTGCCGCCGTTTCCGCATCCTCCAGATGGGTATAGGACGGATTGTTTACAAGGTTAATCAGCCTGACGATCTCTTTTTCGGTCAATATGTCGCAGGTCACGCCGCCAGTTGCGAATTTCTCGCAAAGCAAAGATGCCCGTTTCAGCAGGTCACGCTCAATCCCCTCCTCCTGCTTCTCCCACAATGCGATATAAAACTGTCTTTCCACAATCTCTCCAGACAAGGCAAAGCCGCCCATCTGCAAGATTTCCTGACGAAGCAGCTCTTTTCTTTTGTCCTCCGCTTCCTTTAACATCTCGCTCATCTCCGTTATCAGCGGGGAAATATCCACCGGACGGGATAACGCCATGAACTTGAACTGGTACTGGATGTCGGAAAGCTCTGCTGTCAGTGTCTTAATTAGCACATTCTTTTCCGACTTGCTGTATAAGTCGATACTGATAGCATGGATCCGCAGATAGATAAATACCATCCCGCCACGGGTATACAGGTACTTATCCCGAATGTCCTTGACATTGATGAACTGCTGTGCTGTCTGCATGGCCGTACTGCCTGCATCCGTCTGCGGGGTTTTTTTACTGGTTTTCAAAAATAAAAGCAAAATGCCGCCACCTATCAGGGTGACGGCAAGCATGATAATGGGAAATAAAAGACTTTCCATTTCTTCCTCCGATTTCTATTTAATTTAATGGCCGCACATGCCAGTCTGAAAACAGATTGTCATGGATCGTCAGGGTGTCGTTCAAGTGCATCTGCAGCATCCCCGCTGGTGTCCATGCGTCAATGACCTGTGCATATACGGTATAGTTCCCGTCCGGGAACCAGACCGGTGTAAAATGTGTTCTTCTGTTATAGGTACTGTATTCATTCCTCTGAAACTCAAACTGTGCAGGATATCCCGGACTTGTCGGCTCCAGCAGTCTCCAGTAATCGGTATAGTGAAATTCCGGGAAATAGGCTACACAGGTCTGTACCTGCGTGATATGGCTTGCAGGTGCACCGGAACGCATATCCGCCGTGGCTGTCATGTTGATGCCATAGCCTGATTTCAACGTGCTTCCTGATGCAGTGGGGTTCTTTTCATCCGGAGTGATACGCATGGCTGCGGACAAGGATGCCGAATAGGTGTCTAAGGCATAATCATACCAGCCCTGATCCTCCCACTCTCCATTGTCTACCCAATGCCCGTGATTGGAAGTACAGCCCGCCGGACAACTGGAGCTATGGCTTCCACTCTCCCAGTCCCAGTCAGATACCCATACCCAGTTAGCGTGCCACCAGCACCTCCAGATACCCCAGCTTAGGCTCGTCACATTCTGCCCTGCTGGTAAGGACGGTCTGCTGTAACCATTGTAACGGTCATCTGCCATGGGATCCGGTGGCGGGTTCTCATTTAAGTCCACCACGTTTGCCCGGATGGTGGTAGTCGCAAGGCTTCCCTTATTGGTGGATATGTTTATGGTAATTTCACAGGGTTCGGACGGCGTGTGCCATTTTACCCACACAAGCTGACTCCCATTTTCCGGGATAACCACACCGGACATCTGATAGCTCCTGCCGCCTATGGAAAAGGTCACGTTTGCCTTGGCATCGTTGTTGATCTCATCCGTGGTTGACAGCGTTGTGGAAGTAATCACATCCGTATCAATCCGGTATACTGCATCGTACTCCGCTTCCGTGGGCGGTGCGCCCTTGTAGATGATGATACCGATACCCAGCGTCTGTATCATTTCATCCGTTGACCTTGCCGTAGTCTTTGAGCCGGTATAAGCCGGAAAACCTAAATCTGCCTTCTCCAAAAACAATGCAAGAGCCAGGTTCTTCATGACTACTGTGGGAAAATGTGTGCCTAAATCGCCGCCCACCATCCGGTTATAAAGCCCGGCCTCGGTGGTCGTCATGGCAAAATAAAGATTGTTATAGATTAGATAGATAACCGGTTCGATCACCAGTTTATAGGAACCATTTGTAAGTGTTACCACATCTATGCCCGCCTTTCCTGCTACCATGGATGCCGCCCCTTCCGAACAGAAGTACCTCTTGATCTGTGCGATACTCGCCTTACTACTATTGCTGGATATAATTTGGGGCATGGGGTTATCAGGTGTATAGTAAGTATAGCCCGATGTCTGTAATGTCAACGCTGCTCCATTGCGGTACTGCATCTTGCTGACTTTTCCAAAACTGAACATATTGCCTGCAACAGACGACAGGTTCTTATTGGAAAAATCCATGGGTCCCGCCACAATCCCGCCGGCCTCTGCATCTACCACCGTTACACGCACCCCCTGATAAGAGTTGCCCGGCCAGTTATAGGCTTTCGTTCCCTGATTCAGTCCCCCTCCACCACCATCCACGTTTCCGCTTCCCTCTGCATAGGCGGTCAACGTACCTGACAGCAGCATGATAAGTGTCAGGAATACTACCATAAATGTTTTTTTCAAATTTTTTCCTCCCAAGTTTTTTAACTGCAAAAATTCCCAGCGAGATAGCCTCACTGGGAACTTGTAATAAGCGTTTAAAACAATTTATAAAAATAGATATAAGATTATAAATTTACATATGTCTATGCTCGATTTTGTCGGTAATAGAACCGTCTTTGTTAATTTTTCTTGTTGCTTTGACTGTAGAACCGTCTGACTGTTTAAAAATCTTGGTAACACGCGCTGTTTGCTTTCCCCCATACGTTTCCACTTTATCTGGTTTGGTTGTTGGTACTATCGGCATGGTATTGTTTTTCTTAACTATATCTCCCATTTATTCATCCTCTTGTTTATTATGACGTAAAAGTATACTTAGTTATTTCGCTATACCATGTTACGTCACAACGTGTCAAGACACTTTCCCGCCGAATAAACAGAAAAAGATCATGACCTGCACCATACTCCCAAATATAATCCTTACTCTGTTTAATTCATGTCACCAATCTGCTTGTTCCAGTCTCCCTCAGAACCTGCAGACTCTCCCTGCGGTGCACCCGGCTGGTCTACATATCCATAGCCCGGAACAAATACCTGCCCGCTGTCGTTGGTGCTACCCCCTGCCGGTTCTTCCGGCTTCTGTTCCGGTTTCGTCACCTCCGGCTCATACTGGGGCGGCTGCTCCGGATTCTCGGCTGCATCCGTATCCTTGACCTCCGGTTTCTCCGCCGGGGGCTGGGCATCCTCCTTGGTCTGGGACTTCCCACTGTCATCCCCGCCCTGTTCACTTCCTGTATGGATGTCTACTGTTTCCGACTCACTGCTTTCCGGCTGCTCGGTTCCCTGTCCGCTGCTTTCGGCTGCTTCCGACTTGGTTTCTTCCAAAGCCTCTGTCTCCTTTGTCATATCAATTTCAGGAACAGTCACTTCCATCTGCTCGGTGGTCTGCTTCACAGGCTCCTTTTCCGGCTCTTTCGGTGTTCCAATCCTTATCAGATAAAAACACAACCCTCCTGCAAGGCATACCGCCACTGCCGCAAGTATAAAAATCACCAGTTTCTTTTTCTTGTCATATTCTTTTTTCATCGAAAAGACCTCACTTTCCATAAAATCACTTTTACGGCAAATGCTGTCCTATTTTTATCCAACTCCATCATACAATAGACTTTTGAATGCGTCCAGACATTTCCCGGCAGATCAGAAACTTTTTCTTCAATCTACCATAATGCCTGCACTCCTGTCTATTGTTTTTCAAAACTTGGGCATATAGGCAGCTTTTGCTCTGATCGTCATACGGACAGGCGGCAGAGCCTCCCATCCGAAAGATAAAGGTATCTCCAACTGCACCGAAACATCCGCTTCAAAATTCTGGCTGGCGTTACCCGGTGCAAAGGGTGCATTGCTGATTGATACATTCAAATCCGTTACCCGGTATTCATATCCATTTCCCTGCCATTTCACATGATACGCTCCATCAGGGTTCGTACCAAGCAGGCGGTCAAGCCGGGTATACACATCTCCGTAATCCAGTGTTTCCTCCCAGCAGTCCCCTGTCATAAAGTAGCCGCCACTGTACCCCTCCCTGAGTCCGTCATAGACCTCATTATAGTTGGTGGTCGCCACGGATATAACGGATTCCTGCAAGGCATTCCGTACCCCATAGGCGATAATGGAGAGCCGGAAGAACTCTGCCAGCACACACAACGCAATCAGCAATGCCAGCACCAACGCCACCGTAAGCGGATAGGACATACCTTTTTTATCCATTACCAGTTTTCTTATTTTTCTCATTCTCTTGCCTCTCATCTGCGAAGAACGGCTCTGCCATTCTTCCAGAAATGATTTAGTTTCTCTTAGGCAGCGTTCTTTGATGCCTTAGAGAAACTTCATTTCTTGGTCACTTATAATAGACTTCACTCTTACCGCTTGCCCTCGCTTTCAGTTCAATGGGAAAGGAACCAAACACAAAGAAACCGATATCCACCCTCTGCGTCAGTGTCACTTGGATGTCTCCGTTTAGCTGCACCTTATTCCCGCTGTAATAGTCACAGTCCCACTCTATCTGCGGATCAAGTCCCGTTTCCTGCTTTAACTGTGCAATCCTGCCGGACACATCCGTACTCCCCACGATTTCTGCCTGTCTGACTATTCTCTCCGCAAAGGAATCAAGCTGCTGTTTCTTCATAAAGACCGGAAACAGTGTCATGGCAAGAGCCACTACCAGCATCAGACAAATGATCCCGATTGCAACATCAATGTAGCCCTCTCCCCTGCGGTTTCGGCACACATCTCTTATTCTTCTTTTCATGGCTGCTCCTCCTAAAACATTCCCGACATTGTTCCGAGTATCTGATAACCCATGACTCCCATGTAAATCAGAAGCATACAGGCCAGCAGCAAAAAGGAATACCTTCTGATTTTCGGCGGCCGTTCCATGGCAAGCCTTTTCAGTCTCTGCACTTCAAGCTGCTTCATATCATGGGACAGCATACGGAAGAATGTCACGCCGTCATCTCCCCGGATGCACCCGATTAATCCCCTTACCACATCGGAAAGCATAGCACTTGATACCCTTGCTTCCAGTCTGGTAAGTGCCGCTTCGTAGTTACCCGTCCTCATATCAGCCGTAGTAATGGCAAGTTCATTCCTTAGTGCCGGGCCTGCATTCTTCTGGTAAGTCTCCAGCATGGAAAGGATGTCACGGCTTGCCATCAGCTCCTGCGTAATGGTCGCTACAAACCTCGGCAGTTCAAACTCGATTTCTTCTCTCCGCTTTTTTACCATTTTTTCCGCTTTTCCGCTCTCAGAAAAGAATGTCCCTATCCCCAGCACTAGAAAAACAGGAAATAGAAGCGGAACCGTTAGCAGACAGGGGATGATACAAAGAAGTATCAGCCCTGCCTTTACATAGGCCTGCGCCATATACAGTTCCGGTGTCATTGGAATTTCTGCGGAACGAAGCGTTGCCGCCAGCTTCCGCTTTTTGTACTCATCCATGGACAGGAAGCGGGCGATTTTGCCGGATAATTCCATGATAAAGGCATCCGAACTTCTCGCCTGCTTCTTCTGCTTTTTCCCCACAGTCAGAATTGCCCGGCTGGTGCGGTAAGTGGGTACTTTAAAGACTTCCGCAAGAATAAAATAGCTCCCTGCCGTAAAAAACACGGCAAAGAGCAGTAAGATCATGTTCTGCACTTCATTTACACCTCTTTCTCAAAATTTCTTTACCTCTTATACTCAATGGGCCTGATATGTTTTGATACTGCCGCCACGGATATAAATACCACTGTTCCGCTGATGGCAAGCAGCACCTTTCCGAAGCCGGTAAACATCAACGTCTCATACCAGTCCTTATTCAGAAAGTAAAGCAGGGGGATGCTTCCCAAAAGCAGGATTATCATTGTGATGTACTCCTTTACCGGTTCATAAATCAGCAGATCAAGTTCCGATGACACCACACGCATATCCGACAGCTTCGACACAATGGGCGGCAGGGTATTCTTCAGGTTGTAATCATACTGACAGGCAATCACTGCATCCACCCACTCATGGAATACAGCATTATCCATTCCCTTTTTTAATCCTTCCAAAGCTTCCGCTGTGTTGGAATTGATTAGTTTCGCCTCCATGAGAAAGTTCCGGAACACTTCCGATACCGGCGGATTTAAGTAGGACAGATTTTCCTCGATTGCCCGGATAATGGTATTCTTGTTCCGCAGGTAACTAGTGGTAATCATGGATAAAGCCGTTTCCAGCTCCGTATTGATCTGCTTCTTATGCTTGGATGCCGTAAATTTCACATAGTAAAACGGTAAAAGTGCAAAGCCCACTGCCAGCACCGGCACCATCAGAGCGTTATTCATGGTAAGGGCAATCATCACGCCCAACACGAATAAGATCATGGCAAGCAAGCACAGCATGGTAAACTGTTCGCTTTTCCCGGACAGCCGCAGGATTTCCTTTACTTCTTCAAACAACAGTTTCAGTCCTTTAGGCTCTTTCTTCTTTTTACTCTCTTTGATCCGGTTCTTCATGCTGTGATTTTTGGGTTTTAAATACCCCGATAAGCCCTCCAAAAATACAAAGGGGGACAGCTCCAGCATGATAAAACATCCCGCCACTGCCATAAAAAAGGCAATGGTCACAAGTAATGTCATAGGTCATACCTCCATTTCTTCCAGTAATTCTTCATAATCATCACACTCCATACGCCGCATATCCGACACTTCCTACTGCTTTGCCAAAAGCTGCTCCTGCATTTTTAAAGGCAATCCGTTTTCACGGAGCCGCTTCTGCAAGCCTTCCGAAAGATTCTCCACCTTCTCATAATGTCCTATAATCTTGGGCTTTCCCTCTGCAATGATATTGTCTGTAATATTAAACCGGTACAGGGTACGCATTTTCTTCCTTCCGTCCTGCAATGTCTCACATTCCGTTATCTCCATAATTCTTCGGGAATTGTCCTCCAGCCTTTTTGCAAATGCCACAATCGGAAACGCTTTTGTGGCAAGGTTCTGCAGCGTGACATCATCCATCCCCGGCTGCTCCTGCTTGCACAGCGTAACCATACGGTAATAGGTATCTTCACAGGAATTGGCGTGAATGGTGGTAATCACGGAATGCCCGGTATTGGCGGCATTGATAGCCTGCATACTCTCCCCGCCCTTCATCTCCGCTACTGCGATGCAATCCGGATTGATGGTAAGGGTGGTTTCCAGCAGCTTTACCATGTCAATATTCTGTCTCGGATCATCGGAAAACCTTGTCACCAGATGCACCACGTTATTCAGCACTTTTCCTTCCCCGTCAACGGCAGTCAGATCAAACTCACGGCATCCCTGCTCTATGGTAACAATACGCTTGCTGTACGGCACTTCACCCAATATCCAGCTCATCAGCGTCGTCTTTCCCGAAGAAGTCGCCCCGGTTATGCACATGGATACTCCGTGGGTAAAGCACAGGGAAAGCAGATCCAGCATTTCCCCTGTGGCAGTTCCAAAACCTACAAACTGCTCTTTTGTCAGCTTCCTCGGATTTACAATACGGATAGACACCGCCAGCCCTTTTTCCTTATCAATGACGCCATCGCCCATAACCGTGATACGGATCTTGTTGTTCAAATGTCCCACCACAATCGTCTGTGCATTGTCAAAAATCATGCCGGACTTATGCAGGAGTCTTCGGATAACATCGACCGCATGACCGGCACTGTTAAAATGCTCCTTTGCCGGAATAATCTCGCCGGTAGAATAAGTAATCTTGACATCCCGCCACTGGTTGATATTGATTTCCTCCACATCATCCCGGTACAGATAACGTGTCAGGAAAGAAAAGCCTGTCATCTCCCCATAAAGAAGATCACAGAGTTCCGTCTGCTCCATTCCCTCTACGCCCACGTTGCTCTGTTCCAGATATTTTCCGATGTAGGATTCAATCAATTCCCGGTTCTCGTCCGGGTTTTCACGAAGCACGGAAGCAAAGTTCTTGGATATATACTCCTGCACATCCTTCAATACTTCCGGAAAAGTGCGGTATACCACACTTTTGTTTAACATCCCGGCAGTTTCATGTATGTTTAATATTTCCTGCAATTCTTTTCCTCCTGCTTAAAATTCTCCCTTGTTTTTCCAGACAAAGGGGCTGCGCACTACCAGTTTCTTTTTCTCTGCCCCCGGCTTGTTTTCGCCCTGTTTTGTCTCATACAGTCCAAAGACTTCGACCAGCACTTTCCTGACCTCCGTCTGAAAGGGACTGGATTCCTTGGAAGTCAGCCCATTCCACAGACTTGCCTCATCATACTGCTTTTCCAGTTCCGCCACATAAGGGAATACAAAGCCTACTCCTCCATACTGTCCTGCGGCTGCTTCCCATTCCTGCCCGGTCTTAAATTTCCCGATGGCACTTATATATTTTCCATTGTCTGCCCGTCCTTCCAGCATACCCGCATGGGACTTGAAGTAGGATATTCCCCGCAGATTGGAAGTTCCCACACGCAGTACCCGGTCTGCCATCTCCATGGCAAGGACGGAAAACACATCCGCTTCAAAGACAGAAGTACAGTCCAAAATCACATAATCAGCCAGATGCCGCAGGCACACAAGAAATTCCACTGCCCTCTCTCTTGTAACCTTGGGATATGACATCAGGTTTTCCCCCATCCTGTACCCCAGCAGACTGATATATTCATTTGCAGGGACAGACACACAGGCTTCCAGTATCTTATTTTGTGTCAATGCCGGAGCCGTGAGAAGTGCTCCCAATGATACTTCCTGCTCCATATCCATAGGAAGCAGGAACGGCACAGAAGGCACAAAGGGGTCACTGCATACCACAATGACATTTTTCTTTTTCTTTGCTATCTCTGCCGCCAGCTTTACCGCCAGGGTAGTCTTTCCGCTGCCGGGGCTTCCTACAATGGCAAGCATATTTCCATGTTCCATCCTACTGTCCTCCTGCGTTCACTTCTACATCATCCACAATAGGTTCTTCCTTTTTCTCCTCCGCGTCTGCTTCTGCTGTTTCCGCTTCCTCTTCCACTTCTTCCGTATACAGTTCTTCTAAGACTTTCTGCTGTTCATCCAAAAACTTTTCGGCCTGTGTGCTGTCCCCACGGAATACCAGGGCAGCATGAAGTTTTCCGGTCTGTTCCAGTTCTGCAAGAAGCCTTGCCTGCTCCGGCATTGCAAGCACGGTAATGGTGGACGCCAGTTCCTGTTCCTCTCCATCCTCCACATCAGCCTGCACATCATTGTCCGTTCCGCTGCTTGCCGTAGTTGCAATGATCTCCACATACTGAAGCTCAGGCAGTACCAACGTTTCCCTCTTTTCTCCCACATCCGAGGCGATCAGGGTTACAATATCTCCCGCCTCCAGTTTCCCTGACAGACCGGCTGCAAAAGATTTAATACTGACGGAGATTGCACGGTTCTCCCCATTTAATTTACTGAGATAGGCATTCTTTAACATAGGAGTATCTGACAGCTTGCTCTCCAGAATATAATCTCCTTTGTAAAGGTCGGTATTAGCGTATTTGCCAACCACATCCTCTGCTTTGTAAACCACATTGCCGGGCAGGTTATAGCCGCCTACTTCCACGGTAGTAAACATCTTCTCCGTAATCTGGTCGCCTTTGTGGATTTCCGTATTTACGCGGATCAGAGATACCTTCGATTTCAGTGCATTGTTGAACATCGGGGTAAGACCGAAGCAGATAATCAGCGAAAGGATGATACAGATCAGTCCAATCACAATACGGTTCTTCAATAAATTTTTCACTTTTCTTTCCTCCATTTTTATCATAATTTTTTATGCAGGCAGCATGGCAAGCAGGCATCCCAACGCCAGATACGGCGCCATTGCAAATCCTTTGTCCTCTTTCTTTGCATACGCCGTCTGGAACAGGACTGCCAGAAACAGCCCCAGCATCAGTGCGATATAACCCCGCTTTACGCCCAGCACAAATCCGCAGGCTCCCATCAGTTTGATGTCCCCACCGCCAATGCTTCCTTCTTTCACCAGTGCCGCCACCACAAAGGGCAGCGGCACAAGAACAAGCCCCAGAAGTGCCGGGGCAAATTCTATCTCCAGTAATCCGGCCATCAGGATAAGGACCGGTACATAGTCCGGCACGGTATGGGTTGCACAATCATACTCTGCCGCAAATAAAAGCACCTGCCCCGTTAAAATACAGGCAAGTGCGTGTAAAGTCGTTCCATAAGCTCCGATAAATACGGCGGTGACAACCGCAGCTGTAACCGCCACATATCCGATTTTTTCAGAGCCGGTCAGTTTTTTCAGCAGCATATCCAGCAAAATTCCCAAAAGAAAACTTGCTGATACTGCCACCAGAAAACTATGTGATTCAAGAAACCATATCAAAATATTCTCCTTCCTACTACCTTTCTTTCAGCATCCGCAGACTGTCCCGGATATCCATACCGTCAATCTCATTTCCCACGCATACCCAGCCGGGATATTCGTTCCTTGCAAACAGCTCCGCCCTTGGCAGGTCGCCTGCCAGCTCCACAATCTTTTTCCGAACAATATTCGGTTTCCTGCTGTGTTCCTCTACCGGTGTATCAACAATGCAATGCACTGCCTTTGACACCCGTTTCGGCTGTCCTTTTGTAGCAATCAGACACAGCTCCGGATTTGCTCTCGTCCAAAAACCAAGCCCCCAGAACCATTTTTCCTGCTGCTTCCTGCACCGCTTTACCCAACAGAAGCCAAGCGTCTTATAAGTGAATCCCCACCTTCGGATCGTTTCCAGCCCCTGTTCCAGACAAGGGAATGTCACCCATAGAAACAGGATGCAGTCATCCGCCGCTATGGACTGGATATCCAGCCCATAGATGTCCTCAATATTCATAGTTCGATAGTGATTTTCGGCAGAACGTCCCTGTCCTTTCTTACTGTACACTTTGTAAGCCCACGGGGGATCTACATACAGAATGTTAAACTTCAAGGATGCTCGCCTCCATTTCCGCAAGCCGCAGTCCTATCTCATAGACGATATTGACCGTCACGGAATTTCCCGCCTGCTTATAGAGCTGTGCATCACTGACTCCTGCCGCCTTTGCACGGTCGAACAGAAAGTCTTCAAATGCCTGTAACCGGAAACACTCTTTCGGTGTGAGCCTGCGGATGCGGCAGTACACAACCACTCCCATGTTGCCCTCTGTCAAAAGTGTCTGAGAACACTGCTTTCCCACCCGGCCCCTGCTTACCGTACTGTTAGGGTAGGACAGGTTGATTCCATCCCCGTGCCTTGCAATCACATATCCCTGCTTGGTTGCTTCCCTGACAGGCATTCCGGTGTAATAAGGACACTGCAGCATCATCACACCATGGCGGTCAACCGCTGTCAGGGTAAAGCCCGGCTCTCCAATATCCTTAAACCTCCGTCCATTCTGCCGCTTGTTCTCCCGCTCCGGCGTTAAAGCCGCCCTCGCCTGTATGCACTTTCCGTCACAGGCTTTACAATGCAGCACACCGGAGCTTTCCCCAAACCTCGTTATCCCTGCGTTATAATGAGACACCAGACACCGTGAAATCTTTGTCATATCCGGCTCTTTCTTCTGTGTGAGGAAACCGGCATAGTTCTTTGCCCCGCATTCCTCATTCCCGTTCTCTTTCAAGCACTCCATCCATTCTTCCGGCTTCTTGGTTCCGCACAGATACAGCCCAGTCTTTCCTCCGGCACCGCCGCCGTCCGCTGTCAGGGTAATGGAAAGCCCGTCCGCATCATAGACACGCTCTCCCTGATAGCCTCCTATAACTTTTTTAACAACCGCTGTGTTTGCTCCGCTGACAGGAAATACTTTTCGTCCACGGATTCCTCCAAGATATCCAACAAGGTACACTCGTTCCCTGTGCTGGGGGACTCCGAAATCCTTACTGTTGACACACTGCCATTCAAGGTCATACCCTGCTTCCCATAAGTTAAACAGAACGGCGGTAAAATCCCCGCCTCTCTCGCTCGACAACAGATGCTTAACGTTCTCAACGATAAGGAAGCGGGGTTTATCTTTGGTAGGCGTGCTTTTGAGCAGACCAGCGACTGTAAAAAATAGTCCACTTCGTTCTCCGGCAAGACCTGCCCGCTTTCCTGACAGTGAAATGTCTGTGCAAGGAAAACCAAAAGTCCAGATTTCAGCTCTTGGAATCTCTCCTGCTGTGAGCTGCTTAATATCTTTGGCGAACCACTCGCCCGTGCATTTACTTCCGTCACAGTGTTCACTTACCTCCTTACTGCATATCCGGCAACAGTTTCCTTCCCTGCATTTTCCGTACTTGCAGTAGGAAAGTCCATACATTGCCATATAACTGATGTTCGCATACTTGTCGATTTCTACGTGACCGATACATCTATGTCCGCTTCGTTCCAATCCTCTTCTAAAGCCGCCTATTCCACTAAATAAATCTAAAAATTCCAAACAGACCTCCTGTTTAGGTTTGAGAGGTATTCACAATTCCTTTTGCTTGTCCGGTAGAATAGCATCCTAAAATTTGATTGGTAGACTTGATTCTTTTCATCATGTGCCCCATTCGCTCAAAGCGCGATAGGGATAGATCTGCTGGCTCCTTGCAAAACGTATCATATTGCCCACCTGATCGACTACGCTCTGATTGTTCTGGTCTTTGGTACACATCATCACGCTCCCAAAGATACCTGTCAAAGCCGCAACCACGGTAAATGCCACGTTATTAGAACACAGCCAAATTATGGCGGCTACTGCACCGCCAAAGAGGGAGCCTGCAATACTCTGCAAAAGCTCCCTCCGTCCAAAACCATTGAATAATTCATTTTCCGCTTTTACCCCACTGGGGATATACAGCTCCCACTTCTGTTCTTCCGTAGTTCCTCCTTTCCAGTCCCTCAGTCTTGGACTTCTCATTACCCATAATAGTACATAACAATGTCCTTTATCTGCCAGATGCTCTCTGCAACGATATAGAACAGTACTGTATTCTTTGCCCTTTTCCGGTACTGCGCCTGTTCTTCCTCCGCTCCCTGCAGACGCACCATGCAATAGACAAAACGGAATACCGCTCCCGCCCGGATCAGGCTGATTATGGCTATGGAAATATCATCTAAAGTCAAACTGTTCCATCCTTTCAAACTAACTCCATTTACTTTGCCATACCCTTTACCATTCCCACTAACCGCACGGAATGGTAAACATTGTTGATGACTCCGCTTCCACTACCGCCTGCAGGCACAAGAAATTCACGCAGAAAGGATGGTGTCTTAATAGCAAGCACCATACACGCCATCCCCCAAAATACATTCATGTTGATGCCAATATTTAACATCATTCCTACGCCCAGCTTGCAAAGGCATATCTGAATAACCACTGCAAGAGTACTCTGAAAAAACTTGTTGATATAAGTCTTAAATACACCCTTATCGTTATCCAGAAGCCCCACACACGCCATAGGCATCCCAATCCGCAGGATCATGATTTCCAATCCCCTCATCAGGAACTGGAAATACAGGATAAAATAGCAGACAACAAAGATGAGTCCGAAGATTGCTGTTGTCAATCCCAAGGATGAGATGCCGTTTACCCACGCCTGCCAGTCATAATCGGTGGCTGCTCCTATCGCTGCCATCAGGTCATCAATCAGTCCCTGTGTGATTTCTGCCATCCATCCGTAGACGATGGGAAAGCAGACCGCCACAGCCACCGCCTGCATAAACCGGATGACAAGACCGGCTGGCTCTGTGTCCGGATCCCCGTCCGTCCACATGACATAACATTCAAACCCTTTTTTCAGGAATTTCAGGATAATCAGGGATACGCCAAACCCAAGCAGGATATCAAACAGTACATCTACCATGCTCCCACCGTTTGCCGCCAGCATATACCGGTCGGCATAAAGTGTCATAGGGACTAACTCCTGCAGCATTTCATCAATATAAGCAACTGCTCCATTCAGGACTGCCACGATAAGAAGCACCAGTATAATCTCCAATCCGCTTCACCTCCCTTGTGGTGCAAATTATCTGCCTGTTATTCCCCATCCGGTTCATTCTCTTTCAGGCCAGCATCATAGGCATTTAATACTACTGTGTTGATTTGACTGCGAAGCTCCGGTTTAATCGGAAAGCATACATCCCTGTATTCATCCTCTTTATCCTTCATACTGGGCATAAATACGGTGATTCCCTTCTCACACTCCACAACCCGGACTCCTGTTACCAAAAAAGCATCTGCCAGACATACGGTGGCAAATGCTTTCAACTTACCTGCATCGGTAAAACTCTTTGTAATTTTTGCTGTTACTTTCAATCTTTTTCCTCCATTACATAAAATTTGCCTGCCAGTTTCCCGGCAGGCAGTTCTACTTTTTAGATATAATTTCCCTTGATAGTTTTAAACAAATTACTGTTCTTCTATGTCCGGATAAGAAGATTTTAATAACGGAATATGTACACGATTGAGAAAATCTCCTGTTAAATAATGCCAACAATTCAGTTGATAACTTGTTTTACTCATTACTGTTCCTCTCTTTCCTTTATATTGTATATAAAAAACACGATTGAATTTTTAAGTTCAATCGTGTTTCTTATTCTCTTTTCTTATAAGTCTTTCAAATGCTTCTTATTTATCATTTCAATAAAATCTTCTGGCGTTAGACTTCGTTCTTTAAATAATTTTATAGTTTCTTCTCTCCAAACAGCATCACCCTCACCTGAAAATGTCCTATATACTTGTTTTAGAATTTCAATTAACTTCTGTGCCCAAACACACAATTCTTCTTTTCTCAAATAGCAAATATCTTCTCCAAAAAGAGCTGTATTATCTTGTATATCATTCGCTGTTGTAATAAAAACTGTATATATTCTTGCATCCTTATGTAAATCTAAGGACTCGTATTTTTTTTGTACCCACAATTCATGTCCTGCCGCCTCCTTTACATCATTAGGTGGAATCTTTTTCCCTTCATTATATATTTTATCTTCAGCAACAATACAAATTTCCCGGTTTATAATCCAAATAGGATCTGGTTCTGCTGTACCAGTCGGATTTGTAGAAATATATCCCGAAATGTATCCCAATAATTGATGTCCTCTTTCAAAATCTATGCCTTCCATATTTAACAATCTCATAATATCATCCAAATAATTATGAAAATTTTTTAATCCTTTCCCACCTTCTTTTATCAGCACCTTTTCTATACGTTCAATATTGTATTGCATTAAACCTATTTTATTTTCAGTAGAAACATCTTCCGTAACATTAAACCAATTTATCGCAATAGTACAATCATTTGCCCTTTTGAAATAATCTTTATACTTTGCTTCATATAAAACTTCTCCCCCTTTATACACTTCATAAGCACAACATCCAGCCAAATAATTCCAATATCCTCTATACCCTTTTAACTCTGGGTCTTGTATAAACTTTAATATATTCTCTATTTCTGAAAGCGCAGATAAATAATCTTTCTTCCATAAGCAGTACTGCATTTTCACCTCATATTTCGCCGCTTTAAATAACTGCTTAAATAACATAGAATCATCTTCCGCGCTTTTTTCAATAATATCATCTCTGATAGACAATATTCCCTCTTCAGCATTTTCCCAAGTTTCACCATGTTCTAAAAATATTTTCAGCAACTCCAAGTACTCATCAATGTCCTTCTGGTTCATTGAATTATCTTGTCCGAAAATAATTTCTGCCTGTAATTCTGGATTAAATTTTTCAAGATTTTTGGGCGCAAGAAGTGAATTCATCAAGCTATCACCCATTATACATATTGCTGCGTAATCCGTCTGGCTTCTTGTACATCTTCCCAATGCTTGAATCAATCTCGTTTTAATACGTTCTTCAAATAGTGCTCGTGCTGCCAAACGAGTAATCATAAATTTTTCTTGGATATTTGTCGCAGCCGGCAAATTAAATAATATTAGCATCCGACACTCATCGTCAGGAAAATCTATCCCATCAAATCTATTTGCCATAATAGCAAAAGCATGCTCATTTTTAATAAATGGATCTTTAGATTTTTCTATGTCATGCCCGTTAAAAGTATCCGCTATATGACCTTCTCTAAAAATATTTTGAATTCCTTTTTGGCTCTCCAAATCATTTACAATTATCAATCCTCTATCAACCCTTGAAGCAATTTTACAAAGAATTCTCAATGTTTCTTCTTCTCTAAAAGAAGCCAATGGAAACATGAAGAACCTTCTTCCAATATTTTTATTTTTCCAGTCCTTGACCATTGGTAAACGGTGTATAGATTCTACCCCATATGCCCTCTCTAATTCTCCGCTTTCCCCCAATGTTGCAGACATATATATTCTGGTTTTTGCATCACGAAATACATTATTAGCCAAAGTTGGCGATATATATGGTCTGATAATTATTGCCTGCCAAGACAAATAAATATTACACGCAAACAGATTATCTCTGATATTAGACCACGGAAACCTCTGTTTACTTTCCTGTAATTCTACATCAAGAAGATTTTTTATATTCAAATACCTATCATGCAATTTTGCATTGTGTATCATATCACACCATGAGGCATCACTCTGGTTCACTGTTTTTTTAGTTAAAATATCGTATTGCTCTTCCGTAAGAATTCCTTTTAGTTCTTCAAGTAGCTTGTAGTATGCCGTTCCTTCTTCTCTATGTAGCTCAACCGTCCAATTTGCAGATATATAACCTTCTCCCGAATGCGCATCATCAAAAATTAATACATCTGTACCTTCAAAAAAAGAATTGGTATTAAAAATACTGCTATAATTTGTAATTGCCATTGCCTGACCCGATGTGAATTTCATTTTATCTTCTACAACATACTCCGTTTTCGCACCAGTAAATGCAACTACTTTAATTCCATATTTTTCAATAGCATAAGTTGCTGTTTGATAAACTAATTGCTTGGTAGGACAGACATACACTACCCTCTCATGAAACTTTCGTCTACGATATTCTCCAATAAGCAAACCTATTAATGTTTTTCCTGTACCCGTTGGTAATTCGATTGCAACATCCGATTTATCAAGACCTTCCTTCATATATAAATCTAACATTTTCGACTGATAATCTTGAATCCCATTTATGCTTCTATTCTTATAATCATCATACATCTCTTGTGGAGATGAAAAATTAACTATATCTCTCTTTCTTGTGACAAATTGCATAGTATCTCTCCTCGCATTTCATTTTCCAAGTATAAATTTCGTTTGAATATATCCCTTTTCAAAAACTGTCAGCAATACATGTTTATCATATAGTATATTTCTAACTGCAAATAACCCCCAACTCTATTCCATATGTTTCCATTAAATATGAGCGTGTCCCACAAAGTACTTGGTTCATCTCCTTAGTAACTTTTGATGAATCAATACCCGGTTGCACTATAAAAATTTTTAATTTCGCTGGGTACATTTTCAGTTTATTCTTTAGTATACATAATTGTCGCATATCTCCTATTTCAAATCTACTTATCTGTCCTTTTTTCATCCTAGAATTTTCTCTATAAATCATTCTTTCGATGATTTTAATCGCATCTTGTTTCCATAAAACTGACTTCTCAGCTTGTCCGCATACTTCATATAAATCAGACAATCTCGCTCCTGCATCATCACCATGCGCATATTTACAATGAAAAAATTCAAATTCAATTTCTTCCTCTTCTTCCCTAATTGCGACAATATCTGCAATTTCACCCGAATTATCATCATCAAAAATTACCGAATATACCCCTCTTTTTTTCAGCTCACATATCACATTATATTGTATGGAATTTCGCTCCTTAGTCTTTCCTTGTGATTCAATCCTAATATCAACGCCCATATTCTTCCAATTCCATTGTACAAAATTGGAACACGGAAAAACGAGATTTTCATTTATATTAGCTTTTAAATAATAATTGCCCTCCAATGTTGCTTGATTCACAAATTTGATAATCGGAGGATTATTCTTAAAATACTCAGTGAACAAATATTCTTTTCTCCCAACATGTAGAATAAAATTTGCATTTTTAATCTGAATAAACTTAAATCCTTTTTCGTCTATTTTTAATTCAAATTCCTCATCAATATTATCGCTCTTAACGTAAAATTTTAATGATGACATAAGAGAATCATCTAATAATCCAATTTCCATTTCATATATTGGAATGGACTGAACTCCTGCTTGTATATAAATATTTTTATCGCAACAAATATCAAACTCATTCGGCCAATCTATCCTATATGCATATGACTGGGGTCTCTGATTTATAATTTGTGGTTGCAATACGCCATTGAGGACTTCTTGAGAGTTTATTTGTGGATTATTTATCTTTTTGTAAACTTTTAAACACCACTCTTTCCATACATCCACTGTATCTACCCAGCGAGACCACACTGTACCTTTATATGAACATCCGATACTAACTTTTCCATTCCCGTCATATCCCATCCCGAATAAGTTTGATTTATAACTATTCCCTTTTTGAGATTCTGAAATGGCACCAACAATATCAATACCTGTAAACATTTTATATCTAATTGGTCCATTAATGGCAGAATTTAATCCTACATTTGCTAACATTAAACGATTTATTCCATATAAACTTTTAAATATGCATTCACCATAAATCCTCTTTGCATCTTCAAAAATTGCTTCTGCAAACTTACTAACAGCTGATTTATCTGTAGAATTAATAAACACTACATTTTCTTGCACTTGCCAATATAAAATATGCAAATTCCAATTCAGGTTATTTGTTTCCCTATAATCCGCCCATTCAATTTTACTTTCCTGTGCTTCCACAATAATTAAAATATGTTCCTTCTCATTTACATAGAATTTGCTCTTATATTCTTCAAACGCTTTTGTCCAATTTTTCCAATCCCATTCCTTTTTATCCGTTCTAAATGCTACCATACTTAATTTAGGTCTTAATTGATTAATATTGATGCAATTAACTCCCGTTCCGATAAAATTACTTGATAATTTTTGTAAAGAAACTTCCTTCCCAATCGCATTTGAAGACATTTTACTAAGCAATACATTCCAATCTGAATCTTGGGAGTACAATTCCTTTAGGGCATCCTGAATATCTTCATTTGCAATGTTTGTTATTACAGTTGCTTCTCCCAATCCCCTTTTGTTCCTGGCAAATCTTCCTATAAACTGTAGTGTTATTGGTAAAGACTTATACTTATCATGGATTGCAGCTATTTTTAGACTTGGAATATCAATACCTTCTCCAAACATATCCACACATACAACTATTTTGGATTTTCCCGATTTTAAGCTTTCAATCTTTTCTTCATTCTCTTTATGATATTTTCCTAATACCAATACGGGATTATATTTTTTATATTTTTCTAAATAAATCTCATAATACAGTTTTTCTGCCCTTTTAACATTCTCAGTTCGTACAAGCAATATATGTTCATAGCCACTTTTTATATCTTCTTGCAGCTTTTTTACTGCTGCTTCAGCCACTTTAATATCGCCCTTTTCATCATCAAACTCAGCTATAGGTAAGAAATTTATTTTTTTAAAGTATCCTTGTTCTTGTGCCTGCGATAATGGAAAATTGTATATAATTTCACCATCAATCCTTTTTCCATCATTTCTAAATGGCGTTGCCGTAAACTGTAAAATTCTTTTAGTAATAAAACACGCCTTAATTTTTTCCCAATTATTTGCTTTTATATGATGAGCTTCATCTACAATAAAAGTATCACACTTATTGCTCAATATCTCCATATATGTATCACTAAATCTTCCTACCAAACTAGCTGTAGTAACTATAATATTACTTTTGTCAATCAACCTTTCCAAGTCACTTTCTGTCGGAGGACATGAACATAAACATAAAACATTAGGCAATTTTGCCTTAGAATCTATAACACCTATATCTTTCAAAATCCCTAAATTAGAACAATTTATAACGGTCTGAGTCCTCAACAGATTCGACGGAACTAATATAAATACTTTCTTACATTGTTCAGCAATTATCGTTGTTATCATTGTCTCTGTCTTTCCAGTTCCAGTCGGCATTACAACCGTAGCCGGCAAAGTACTTGTAGTCCAATGTGCTCGAATTGCAAAAATTGCTCCTAATTGTGCTTTGCGTAAACCCACTTGTTCTTTTGCAACATCTTCTGTAATATAATTAACTTTATTCTCCCACGATTTAACTATTTGCAAAGGATTTCTTATTTTCCCTTTTCCATCTGTATCACATAATATATAGTTTTTCCCATATCTTTCCTTTATGCTTCCCAATATTAACCTCCCATATTATCTATTTCCAATTTTAATCATTATCTCTTCCACCAACCGCTGCACCATACTCGCAGGCCACATCTCTGATGGATTCTCTTTTCCATACTCTTTGCATTTTTTATAACACTGCTCTGCTATCCGAAAAGCCTTTTCTTCATCCCCATACCGCACAAGTTTTCTATAAATATCTCTGTCTTTCTTCAAATATTTCTGTCCTGTAACCTTCTCAAATTTTTCTGCAAAACGATTACAGCATGTATAGGATTCCCTGATAGCAGGCATCTCTCCCAAATATGCATACATCCAGATTTCAAAACATGGATTCGACCATCCGGTATTGATACTATTTTCTTCTGCGGTTCGTATAATCTCGTCAAAATCCTTTACCTGATCCCTGTCAAAAACAATCCACGGAATACGGTACTGCGATTCTGCATCGGTAAGTTCCACAGCCCGCTCCACCAACTCTACCGTTTTTGCCTTTTCCACTTTTATCACCAAACGGTCTTTCATTTCGACAGGAATGCTGTCCCGCAATCCCTCAAAGTAATTTTTCTCCGTTTCCTCCGTATCTGTCACAATCAGGTAATATCCTAATTCCGGTACTCTTGTCCCTACCCGCTTATTCCGATCCTTTCTTTTTCCGGCTCTGCGGTCACTGGGTTTTCCTCCTTTATTCGCCATCCGCAGCCCTCCCTGCCAACATCTTCATAGGCTTCAATGCAGGAATAGCGCCATAATTGCCTGTCAGATACTTCTTAGACAACGCCTCATCTCTGCGCACCTTGTTGCCTTCTTCATCTTTAAAGTCCGCCAAAGAGTACAATTCAGAAACCCCGTCTCTGTTTTTGTTCACCAGCCAAATTTCATCCCGCCGAAGCAGCTCATTAGAAAATTGCCAAATATCATGAGTTGTAAAAATCAACTGTGCATTCTGTGTATTGATTTCGGGTGACAAAAACGTCAGTATGATATTTCGTACTAATAACGGATGTAGTCTGGCATTCAGTTCATCAATGAATAGTGTGCCCCCATTATCCAGTACATCTTTCAAGGAAGGATAGAGTGCAAACATCTTCAGTGTACCGCTTGATTCCATTTTCAACGGAATAGCTGCCATCTCTTGACTGTCTGTCATTTTATGAATGGCATCAATCTTGTAGCTCTTACTGGTATCCTTTTCATCTTCCTGTGGCAATTCTTCCACATTAAAGTCCCTAATTGCTTCATCAAAAGATGCAAAATACTTTACCACATTTCCCTGTACTTCCTTACTGTCTACAAAACCTTCGGGAAGCACTCTTGAACGGAAAAAGTTTTCTGCTGGATCACCAAAATCAAGGACATCATTATTCAAAAACCAGTCCCTGACCTTTTTCAGTTTGGCAACCCGCAGTTTGGTTCCGAGAGAAACAATAAGCGTCTCTTTATTTAAAGATGCCTTGATATTTTCCACATGGTTTTTGGAAAAGCCATTCATTTCCAGTTCTTCACCTTTTTTCCGATAAAAAATCGTCCTGTAATTGTTCCTTGCTGTCTTAGCCTTGGAATACAGCCATTCCTCTACAACTTCATCCCTTTTCAGCGAAAATCCATATTGATATATCTTTCCACTGTTTTCCGCATTGTCCACATAAAATACTTCAAAGGAAGTTTCTTCATCACGACTTTTCTCGTCAAATAAGAATGGAATAACTTTCATATAATTGTTTTCTTTTTTCCGGCGGCTGTCCTCTTCACCACCAAAATTGAAGGACTCTGCCACGTAATAAGTCATATAATCAAAAGCATCATATACATTAGACTTTCCGCTTGCATTAGCACCATAAATTGCCGCTACCTTTAACAACTTGTCATTTGCAATATCCACAACATGGCTTTCATGCTCTGTTATTTTCGTCGCTGACAGATCAAGCGATACTTCATCCCGAAAAGATTTAAAATTTTTGAAATTAAATTGTATTAGCATAATTCTCTATACTCCTTATTCTGTCCTTCTATGGAATCTTTCTATTTTATTATATCCCATTTTAGCCAAAAATCAACATCTAATTTTACTTTTTCGTTAATTTAGGTGTTGATTTTTAATCAAAATCGAGTTTTTATTACACTTACATTAGGAATGTACGGATAAGAGCAGAACATTTTTCTTTTCCTATTATTTTAATTTTCTATTCCATGTTCCTTTATTTTGAAAATTTGCCTGCCAGTTTCCCGGCAGGCAGTTCTCATTGAACATTATGGTTTTTCCTGTACGATCATTACCCCTGATAGTTAAAGAGGTTCTGGATTCTCTGCGTCAGGGTAGGAAGGATGGTGTCCTTGAACAGTGCATAGAGTCCTGCCAGCAGCAACGCACCAACCACAACGGAGATCAGGATTTTCAGAGCAGTATCTACAAAGCCCTCACCCTCTTTTCTTGTAAGGATGTCTGCAAGTTTCCTTTTCATTTTTCCGCCACATACATAAGCAGTTACAGTCAGTCTATTCATAGTGTCATTGATTTTTCTCATAGTGTTCATTCCTCCGAATTATAAATTATTTTAGGTTGTCTGCATTACTGGTAATAACCAATAATGATATTTAAGGTTGCACTTCCGATTACTGCCCCGATGCAGGACACGATGGCAACCACGATACGGTTATTCCACTTTTTCTGATCCATCTCATCCGCCGCACTTCTCCTGATACAGAAGTAAATAATCAGAAGTCCCGCAACGACCGGTGCCAGCACCATAAGCCAGGTTGTGGCATCCCCAATCAGTTTTTCTGTTCCCTTTGCCAGCTTGCTCTCACTGATACCGCTTGCATAGGCAGTCTGTGTGTGAAACAAAAACACGGCAAAAGCGGCAAGAAATGTCTTTCCTGCCGCCTTACATCTTTGTAACCATTTATTCATCTTCTTCATTTCCCGTCAGCTTTCCTCCTCTCCGCATGAATTTTTCTGAAAACAGGGTGCCTGCCTGTACCGGAAGTCCCTGCTGTTTCTGCTTTTCTTCCTTCATCTGAAGATCTTTCGTGTAATAAACCCAGATATTCCATAAAGGTATATCTTCCTTTACACTGGTGAGTACCGGCCTCCTACGCTCCCGTTCTTCCCTTACCCTGCGGTTATGCTCCTTGTCTCCAAGTCCCAGCATTTTGTTAAAATACCACTGTGACAGATCGGGGGAAACCATCATTGCCGGGTGGGAACGTGATACCACGATCTGATAAGGTCTTGACACTCTCCGTATCTCGTCCGTTGTCAGAAGATCCCTTGCCACTAAACTTACAGTGCTGCTTGAAGATGGATTGACGTACCGCCCGTGCTGGCTGGATAGCTGATAGCCGGAACAAGTGTATTTCCCCAGCTTATCGCTGATTTCAGACAGGGTTTCCTTATCGTCTGCCTGCAAATAAATCCAGCTCTGACAGTTTGACTTGACAATGGCAGCTGTTTCCTTGTTGTATTTCTCCGTAAGCTGTTCAAAGCTCTGCAAAAAGAAATGGAACCGCATACCACGACCGCCCGCTACGGTCAGCTTGTTCGTCAGGTCATTGATCTTGGTAAAGTTTCCAAATTCCTCCAAGACAAAATTTACCCGGTTTATGAGCCGGCCGCCCCTTTCATCTGACTGGTGTACCAGCAGTTCATAGAGTTGTGACGCCATAAGGCTTGCAATGGGATAGTAGGTGGTCTTTTCGTCCGGCAGGATAAAGAACAATGCCTGCTTCTTTTTTCCGATATCGGCTATGTCATAATCGCTCTTATGGGTAATGGAGTAGACCGCCCTTGAAGTAAACAGCCTTAAAGTCGTCAGTGCCGAAGTATAAAAACTTCCCTTTGTCCTACTCGGTGCTACATCAGAGATTGACAGAAGCGCCCTTGCCGGATGCCCCGGCCTTAACTTCTTTACATACTCCTGCATGGGTGTCTTGTTTCCAACCGCCTTGCACATTTCCGCCACGAACCAGTACACATTGGTAAGGTTCTGGTATTCCGGACGCTTGGCATTATCCACCACCACGCAGAGGATTGCCGCCGCAATCGTGGACTTCTCGCCGTTTTCCCATATCTTCTCATTGCTGGTATTATCGCCCACAAGGATATTCGTGATGTCCCATGCGTACATCTCTGCCTTATCCATCTCTCCCCGGTTCACTGCATCAATGATGGGCTGGAGCAGGTTGTAACGGCTGCTCTTTTCCGGATTCTTGAAGTCAAGACAGATTACATCAAACCTAAGTTTCTCTAAAAACGGTGCGGCATACTGATACAGTTCTGCCTTGGGATCACTGATAACAAGGCTCTCGCCCGCCAGTGCCATCAGACAAATGGACTGCAGCACCAGCGTCCTCGTCTTGCCGGAACGGGTTGCACCTATGGTAAGCGTGTGGGTATCGTCTGCGATATAATGTATCTTTTCCTTCTGCCCACATTTCGTCATACCTATCACGATACCGCCTTCTTTCAGAATACGGTAGGGATCCTGTCCGTCTCCTTTCCGTTTTTCCTCACAGGCAGGCACATCTTTTCCCTGCTCCGGCTTCTTTTTTTCGTAGGCATACTCTACTATCTCGTAGCCCTCATCCGTTTCCTCTATTTTTGTCTCCTCATTCTCCTTTCTTTCGTCTGCTTCTTTTTCTGTTTCCTCATCTATTGGAACAAAGCTGCCGGAAAGCTCTCTGTCCTCCGGCTCTCCTGCAGCTTTGATATCCACCATTTCACTATCCTTTAAAAAATCAAGCCCCTCATACCCGGTGTCAATCAGTTCTTTTATGACCGGATTTGTGGGGCTTATGGTACATACCTCAAACACTCTGTCCTTTTCCTCTTCCCTCATCCATCTGGAAGAACCATGCTGGAACTGCCCCACCGGTACGGGTATCTCGATTTCATCCGTCACTTTCATAAGATCTGACTGATAAGATCTGCTGTTCTGCGTAAAGAACAGTACGGTACAGAGCAGCACAAAGCACTCAAAGGATAAAAACAGCATCCCCTGCTTTGGCTCCGTGAAAAGCCCTGCCAGACATTCCCATACAGACACTATTGCAAAGGTTTTCATCTGTCCCGACAATATCCGGTGCAGGGCTGCCGTGAAAAACAGGTTAAACAATGTTCCTGCTCCCACTAAGATGCTCCCTAAAATGATTTTCTCTTTCTTTTTTATGGCTCCATTCCTTCCTGCGGCGTTTCACTGTCCTTATGTACTTCCTGAGTGGTTATTTGAAAATCATACTGACTCTGTACTTCTTCCCACACTTCCGGCTTTATAATCCCTGTAAAGTCCTGCCGGTAAAAGCTGCTCTGCTCCCCGTCATAAAGACTGGTGGCAAAAACCCTCCTGCCCCTGGCTGTAGGGCTGCACCCAAAGCCGTCGGTAGCAATCCATAACTGATATGGTCTGCTCCGGTATTCCGGTTTTAGGGCATCATAATTCATCACCAGAATTTTTCCCATATAGTCCTTATCCCGGCTGTCCGGCATGCAGGAATGCGGTCCCAACAGTGCATGATTGTCCGCACTGACCGGATAATACATAATGTCATCCGGCATTTCTACATTATAAATAGGAATACCAAGGCTTTTTGCATGGGCAATCTCACCCCTCATACCCTGACTGATATGTGTTCCCATTACCCAAAGTTCCTCACATTTCTCCAACATGGCAAGCCCCATTTCTAATCCCTTTTCCCGCTGTTCCGGTATGGTATCATTGTAAAACTGTGTAAAATACAGATGAGGTGCAAAGGCAAGCACCCCAAGGGAACAGGCCTTCTCACAGTATTCTGCTGCCTGCTTTATGTTCTTTTTATAATCCTTCTCCGAAGAATTTTCCCCACGAAGGGGACTTGCGATATAGACAAGTTTCATCCCTACCCCTTTCATGCGCCAAATCCATAATCCACCTGTTCTCCATATTCGTCCTCATCCGCTTCCTCCTCTGCAAATGCTTCCTCATGTACAGTTTCCTCATCCGCTTCTGTCTGCCCCCTGTCAAGCTGCTCCTGCAAAAACAGGTTTGCCGGTGCGTCTATCTGTGGGATCTGTTGCTCCTGTGCCACTAGCGCATTGTACCTCTCCCTATATGCCGGATAATGGGTACAGATAGTGGCATACAGGCTTTCCTCGGAAACAATCATTTCCTGACATTCCGGGACCACCCCTTTTAACTCATACAGGGGAAGTGCCGCACTTTGCAGGGTATAATAGAAATACCCATTTTCCCGCCTGCCAAACTCACAGGCATAGGGTGTTAAAAAAGCCTCTGCAATCCTCTCATGGACGGCAATCTTCTGTTCTTCTCCGTTCAGTATGTAGATTCCGTTCCAGATGCGCTTTTTATTTTCTTCCCTGTCCCCCGGCGGCTCTATATCCTGAAAACGTGCTAAAGCTGCTGCCTGCCCGCCTTTTCTGACTGCCTCCATCTGTTCGGTGGCCGCAAGTTCCATCTTTTTTATCATAACCAGCCGCTTCTGCAGCATTTCATGCTGGAACATTTCCATTGCCTCCCCTTTGGGATAGTAAAGATACCCATCCGACTCCTTTCCCTCCGCAACTGTTTCAGGGGAAAAATCCTTCTCTGCCTGTTCCTTTGGGATCACAATTCCCTCGCCTTTCTCTCCGCATAAGTAATAAATGTTCAGGGCAATCTCAATACAAAGATTGATGTTGCCCCAGATGCTGTCTCCCTGTGGCTGCATCAGCTTCCTCCTTCCTAGCGTTCCATGCCGTTACCCATGGAAAGGGCATCCAGAAGTCTTGAAACGTCAAACTTCCGTTCCTCCCGGTGCAGTTCCGGCACGATCTCCTCCACCCGGTTTACCAGTTCCCCGACTGTTTTCATATCTTCCTCGGAAAGTTCCTCGTCCATGGTCCTTAATTTTACAAGCCCTGCGTGGATGAGCTGCAACTGCGTTTCCGTAAACAGTTTTCTTTCATCCACCAGACCGCTCCGTGTGGCAAAGCTCTCAAATGCTTCCTCCCTGTTATAAAAATACTGCCTCTGAATAGGTCTGTTGTCATTCTGCGCATCCTGTTTGTAGGTCGAAAGCACATAATCAAACAGCGGATGCTTCTTACAGGCTAAAATAACTCCGTTATGCTCATTCAGCTTCATCACGCCATTTTTCAGTTTCTCAGCCTTTTCCTCCTCGTAAGGCTGGTCGGCACAGATACCACATAAGCTGGCAGTAGCCTTTGCCATACTCCAGAGCCTCTCCATCTGCTTTTCCGACACCTCTACAAAGGGGTTCTTTTCAATCATGTCTGCTTTCGTATAAAATGCAATGGTCTTTCCCTTAAACTGGATATCCACCACATAGTCCGGGGAAGAAGGCTGCGCCACCCCGAAGCCTTTTTTCTCCAGTTCCTCAAAAAAAGCCTTGTAAAATTCTACTTTTGATTTCATAAATTTCCCTTTCCTGTCTGCAAAACTTCTCACACTGTAATCACTTCCGTTCAAGTTATGAGCACCTCGCCCTGCCTGAACATCCTTTAGTTTCAATCTGTACCTCCTCTCATCTTCTTTTTCAGAGACTGTGCGTGCTGCCTGCCATATTTCAGTTCTGCGACTTCAAGAAGCATATCAATCCATCTTTCCAGCTTTTCTTCTGCCTTGGATTGTCTTTTTACATATTCCCTGTACTGTTTTCTGATTTCTTCAGAAGGAATGGTTGCGTCCGTATGTCCCATCAGCCGCTTGTAAAAATACCATGCACAGTCCTCCGGAACGGCACCCATGATGCAGTCTGTGCCACCCCTAGTAAAAACATAGGGACATCCTCTACACGGATGCCCCTGACTTTTAATTTTATTTATCATTTTAATGTTCATATCCTTTATCCTGATTTCTTAGGAACAATTCTTTTTTTGCCTCCTTCGACAGTTCTCCCGACATACCCTGTCCGTCAAGGAAATCTTCTTCCTGTTTCCAAGCCGCCTGCACCAGCATATCAAGAGCCTCCATAATCATTCTGGACGCCAGATATTCTCTGTGGCTCTTTAAGTATACCTCTCCTCTTTTCTCCTTTTCCAGTCTGCATATCGCCTTAACACCGGATAATACCCGGTTTGCCAGTATCTTCTCCGCTTCCTTTTCAAACTTCTTCTTTTGCTGTAAAAGCCATTCCTCATCCGCAGCATATAGTCCCACCATGCTGCACTTGGCATTTACATACCGTTCAAAGCACTTCCTGATCTCCGGTATCTCCAAAAGCAGGAATTGTACCAATTCGTCCGTCTTTTCCCTGCTCTCCGGCGGTAAAAGCCCATAAGCAATTCTCCCGTGTTCCGGTATCATAGTCCGAAGTACAAAGAGCCTCTCTGAGAGTTCCGATAGTATCTTTTTATCAAAAGAGACTCCCTGTTCCAGTTCTTCCTCAAACCATTTTTCCGCTGCCTGAAATCTGCCGGGGCTTTTACACCGCAGTTCTTCTTCAAATTTCTCCACCAGCTCATCCGTTATCCGGCGCATTTCCTGTACTGCAAGATTTTTCTCTTTTGCAAAGGCAAGTATCTTTTCCGCAAAAGTGTCCTTTATCATCTGCTTTCGGATGGCATTGGGTATCTGCGGCGGTGTAAACGGATTCTTTACTCTTACAGACTTGTCCCAGAACACCACATGAATATGAGGGTGGCTCTTTTCCCCATGCACTGCAGCCGCCCATTGCAGGTTTTCCCGTTTGATGCCATTTTTTCCTGCAATCGTCATTATGTGGTTTTCCATATATCTCTGCCAGCTTTTCTGATCCTTTAGAAGAAGCTCTTTTGCTGTATCTTCTGCAAAGGACACCACGCTGCGGTACATGACGATTCCCTTTTTAGAATTGGCATAAGATAACTTCGCCACATCCTTCCAGTCCTCAAATTCTGTAACCACTCCCGGCTCCAATTTTCCGAAAAGTCCGTGATTCATCTTTTCATTCTTCAAAACCCTTGGTCTGGTTGCAATATACCGGATATGGGCATAGTTTGCACCCGGTGTGTCCTTTTTGTTCGGATGCCGGAAACGCTGCTTATACACTAAGATTGACATTATTTTCTACCTTTCTCCGTGTTATTTTGTTGTACTCTGTCACATTATCTGCTAAAATTAGGAATACAAACCTGCAAAGGAGAATTGCCTTGAAACATACAGCAACATTAGAAGATACGCGCCATTCCTTTGATGAAATGGCTTCCTCATTACAAAATCATTTTCAGAAGATTAATCCGGAAGAACCGGAAAACGTCAAACTTGCCAACGAATACTATAAATGGACTTCCTTAAAAACAAATCTGCTTCTGAATGAAAAAGCCTTTCAAATACCCTCCTCCGCCCTGCCCAATGTCATCAAGCCATCTGCATTTAAGTGGCTGCACAGCGATAAACAGGCAGTAGTGTCAAAATACTATCAGTACGACAAAGCTACCGATAAATATGTGATTGCTGTCAAAAAAAGTATCGTGCCGGAACCGGATATTGAGCTGATTATGCGCTCTCTTGTACTGATTCGGAAAGCTGTTGTCTGGGTAGATTTCGGTTATAACATCGGCACGGAATTTGGCGGCAGGCATCCGGCAATCATACTGAAAAATTTAAAGGATTCCCTTATCGTTATTCCTTTATCTTCACAAATGCCCAAAACTATGGACTACAATATAATGGTTGATAAGGTCTACGGTTTTCCTGAAATGCCGCGCTGGGCAAATATAACAAGGATTACACAGGTCAGCCTTTCCAGAGTCCACTTCGAGAAGTTTGGTGATGTAAAACCCGGCGTATTAAAAGAAATCCGTGAAAAACTGGTTTCCTGCGGTATCATTTAGGCTTTTTCTGCATACTTTATTACTGCTACAAAATGTTTGACATCACTGCTGCTTTGTGCTAGTATGATGATGTAAACGCAGGAGCAATCCTGGTAATTTTGTAACCGTGAAGCCGTCATTTATGGCGGCTTCTTTTCGTACTATAATATATTTGATACCGTTTTCACTGCTTTTCTACCGCTCCCAATCTTCCTCTCCTTCCCTTTCCTCTGCATCTGCTTCTTTCATCTGGACCGCCAGCCGCTCTCCCATTCTTTGCAATCCTTCGTATATCCTCTTTGTTTTCTCATAAGGTGCTGCATCTAAAACCAGCTCCGGCTCTCCACTTTCATTCTCCTGTATCTGCACAGAAACCTCTCCACTGGATATGAAGATAGCGTTGCAGGCAATCTCCATCCACGGATAGGTAAGACGGGACAGTTCATGGGGCGTGGCGGTCGTCCTGCTGTTCCATGAGAAAAGGTTATGTGCCATAGACAAAAGCTGGCTCTGGTACTCCTCCAGATTTCCTTTACATGTCCTTTTGATTTTGTCAAAGGAAATACCATATGAATCCACACATTTTTTTGCTGCCTCGAAAAGTTCCGGTACACTGGATAAAATGTAAAAGGCTGCCCGATAGTCAGAATCCAGTTTCTTCCCTTCGGTCAACCCTACAAGATGCTCATATCTTTGTGCCTGATTCACTTTTGCGCTCCTCCCAATAATCACTTAATAACTACTCTCCCATACATAAATCCGCTTCCTGTTCTTCTTCCATGAAATCACCATGATCACACATTCCTGTTATTTGATCTAGAAGTTCCTTGGTCTGTATGGGACTGGTTGCCATAGTCAGCTTTTGTTGTCTGTAATCATAACTGTACACTTCATCAGACAGCACTTCCTCAGGTGCAACCTGTGTTCTATTTATTTCCATTACCATGCGTTGAAGTTCCTCCGCATTCATATCTCCATTATCCTTCATCAGGATAACTTCATGGATACTGCTGGGAAGAATGAAAAAATTACTTTGTGTTGCTTCCCCGATTTCCTGTAACAAATTTGGATAAAGTATGGCTGTTGCACCATTTATTTTGGCTGTATTTGTAAGGACATACTGTTCATAGGGTAAAATTTCCTTACTTTTTTCTGCCCTTTGATCCTGCTCTGGTATATCCAGATTAAGAAAGCCACGAAATTCCTCCTGTTCTTCTTCCGAAAGTGTCTCCATACAACCAGAAAGCAAAATCTCTTTAATGTTCCTCATGTCCGGCTTAAAAATTCTTTCCGTATTTTTTAGTGCCTGTTCATATATTTCTTCTCTTGAGATTCCCCACATTTCCAGCATACCTGACTTAACCATGAAACTCGACATTCCCTTTTCCTGATTGTTTGTGCATAAAACACGCACAACGGATGTAATATCTGTTTCAGTAATATCTCTGCGTACAGCATCTCTCAAATAATCCTGATTATTGTTTCTATTCAATGCCACCACATACAATCTGTTTTTCACACTCTCGTAGTCCTTTACCTCAAACGGAAGCAAATTTTCATTGTTTTCCATGTTTTTTTGGTATATCCGGGCAATAGCGGTCAAAATATTTTCCATATTCCCATCATCCTCATATGTTCGATAATAATCTTCAAGATAAACATTAGGAACAATTCTGTCCTCTGGACGTTTAATACATATTGCATGAAATTTCTGATTATTATTTTTACTAACCTCCTGAATTGTCACATCTGCATTTGCGTATTCTTCCGGCAAAAAAGACAAAATCTGCTCCTTTACCTGTTCCATAAATTTTTCATACGTCATGGTTCATTCTCCTTTTTCTATAATTTTTCAGCCAGTTCCCGCAGATTAGCTGTATCCTGTAGGAAACTGTTGATCTGGAAATCCTTTTTTTGCATATAATCCACACCCAGCTTGACCGCTTCGGAAAGCATCTGGTCAAAATCGTCCTCACTCCCCTCATTGGCAAGGTTCATCAGAACCTTAATGAGAAGAAAGAAGATTGCTCCATTGATTTTTCCTATCTTCATGAGCATCTTTGCAAGACGATCCGTGTCATGATCTGCAATCGCCTTGATTTCGTCCACATGATATACTGCTGTAATCTCCTGCCGGATGATGCGGGCAATAAAATCTATATCCTCACGGCTTCCCTCTATGGAAAGCCCTTTCTCCACATATCCCCGCACCAATTCCGATGTCGTGGTATGATTTTTGGCTGCCAACTTATCCAACGTTTCCAAAGTCTCCGTTGTAAAATTGATAGAACGCTTCTGTGTCAGCTTTTTGATACTTCCACCTCCCATTTACGGTTCTTCCTGCAAGGGTTCTGACAGGAACCCCACACATTATGAGATAACCCCGTTGCAGGCTTTGCCTACAAGCTGTTTTCCGGCGGTGTGGAACCCGCCTATTCCCGCCTTAACCACCAAGCTGAGCTTGGTGTCAAGGCCGGTGTGCACAGGCACACCCGGCCGCGGAGCAGCCTTTTTCCTAAAAAGCGGAAAAACAGTATCTTACGGCTTCAGCACAAGCTCCACATTGTGCTTCTCATAGGTACGCCCACGCCCATTCAACATAAGGGAACATTCTGCAGCAATCCGGGACATCCAAAAGAACGCATCTGCTCCTTCCTGCAAAGTCTTTCCCGTAGCAAACCGCAGGCTTTTCTGCTCTCCATCTTCATCACAATAAATCAGGTCAATATCCAGATAGATACCTTCACTGCCGCCAAAATTAGGAACACACCGGGCAAAATTGAAGTCCGGCAACTGGCATACATATACCGGTCTCATTCTCTACCTCCAGTCTTTCTTCACCTTCCCAGCCCCTCCTCATCTTCCTTGTCTTCCGTCATGCTCTGCTGTTGTCTGGGCTGTTCATAAAGAGAAGTCAACACTTTGTTGAAATCTTTCTCTGTGGGTGTCTGTATGGCGACCTTATACCCTAATGACTGATAATGCTTCTTCGCTTCTCCTGCCCTTACCTGACCGTGATTGTGAGGTGTACCGTCTGCAAGTTTCCCATCCACATCATTGTCATAGCAGAACACGATTTCATTGACCTTGGGATGCTCCTCTAAGAACCGCTTCAGTGCCCTGTCTGACAGGCAGCCTTCCGATATCCGGTAGTCCTTTCTCCAGTCATATCCTCGCAGCTTATAAAGCGTGGCATGGCTCATGGCATCAATAGGTGCCTCAAACTCATAGACACGGTTGCTTTTTCCCTCCATGAGAAAACCGTAGGTCTTATCCGAGTTCTCCATATCCTGCCGGAAACTGCTGCCTGCACTGGGACCACGCAGGGCGCAGTATCTTGGTGTCCCCTTGCTGTCATACCCGACAAACGCACAATTCCGGCACACTTTGCCGCCTATTTCCTGTCTTGACTGATATACTTTTGCCTGTTTCATCATGGTCTGCACAATTTCCGGATCAATCTTTCTTGTCTTTGTCAGGTATGCAAATACCCGGCGGTCGTCCGTGTCCCTGGGCGGTAATACCATCATTCCCCGTTCTGCCTTTTCCTGTGGTGCAACTACATGGGCGGTCTGTTCATAAGCCCTGCACCCCAGTATCTGTTCCATAGCCTCCCTCTTTTTCAGTCCCAGATAATTCATTGCAAATTCAACAATGTCACCGCCCCGTTCTTCCGTAAATGAATAATAGCCACGACCATGCTTGAACAGGTACAATCCCCCGTTGTGCTTCACATGAACCGTGGCCTTATCACTTTTCTCAATCTCAAAACCATTCCTTACCGCAAAATCTATAATATTCGTATTATAAATCTGCCGCATTTGTTCTTCCGTAAAGGGCATTGGTCTGCCCCTCTGCTGTACCTGCAACTTCTTTCCTCCTTTCCATCTACCGCTCATTTTCCATATCTTCCCCATCAAATCTATTCATCTGCTTCAAATTATCTGCACTGATGACAGTATATCCCGTTTCTTCTGTATGTTCCTCTTCTTTCGTGTATTCCGCATCTTCTCCGTATGCCTTATATAAGGTAAATCCCTGTTCCTTGATATTCGCCATCCATTGGTCGAAAAATCCCATCAGATCCTCCGTCTGCTTCTCGGTTCTGTCCCAGGTTTCGTAATAGATGCCCATGTTATCCTGCGTGTAAGATAAGGCATAGATACAACGCTGCGTATCGTCCAGCATGAACGTAATCTCCGGATCACGCATCCTGTCCCCATTCTGTGTATAATAGTGTGCAATACTGTACTCATTCTCTCCGATGGTTTCAAGCACAAGGTCATCAAAGCCGTCCTGTTTGAATTTCATGTAAGTATATGTACCCTCAAATAACTCCGGTGCCAGCTTACGCAGTTTCCGGTAGATACTGTTTCCATGGCTTTTTCCCGCTTTTTCCGTTCCTTCCTCGTCTGCATCCGCAAATTCCAGTTCCAGATTAAGGGATACCTGTTCTTTCAGAAGCTCCGACAGCTTTTCTTCCTCAGAAAAGGGGCGCTCTGCCTGCACTTTCGCCGCTTCAAACTGTTCTTTCAGTTCTCCCAATTTCCTCTCCTCATCTTTCAGATACTGCGGTATCTTCTCTGCAAGATTCTCAAGCCTTGTGATATTTCCCAGTGCAGATTCACCGGCATCCACCTGATAACTGCCTTCCCCTTTCAGGCAGAGAAGTACATCCTGAAATGCTCCTCTTTTCAGCATTACCTGTAAACCGGCGTAGGTCCCGGCTGATACGGTGTCCCCTGCCTCATGCCCCAGGTTTGCCATCTGCATCTTCAGATATTCACCCGCCTTTGTCCGCTCGTCAAACAGCCTGTGATTTAAGGTAATAGAAAACTCCTGCGGCACCTCTTTCTGATACAGCTCTGCATCGGCTTTTCTATGTTCTATCCTTTCTGTACATTTCTTAATTTCCTGAGGATAATAGACCGTAATCTTGTTCTGCAAGTCCGTATGCTCACTTTTCCAAGCCGATTTCAGTGTCTGCAGGCGATAGACCTCATTATCCACCTCCATTTTCCTCTTAATCTTAGGATCCGATACAGCAAGAGCCTTGAACTCGGCATACTGAATCACCACCTCGTCCACATCCTCACAGCTCCTAAGCGCACTCCGTCCAGTCATGATCTGGCTGATATACCGCTGCTTCTGTTCCAGTATCTGCCAGAGGTAAGCATCAAAGGTCTGCTCCGTGATGTAATTAAAGATGGATACCTCGTCGTTTTCATTTCCCTGCCGCAGGATACGCCCGTTACGCTGTGTCAGGTCAGCCGGCCGCCATGGTGCATCCAGATTGTGCAGTGCTATCAATTTATCCTGCACATTCAGTCCTGTTCCCATCTTCTCCGTGCTTCCCAGCAGTACACGGACAATTCCGTTCCGTACCTTTTCCAGCAGTTCTGCCCGTTTTGTGTCCGTATTGGCGTCATGTATGAAAGCTATCTCTGTTTCCTCCACTCCAAGCCGCACCATCTCCTGTCTGAGTGCCTGATAGAAGTTAAATCTGCCGTCCGCCTTCGGTGTTCCCTTATCGCAGAAAATGAGCTGTGTGGAATGCTGCTCCTCAGTGTCATGGTAGATTTCTGCCACACCTCTGGCACAGGCATTGAGTTTGGTGTCAGGATCGTTATCCAGCGTTTCATCCAGAATACGGGGATCCACGGAAAGCAGCCTTGCCTCGTTTGTCAGCTTTAAGAAATTATCCTGACTGCTGTCTACCTCCTTATTACGGATTGCTTCTGCCCTTTCCACCAGTTCCTCCATGATGGCTTTCTGATCCGGCGTGATAGCTGTCTTTACCACCTGCATTTTTCCCGTTTTCAGTTTCGGAACCGGCAGGTCCAGCATATCCGCTGTCTTGATGTCTGCCACTAAAAACAGCATGGACATCAGTTCCGGCAGATTGTGGAACTTGGCAAATCTTGCTTTCATCTGGTAGCCGGAGCCTTCTGGTTTGATTTCCAGCGATGATTCCACCTTGCCGAAGGTGCTTGCCCAGGAGTCAAACATGAGCAGTCCCCTGCGCTTTAATTCGGAAGGCTGCAAGGTCTTTTGCATAACATAGAGTTCCGACATGGAATTAGATACCGGTGTGCCGGTGAGATACACCACGCCATGTTCATTCGTGATTTCATTGATATACTGGCATTTCATGTGCATATCCATGGCACGCTGGCTGCTCTGTCCTCCCACGCCCGCCACTCTCTGCATCTTGGTATAGCTGTAATTATTCTTATAGGCATGGGCCTCATCCACAAACAGGTTATCCACGCCCAGTTCCTCAAAGGAAATCGTTCCGTCTTTCTTCCCTGCATTATAGAGCCTGTCAAAACGGTCCTGTAAATTATGCCTGAATATCTCCATCTGTTTTAAGGACCATGTTTTCCCGGAAAGCATCTTCATTTCGTCTATCTTCTTTGTGATTTCATCAATCTCCTCCTGCATGGTGGCTAACTGCCGCTCTCTTGAAAGAGCGATCAGTTCAAAGGAACTGTGTCCCATGATGATACAGTCATAATCCCCTGTGGCGATACGGCTTACAAACCGTCTCCGACGTGGCTTTTCAAAATCTTTGTTCGTTGCAACTAAAATATTGGCATTAGGATAAAGCCGCATAAACTCTGTCGCCCACTGTTCTAAGGTATGGTTCGGTACTGCAATCAACGGCTTGTTACATACTCCCAGCCGTTTTCTCTCATAGGCAATAGCACAGGCTGTCATGGTCTTACCGGCTCCTACCTCATGCGCCACCAGAAGATTCCCGTCACTGTAAATACCCATGGCTACCGTGTCACGCTGGTGTTTTCGCAGAGTAATGGCATCATTCATATCCGGCAGCATCAGGTCATCCCCGTTGTAGGATCTGGGACGGATGTTGTTAAAGCGGTCATTGTAAAGCTGCGTTAATGCAGCCCCTCTCTCCGGTTCTGCAAACAGCCATGATTCAAACTCCATTTTGATCTGTGCCTGCTTCTCCCTTGCAAGCAGGGTTTCCCGCTTGTTCAGCACATACCGCACCTTTTCTTCCCCAGTCTCCGGATCCTCATACTCCTGCCTGTCACGGACTTCCACCGTTTTCAGGTTCAGGGTATATTCCATAATCTCGTAGGCATTCAATCGTTCTGTCCCGTAGGTTTTATTTGCGGCAATGGAATCTCTCTCAGCCCTCTTTTCAGTAATGAAATAGGTTCCTGTATATTCCGCAAACTCGATATGGATATTGCTGTCCCTGTTATGCTTGCTCGTTGCAAACTTCTCATACATAAAATCCTGATAGTATTTCACCGGTATCCATGTAGAGCCAAGCACGAAACTGATGTCCTCCGGCTTTAACGGTTCCGGCTGTACCTTCTTTAGTGCTTCCACGTTCCGCCCAAACCACTCCGGGTACTCCTCTTCCGCCAGAACAGCCTGCGCCAGTTTATCCTTTACGTAGCCGCTTAAATATTCCTCTGCAAGCACCCAGCCGGACGTGGCATCTCCTTGCCGCCACTTTGCCGGATCCTGATATACACGCTCCCCCAGTTCCTCCAGAATATCCTCCTTGCTGCATATCTGCCCGTCCTTACGGTACAGATACTGCATATAATCAAGGTCAAATTTTCCCTTGGAATTTAGGGTGATCCGCAGGGCTTCTTCCACATTGTCAACCGTTTTCGGCGTACTCTTTGGCCGGATTGTGGCTTTCTGGAACACCGCCGTCTTTTTGTACTCGCCTTTTATCTTTTTCCCATGCTCGTCCTTTACTTCTTCCTCAATGGAACGTAAAAGCGGAGAATCTGCATCCTTGGAAAATGCCATGACATTCCCCTGCAAATTGAGATACCCATATTTTTTTATATAACTGTCATACTCCCGGTTCAGACGGTCTAATAATTCTTTCAGTCTCTTTTCATACTCCATGGTGGGCAATTCCCACCCCAGTTCAGGATCGCCGTGAAGCTGGAAGTCCATCAGTTCCCGCAGGGCATCCCGAATGCGGAGCATTCCGTCTACCCTCTCTGCCTTCTTCCCGGTCAGTTCCTGACGGTACATCCGGGAATCTTCCCGGTAATAGAAAGCGTCCCCCACCTTGGTATAACTGTAATTCTTCACATCCGGCGTTGCTGGAAGCCACTCTTTGATAACCGTGTCTTTGTCCTCCGATAGTTCACTTGCCGGTTCCTCATACTGCCCATGGAGCCTGCCTACTGCTTCCTCCAGCAGTTCACTTAACGTTTTATCCGGGTATGGCTTGCATGTTACAAAATCATGGCTTCCATACATACCGGTTTCCTGTGCCATGGTTCCCAGCACCATCTCCGGGTGATCTATGAAATAACTGTTGTAGGGGATTCCGTTCTCGTCTTTTTCCACGGAAAGCCACGGTGTATTCCTTTCATCCGGTATGATTTCCTGCTCCCGCTTTTTCAGAAACAATATGTCCGTGGTCACTTCTGTTCCTGCCACCTGTTTGAAAGCATTTTCCGGCAGACGGATGGCACCGATCAGTTCCGCCCTCTGTGCGATATACTTCCGCACAGACTGATTCTCCTTATCCATGGTGAATTTTGTGGTAATAACTGCAAGGATGCCTCCGCTTCTTACCTTATCCAGACTTTTCGCCAGAAAATAATCGTGTATCTTGAAGTTATAACGGTCATACCGCCTGTCACTCACTTTGATATTGTGAAATGGCACATTTCCCACCACCACATCAAAGAAGCTGTCGGAAAACTCTGTGTCCTCATACCCTTTGATAAGAATGTCTGCCTGCGGATATAATTTCCTTGCAATGCCTCCAGCAATGGGTTCCAGTTCCACTCCATAGAGTCTTGACTGGTTCATACTTTCCGGCAGGGCTGAGAAAAAGTTGCCTGTCCCCAGTGCCGGATCCAGAATGTTTCCTGACCGGAAACCAAACTGGTAAAGTGCCTGATAGATAAACTCTATGACTTTCTGATCCGTATAATAAGAGGTCAGGGTTGAAGCCGATGCCGACTGCATTTCCTCCTCTGTCAGCAGCTCTGAAATCTCATCATATTCCTTTTCCCAATGATTCGCCTGCGAATCATTTTTTCTTATTCCGGGTGTCAGGGCATTGGCAAGACCGCCCCAGCCAACAAAACGGGCTAAGACGATCTGTTCCTCCGTAGTTGCAATACGGTTCTCCTGCTGTAACTGTTTCAGTAGCCTGATTGCCTCCACGTTATTGTGGAACTTTGCTTTAGGGCCTCCCTCGTACAGACGATGCTCCGGCTGATAGTGATAGTTCAGCCCTTTATCCTCTACGGACTGCACAACCGTCTGAGCCACTTCTCCCTCTGTGTAATTGGGTTGCAGAAGCTCTGCATTTTCAATCAGGACTACCGGCAGTCTCTCTATGACCTTATAGCCATGAAGCCCCTGTAGCTGCTCTATATCTCCCAGTTCAACCGTATGGTTATCGTCCAGATACTGAAGCACTTCAAAGATACGGTCGTCATACGCAATCCGGCTTCCCACCGGGAACGGCATATATCCGCTCTTTATTTCCTCCGGCTCTGTTTCTTCCAGCAGTATCTGGTCGCCCCCTTTCCCGTCATCCTCATAAGGACCGGGATAAAGTTCAAACAGGCTGAGCTGTCCGTCCTCATGGTCTTTTCGGGAACCAAGCTGCATATCTTCTATTTCATCAGGAATATTGAAATCGCCAATGGCATCTTCTTCCTCATGGTATGGGATATACTCGCTGTTCTGCATCAGAAAGTCTATCACATGGGTAATCACATCCCACGAAAGCCGCACAAAGCCCTCTTCCCCGAAAAAGAAATCCGCCACATCCTTTCCCGGCATGATTCCCCGTGTTCCGTCACTGCTTTTTTGCAGTCCGTAATCAAGGTAAATATCCCTGACGGCATTCCTTTTCATAACCGGAGCTGTCTCTTTTGCAAACACCTGATTGATACGGTCATACAGTTCCAAAGGAAATATGCCAGTATCGGTCAACAGGCTCTGCACTTCCTCCCAGTCCTTATGCTCCCTGATATTCTCTTTTGTCACTGACTGCGGAATATGAAAAGAGGAACCCTCTGCGGTATGTTCCGCTTCGGATTCCTCTGATGCTTTTTCGGTATTCTTTTTTACAGGCTCCGGCTCTGCCACTTCCTCTTTTTCTGCTATCTTAACTGGTACACTACTTCGTGCAGGATGATCTCCTCCGCCTGTCTGGTTATCATCTCCATGTGTCCGGCTCTCTCCAGCATATCCTCGGTCTCCGGCATCGGCTGTACCTCCAGAAGCTGCTGAATCAGCGTTTCTTTCTTCGCTTCTGCTTCCTTGTCCACCTTGGCTATCAGCTCGTTTATCTGTCCCAGTGCGATCAGCTCCGACAGTCTCTGCGGGTGTTTCGACTTCATGTAGTCCTTCCATCTTCTCCCGAACATCCCTGTCGGTCTTAAGTCGTACTCCTTGCTCACGGATATCTGAAGGTTCGGATACAGCATCCCGTCCTCCCCTTTCGTGTATTCCAGTTTCGCTAACGGTTCTCGGCTCATATCTCTGGCTCCTTTCTTCCTTGATTTCCTCAATCTGTTTATGTATCTCTGACAATACCGGTCTTGCTATGGCGCAGGTATAATACCCAAGTCCCATGAACATTTCCAGACTTCCAAAATGGCTGATATTCTCAAATGCCCCTGTCTCCTCAAAAATCTCTGTCTTGATTCCGCATTTCTTGAAAACAATGTAAGCTGCACTGTCTGATACAAGTTTTGCAAACTCTGCCTGCACTGCCCCGGCAGGAAGTCCATACAGTACACTGTTCTCATCCTTTACCTCTACACGGGAAAGATATTTTTCAAAAAACGCATCCGCCTGCATACCGAGAAGCTGGCAGAGACAGTTTTCAATACTATTCTCGTCTGTCCCAAACTGTTTATGGAAACGGTCTAATATTTCCGGTTGATACTGCCTCTCCAAAGACCAGACCGCACTCATGGCTCTCCGAAAACCCTCATAGTCGCCACGGGTATCTGCAAGGTCAAAATAATAAGCAAGCGTGGCTTTCGGATTATTCATATCCACAACGCCGATGCCTTTGGAACCGGCTTTCAAATATCTTCCGGTCTGTTTCTCCCAGCCCATCTTCGTTGCAAGAAGTCCCGCATCCGGTCTCTGCACATAAATCAGCACGTTCTTGTCAAAGGACATCTTGTAGTATTTTGACACACTGGACAAAAGCCCCATCCACTCTGTCCTGTTCTGTGTCAATGCCTGTACTGACTGGCGGTACAGGTCTGCAAGGTAGGTTTCTCTACCCAACCTTCTGCTCCGGATTTTCGCTGTTCTGAGCGAAATAAAACTCCAGTGCCTTTACAATCGTATCCTCGATTTCCTTTCTGCTCTGCTCCCTGCCAAAAAATCTGTTGATGACTGTCTCCTTGATTTTGATGGGTTTCGGGCTGCCACTCCTTGCAGCCTTCGTTTTTTCTCCGGTAATGATCTGCCGTAACAGTTCCTCTGTCAATTTGCCTTTCTTAGCATAGTCATGTATCAGCGTTGATTTCTTAATATCCACACCATGCCCCGCTTCTATCATTTCCGCTATTAAATATTGTTTTTCTTCCTCTTTTATGAAAGAAATGTCATAAGCTACTTCAAAAGCAATTTTCCGATTATCAAGAAGCTCCATAAGTGGAGAAATCAAAGAGGCTATGCGAAGATACTTTGCAATTTTATCTTTCCCAAGAGCGTATTCCTCGCTGACTTTTTCATTAGCATTTAACTTTTTCTGAATTTCAGAACAAGTCCCGTTTTCCTCAATTTCATGCGGGTTTACGAGTTCTTCAATCTCTTTTATCAGATCATTTCTCCGCCCCTGGCTTTTGATTGCATCATAGTGCTGTTTCAGGCAGTATGCCTTTTCAGAGGGGCTTAAATCATCAAAAGAACGCTGGCGCAGATTTGTCTCTGTCGCAATCAGAATGGCATCTTCATAGGTCAGATTTTCCCTGATAATGACCGGACCTTTGGTAAGTCCGGCGATGCTTCCTGCATTCTGTCTGTTATGTCCGCTTAAAATCGTGTTCTTGCCTTCGTGCACCCATACGATAAGTGGTTCAAGGATACCAAACTCACGGATACTGTCTACCATATCCTGAAGCCGCTGTCCTGTATAAAGCTTGAACTTATGATTTGGAAGCGGCTCCATCACAGCAAAGTCCATTTCCGTGATTCCCGTTCCGTCGTTTTCCTGCTCCGGCTGGCTTAAGTCTTCCTTTGTCTTGAAATCAAAGAGGTCGTCCATACCGTCCAGAGAAGAATTAAGCAATGTGCTTCTTGCCGGTATTTTTGGTGTTCTGGTCGCCATTTTCCATCAACTCCTTTACAAATTTTTCATAAGCTTTCGCCGCCGGATTATCCGGTTCATACTCACAGATCGTCATACCATACTCTACAGCCTCCGGCACTTTAATAGACCGGGGGATACTGTTCGTAAAGATACGCACTTTTTCCCCAAGTGCCTGCTGTAACTGCGCTTTCACACGCTTTGATACCCTTGTCCGTTCATTATCCATGGTGATAAGGATTCCTTCGATTTCCAGTCTGGCATTTGCGTGGCTCTTGATTCTGTGGAAAGCCCTTAGAAACTCTGCCATTCCCTCTACCGCCAGCGTTTCCGACTGTACCGGAATAATCAGACTATCACAGCATATCATCACATTTATCATGGCTGTCCCCATCTTAGGCATCCCGTCAATGAGGATGTAGTCATACTGCTCCTTAATGGTGTCCACAAACTCTTTCAGCTTGTATTCTGCAAAATCCGTATCACACATCAGCTTATCAAAGTTATCCAGCTTGTTATTCGCAGGAATTAAATCTACCCCTGTCTCTGTCCTTATCATGTAGGACTCTTTATTAGGCAGTTCCTCATTCATTACAATACACTTCAAAATATCATAGATTGTTACGGAAATCTGCTCCGGTGCGGTCACTCCGCAAAGTTTTGTTGTGTGCCTCTGCCCGTCAAAGTCAATCAATGCGACCTTACAGCCCTCCTTAGACAGCAGATATGACAGGGTTGTGGCGGTTGTGGTCTTACCTACCCCGCCCTTTCTATTTACAATTCCTAAAACCTTGCCCATTCTATTGCTTCCTTTCTCTTGTTGAATTTGTTATTTTGGTTACATTAGATTCTCATGCAGGCAGCGAGCCAAGGTCAGGCTTGCTGTACCTTGGCGGCCACCTATGGGTAACATATTTTATATGCACTTGGATAAAAATAGGGTTAAGCACTTGCCTCCTCCCGATAGAAATTAAAGCAGAGCTAAATCAAGTATCCCATTTTCATGGAATTTAGATTTAGCCCTGCTTTGGTCATAACGACATCAGCCAATATCCCTAATATTGACAGATCCCGGCTATTCACTATAAGATTTTAATATAACAGCGCTGCCCTATCTACTCTCCTTAGAATATCGAAAATAGGACTAAATCATAGAAACCGCTTCTTTATAGCTAATCTCTTGACTTAGTCCTATTATAACGTCATCATCAAAGGTAATTGCAATTTTATGCACTTCTGTCACCTGTGACATTGTCCTGATTACGTTCCCTGCCTGTCTGTAGCCATATAGAAAAAGGAGAAGCAGACATATTGCCACTTCTCCTTTTATTATGCTCTTTGCCGATATTCTGATTGTCTCCATGCAATAAACGCTCCATTTTTATGCTCATATTGGGGCACATCATTAAGCCCCTGGCATCATTATATATATGCACGTATTGCATGTACTATGTCTTTTATCTGATATACAGACCTACGAGTTTCATATTTTCATCAAAAGTCAGGGAATAGATCACTGTGACATTCTCGTACTTCACTTCCTGCTGCGCAAAAGCATACACATTACCATGCTGGTTCATCTCATCCATCGTAATGTCACCAAATGATACAAAGCTGCCAAAATTGTCACTGACTTTGGCTTTTGCCTGGGTGATTGCTGCTGGTGTCAGTGTCGTATTCATATCGCCTGTCGTACAGGTATTGAAAGTCGTATAATCAGCCTCGTCCAATAAAGAAACAATATACTGTGTCTGCTGCTCTACTTCCTGCGCCTGAAAAACCGTACTTTCTGATATATCTTTGGACTTGGGCCATATCCAGGCTATCGAAGCTGCGATTATTATAACAATTGCAAGAATCACTCCCAGCGCAATCAGAAGATTCTTACGTTTCCTTCTCTTCTTTTCTTCACTTGTCATATTGATTACCATGCCTTTCCAACATCTGCGAAGTTGAGTTTATTTTACATACTATCACAGCATCCCATTTCTGACAAGGTCACTGTTCACTCATTACTCGTTCCAACAACAATTTATGCCCAATATGCTTTTTACAAAAACATATTGAGCATAAGCAGCTTTACATATATGCCATAAGGTCTTCAATCGTCTCTCGTCTGCGGATCAGCTTCACACTGCCATCCTTGCAGATCATGACCTCTGCCGGTCTTGGTCTGGAATTGTAAGAAGAACACATACTGTATCCATATGCTCCTGTATCAAGGATACAAGCCAGATCACCCCTTCTGATCTGAGGAAGCATACGGTCTTTTGCCAGTAAATCACCTGATTCACAGATGTTGCCGGTGACTGTCTGCTCTTCCATATCCGTTCTTGGAACAACTTGTCCATTACGGAGTACTTCGATATCATGCCAGGAATCATACATGGATGGACGTACCAGCACATTCATGCCGACATCTGTTCCTACATATTTCTTGCTCGCATTCTGTTTCACAGCATGGACTCTGCCAAGAATCACACTTCCTTCTGCTACACAGTAACGACCCGGTTCTGATTTAAAAAGCGGTGCCTTTCCGTATTCTGCCACAAACTGATCCAGAATCGGTACCAGACGCTGACGGAAGCTCTCCATGTCAAACTCAGCCTCATCATCCAGCTTATGATAAGGGATGCCATAACCGCCGCCAAAGTCAATAAATTCCAGATTAGGGAATCTCTCTGCGATACGAAGCAGATTAGACACTGCCTTCAAATATGGTTCGGGGTCCATAAACAGAGAACCGATATGCTGATTGATCCCTGCAATGGTCAGCTGATATCTGGCTGCGATTTCAAAAATCTGGTCAATATCTTCCTCTGCAATACCGAATTTTGTCTTTTTACCGGCTGTTACGACCTTCTCATGATGTCCCGCACCAACGCCAGGGTTAAGACGCACTGCACACTTGCCGCCCGGATTCAGAGAACCGTATAATTCCAGCTGTGCCAGACTGTCAAGGCTGGTCATAACCCCAATTGAGATTGCCTCTTTCAGTTCTTCCTCTGATACATTGTTTGGTACATAGAAAATGCGGTCTGTGGGGAAGCCTGCCTTTTGCAGCATGCGGATCTCGCCGATGCTCATGGCATCACAGTTATTGCCTTCTTCCAGCGCAAGCTTCAATATATGGATGTTGGTATTGGCTTTTACAGAATAATTCGCTGTATAGGGATATTTCGTAATGACCTTCGCCACTGCATCCATATGCTTGCGGATGATTTCTTCATTATATACATATAAAGGTGTTCCATACTCCTGTGCGATCTTCTCAGGATCATTGCCCTTGAAAAAATCTACCTGATTAATATAGGATTCCATCTTTTCTCCTTTGCGAATGTATTTTTACAGTAAATGTGCTCTTAATTCTTCTCCGCTTAATGGGCTGAGGTATGCAGGTGCGATATCAAATACAGTCTTGCATCCTGTCTGTCCTTCCTGATAAAGTCTGTTGATAGCTCTTGCATATGCCACGATAACAGATGAAGTAAACTCTGGGTTGGAATCCAGCTTCAGGCTGTATTCGATTACGTGCTTGTTCTCTTTATTCCAGCCTGTCACGCCTGTACGGAACACAAAACCACCATGAGGAATGCCGCTGTGGTCACGCTCCAATTCTTCCTCTGTAATGAAATGAACTGTTGTATCATAATCAGCAAAATAGTTAGGCATTGTCTTGATATCATTCTCAATCTGTGCCAGATCTGCACCTTCCTCTGCTACTACGAAGCACTCTCTTGTATGCTTCTGTCTGGTAGTCAGTTCAGGATTCTCGCCATTGCGGACAGCATCTAATGCGGACTGAACAGGAATGGTATACTGCTTGCCATTCTTTACACCTTTGATACGGCGGATGGCATCAGAATGTCCCTGGCTTACGCCTTTTCCCCAGAAAGTATAATCGTTGCCTTCGGGAAGAATGCAGTTTGCATATAAACGGTTCAGTGAGAACATTCCAGGGTCCCAGCCTGCTGAAATCAATGCAATGTGACCGTTCTCCTTCGCTGCCTTATCAACATTTGCAAAATGCTGTGGGATATTGGCATGTGTATCGAAACTGTCGATAACATTGAAGTACTTCGCATACTCCGGTGTCTGTTTCGGTAAATCTGTCGCACTGCCGCCGCAGATAACCAGCACATCGATCTCATCCTTATGAGCTTCTACTTCATCCACATGGTATACAGGCACACCTGCTGTCTGAATCTTTACAGTAGCAGGATCACGTCTGGTGAAAACTGCCTTTAATTCTACGTCTGCGTTCTGGCGGACTGCACACTCTATACCTTTGCCAAGGTTGCCATAGCCTAAAATTCCTAATCTCATTATGATGTCTCCTTTTTATTATTTGTTAGTAGTTCTAAATAGTACTACTTATATTCACCTATGCATTATATTCTACTGATTTGTACGTTATATGTCAATTGCTTTATGAAAAAATGATAACTTTCTTCTCCATATCCACTCTTGCCATGGCTCCATACTGCAAGGCACAGCGGGGTGTCGCATGTCCAAAGTTGACATCAAATCCGCTGCCCTCGCCTCCGGGTGGTCTTTCAGATACTCCACACCCTTCAAAGCATTTGGCATAAAAACCGGCTCCAATCCATATTCTCTTAAACGCCTCACGCCAATTTCTATATTGTGGCTGCAATATTCCTCACCAAGCATACCACTGGATAAACTGACAATTGCTACCTTATCACCACGTCTTAACTTTCTCGCCTGCTGCATATGGAACCTCCCACTTTACTAAATGTTTCCATAAAATATTTTGAAAAAGACCAATACCGAAGTACTGGTCTCAAACTTGCTTTTGTAAGATACATTTTATTATAATTTTTTCAAAAATTCCTCTGGTAAGATTACTTTCACTCTTGAATTTGCAAAATCTGCCGGATTTCTTGTTACAATATAATCTGCCATAGACTCAACTGCACATTCTTCCTGTAAACAATCTTCAAAATCGACAAATTTCTCGTTTTCTAAAGCAGCTAATACCTTCTTCGCATTCAAATCAGAAATTTTAAAGATATTACACAAATTTTTTAGAAGAAATCTTCTTTCATCCTGACTAAAGTTTTTCCTAAAAATATAGAACATATTAGGTATACTATGCGCCGCAAGTATTCCTGTCACTTCTCTGGCAGCACATTTTTCCAAAATTTTTTTAGCATTATCAGCATATGGTTCTCTATTAGCTAATGCATCTATAATGATATTTGTATCAACCAATACTACCATATTTTTTCTCCCTTGCTTCTTCTAATTCCTTATCCGCATCAAAATCTGCCGGTAGTCTTCCACTGAACTTTAAAATATTCTGGAGTGCTTCCATTGCCTGTTTCTTATCATCAGACTTGTTAGATGACATTTCTTCAATATTCTCAAGAATATTAAGCACATAAAACATATTGTCATCTGGTATACGTTCTATTAACGCAACAGCACGTTCTTTCATTTGTGTCATCGACCACCACTCCTTCCTTTTCTTTTATCATACTGTAAGTTTTATCACATTGCAATTATTTATTTGCCACCATATGAGACTTTCCCCATATTTCATTTTGGTAAATAAATGCTCACTCCGCTACCAAATAAAATAATGCAATCCCCAGGCGGTGTCAGCCCGCCGTCCCCCCTCCATCCCTTTTCATACACTTGCAATAGACAGCACCGCCTCGGTGTGGCTCGCCATCTTGTATGTAAATAGCAAGAAAGCACAGAATGTTTCATAAGAAGACCCTCTGCGAGTGTCGGTACTTAGGGCGCAGGAGCTGATAAGCTCATGCACCCTTATGTACCGCTACATCGAGCAGCGGAGTGAAAACGTGTCTTCGAATGAAATATCTGTGCTTTCTTGAAATAAACTATATCTGGCGAGCCACACGCGTCCCTATTTACTGTATAAACATATTGGAGTAGCCCATCAGGCTCTCATCCACTTCTCTGGCACACTCTCTGCCTTGTCTGATTGCCTTGACTACCAGAGACTGTCCGGTATGCATATCCCCGGCCGTGAAGATATTGTCCACACTGGTCTTGTACTTACCGGCTTCTGTCTTGACATTGCTTCTGCCATCAACAGCTACCTTGAAGGCATCCGTTACATACTTCTGGCTTCCAAGGAAACCTGCTGCAATCAGTACAATCTGTGCCTCCAGAATCTGCTCGCTGTCAGGAATCTCCTTCATGTTCATTCTGCCTGTCTCAGGGTCTTTCTCCCAGGCAAGCTTCACAAGCTTAACAGCACTCAGATTGCCATTCTTATCCTTAATAAATTCCTTTACAGTAGATTCATAGATTCTCGGATCATGTCCGAACATGGCAATTGCCTCTTCCTGACCATAATCTGTCTTGCAGATCTTAGGCCATTCAGGCCATGGATTGTTGGCAGCACGATGGTCCGGAGCCTTTGGCATCATCTCAATCTGTGTCACGGACTTCGCACCCAGACGGATAGAAGTACCAACACAGTCGTTACCCGTATCACCACCTCCGATAATGACTACATGCTTATCCTTGGCAGATACGAAATTGCCGTCCTTTAAGTTGGAATCCAGCAGACTCTTCGTTACGCCCTTTAAGAAATCTACTGCGAAATAAATGCCTTTGGCATCTCTGCCCGGTGCTTTGATATCTCTTGGATTGGAAGCACCGCAGCACAGTACTACTCTGTCAAAACCATCTAAGAGTTTCTTGCTCTTTGCGTCCTTACCAATATCTGTATTGGTAACGAACTTCACGCCCTCTTCTTCCATGATCCTGATCTTACGGTCAATGATGTGCTTCTCCAGCTTCATGTTAGGAATGCCGTACATCAGTAAGCCGCCTATTCTGTCGCTTCTTTCAAAGACTGTAACATTGTGGCCACGCTTGTTGAGCTGATCTGCTACAGCCAGTCCGGAAGGGCCGCTTCCGATAACGGCTACCTTCTTATTAGTACGAACCTTGGGAGGCTTTGCACAGGCATAGCCTTTCTCATAGGCGTTCTCGATAATGGCATATTCGTTCTCCCTGGTTGCCACTGCATCACCGTTCAAGCCGCAAGTGCAGGCATTCTCACATAATGCAGGACACACTCTGGAAGTAAACTCCGGGAAGTTGTTTGTCTTTTTCAGACGGTTATAGGCACGTTCCCAGTTGCCACTGTAAGCCAGATCGTTCCATTCAGGAACCAGATTATGCAAAGGACATCCTGAAGTCATACCTGCAATGGTCATACCAGCCTGACAGAAGGGTACGCCGCAGTCCATGCAGCGTGCTCCCTGTTTGCTCTGTTCCTCCATGGATAAGTGTGTATAGAATTCATTAAAATGCTTGATTCTCTCCTTAGGTGCCTCAGCCTTGGAGGTTTTTCTTTCATATTCTAAAAATCCTGTTGGTTTTCCCATCTCTATACCTCCGTTATTTCCTTGTGTTTGCATAGAATGCTTCGATCTGTGCCTGTTCAGCGCTTAAACCTTTTTCCTCCATCTGTACGATGGTCTTTAACATTCTATCGTAGTCATAAGGAATGATCTTCTTGAATTTAGGCAGGTATTCACCGAAGTTCTCCAGAATCTTCTTACCTTTCTCAGAATTGGTCAGGGCAACGTGCTCCTGAATCATATCTTTTAATTCAATGACGTCATATTTGTTGGTAATCTCACTCATGGATACCATCTCTTTGTTGACTCTCATGTACAGGTCATTGTCTTCATCCATGACATAAGCAATACCGCCGCTCATGCCTGCTGCAAAGTTCTTACCTGTTGTACCAAGCACAACCACACGTCCACCTGTCATGTATTCACAGCCATGATCGCCCACGCCTTCCACAACAGCGATTGCACCGGAGTTACGTACACAGAAACGTTCACCTGCCACACCATTGATGAATGCCTTACCACTGGTCGCACCATAGAGAGCTACGTTACCGATGATGATATTCTCATCCTGCTTAAATGTGCTTCCCTTAGGCGGATATACGATTAATTTACCACCGGAAAGCCCTTTGCCGAAATAATCATTGGAATCGCCGACCAGCTCCAGTGTCAGCCCCTTTGGAATAAAAGCACCAAAACTCTGTCCACCGGCGCCATTACACAATACCCTGAAAGTATCTTCCTCTAAGGTATCGCCAAATTTCCTGGTGATTTCAGAACCAAGAATTGTACCAAAGGCCCTGTCTGTATTCATAACATCAACTTCAATGCTGCGCTTCTGACCTGTCTGGAGTGCTTTATCAAGCTGTTTTAAGAGCACTCTCTCATCCATGGTCTTCTCTAATTCAAAGTCATATACCTGCTTCGGATCAAATACCGCCTTTTCCTTTGTATAAGGATTGCTCAGAATCTGTGACAGATCAAGCTTAGGTGTTCCCTCCGGAAGCTTATCCTTCACTTTCAACAGATCTGTTCTGCCGACTAATTCATCCACTGTTCTGACACCCAGAGCAGCCATATATTCACGAAGCTCCTGTGCAATGAACTTCATGAAGTTCATAACATATTCCGGCTTGCCCTTGAAACGCTTACGAAGCTCAGGATTCTGTGTCGCAATACCTACAGGACAGGTATCCAGGTTGCATACACGCATCATGACGCAGCCCATAGTTACAAGCGGAGCAGTTGCAAAGCCGAATTCCTCTGCACCGAGCATAGCTGCGATTGCTACATCACGACCGCTCATCAGCTTACCATCTGTCTCGATACGAACCTTATTACGAAGTCCGTTCTGGATCAGAGTCTGATGTGTCTCTGCTACACCAAGCTCCCATGGAAGACCTGCATTGTGAATAGAGCTCTTAGGCGCTGCACCTGTACCGCCATCATAGCCGGAAATCAATACGACCTGCGCACCAGCCTTGGCAACACCGGCTGCGACTGTACCTACGCCAGCCTCAGATACCAGCTTGACACTGATTCTTGCTGCTGTATTGGAATTCTTCAAGTCATAAATCAACTGTGCCAAGTCCTCAATTGAATAGATATCATGATGAGGTGGCGGTGAGATCAGACCTACTCCAGGTGTGGAATGTCTGGTCTTTGCAACCCAGGGATAAACCTTACCTGCAGGCAGATGTCCACCTTCACCAGGTTTAGCTCCCTGTGCCATCTTGATCTGAATCTCCTGTGCGCTGACCAGATATCTGCTGGTAACGCCAAAACGTCCACTGGCTACCTGCTTGATCGCAGAACATCTGTTAAGTCCGTCAGCACCTATCTCCATTCTGTCAAGATCTTCACCACCTTCACCACTGTTGGATTTACCATGCAGGGTGTTCATGGCGATTGCCAAAGTCTCATGCGCTTCTTTGGAGATAGAACCATAGGACATCGCACCTGTCTTGAAACGGGTCACAATACTGTCCACACTCTCTACTTCATCAATCGGAACGCCTTTTTCAGGATAATTAAAGTCCATCAGACCACGCAGGTTCTTGATACTTGTCTCATCATTAACAAGCTTCGTATATTCCTTGAATATCTCATAATTGCCCAGTCTTGTAGACTGCTGTAACATATGGATGGTTGCCGAATTGTACAGATGTTCCTCTGCACCGCTTCTTGCCTTATGCTGTCCCGGATTATCCAGAGTCAGGTCTGTTGCCAGTCCCAATGGGTCAAATGCCAGTGAATGAAGGTCATCTACCTGCTTCTCAATATCCTTTATGGACAGACCGCCTACCCTACAGACAGTATTGGTAAAGTATTTATCAATCACTTCCGCATTCAGACCGATTGCTTCAAAGATCTGTGAACCCTGATAGGACTGGATTGTAGAAATGCCCATCTTGGAGGCAATCTTAACGATTCCATGAAGCACTGCATTGTTGTAATCATCTACTGCTGCATGATAGTCCTTATCCAGCATACCTGTCTCGATCAGCTCCTTGATAGATTCCTGAGCCAGATATGGGTTGACTGCACAGGCACCATAGCCTAACAGTGTAGCAAAATCATGTACTTCTCTTGGTTCTGCGGATTCGATGATCAACGCTACACTCGTTCTCTTCTTGGTACGTACCAGGTGTTTCTGCATTGCTGATACAGCCAACAGAGAAGGAATCGCTACATGGTTCTCATCTACGCCACGATCAGACAGGATAATGATATTGGCACCATCACGGTATGCTCTATCTACTTCTACATACAGTCTGTCGATTGCACGCTCCAGACTTGTGTTCTTATAGTAAATAATAGGAATCTCAACTACCTGGAAGCCTTCCTTCTTCATATTCTTGATCTTCAAAAGGTCAGTAGATGTCAGGATTGGGTTGTTTACCTTCAATACGTGACAGTTCTGCTCACAGTCCTCCAGCAGGTTGCCGTCTTTTCCAATGTAGACACTGGTGGAAGTAACAACTTCCTCACGAATCGCATCAATAGGCGGATTCGTTACCTGTGCGAACAACTGCTTGAAATAATGAAACAGTGGATGATGTGTCTTTGCCAGAACCGGAAGTGGTGTATCTACGCCCATTGCTGCAATAGACTCTGCACCATTTCTCGCCATAGGAAGGATACTTGTCTTCAATTCCTCATAGGTATAACCGAATGCCTTCTGCATTCTCTGACGCTCTACATAGGAGAACTCAGGTACTTTCATATTTGGGATTTTAAGCTCTCTAAGCTTTACCAGGTTGGAATCCAGCCATGCACCATAAGGACGGCGCTTTGCATATTTTTCCTTCAGGGTATCATCATCTACCACTTCACCTTTTACAGTATCAACCAGAAGCATCTTGCCCGGACGAAGTCTGTCCTTCTTCACGATCTTGGTCGGGTCAACAGGAAGAACCCCGACTTCTGAGGAAAGAATCAACTGGTCATCAGAAGTAATATAATAACGGGAAGGACGCAGACCATTACGGTCAAGTACCGCACCCATAATATCACCATCGGAAAAGACGATAGATGCAGGACCATCCCAGGGCTCCATCATGGTTGCATAGTACTGATAAAAGTCTTTCTTGCTCTGAGACATGGTCTTGTTGTTAGCCCATGGTTCAGGAATCGTAATCATTACCGCAAGTGGAAGATCCATACCACTCATAACCAGGAATTCCAGTGTGTTGTCCAGCATAGCGGAGTCAGAGCCCTGTGCATTGACAACAGGAAGAATCTTGTGGAACTCACCCTTTAAATGGTCAGATGCCATATTCTCTTCACGGGCGATCATCTTATCCACATTACCACGGATGGTATTGATCTCACCATTATGTACGATAAATCTGTTCGGATGTGCACGCTCCCAGCTCGGATTAGTGTTTGTAGAGAAACGTGAGTGAACCATTGCAATCGCTGATTCATAATCCTCGCTCTGCAGATCCGTAAAGAAAGAGCGGAGCTGTTTTACAAGGAACATGCCCTTGTATACAATTGTACGGCTGTTAAGAGATACCACATAGGTATTATCGGAACTCTGTTCAAATACTCTTCTTGCAATATAGAGCTTTCTGTCAAAGTCCAGTCCTTTCTCAACATCTGCCGGTTTCTTGATGAATGCCTGCATAATGTAAGGCATACATTCTACTGCCTTATGTCCCAGTACGGAAGGTACACAGGGAACTTCACGCCAGCCAAGGAATTCCAGCCCTTCCTTCTCTACGATGATCTCAAACATCTTCTTCGCCTGATTACGTTTCAGTTCATCCTGCGGGAAGAAGAACATACCGATACCGTATTCGCGCTCTCCTCCAAGTTCAATGCCAAGAGGCTTGGTTACCTTGGAAAAGAATTTGTGGCTGATCTGTACCAGAATACCAACACCGTCACCAGTCTTGCCTTCTGCATCTTTACCGGCTCTGTGCTCCAGATTCTCTACGATTCTGAGGGCATTTTCAACCGTTTCACGGCTCTTCGTACCTTTGATGTTTACAACAGCACCAATACCACAGTTGTCATGTTCAAATTCTGCTCTGTGAAGCGGTGCTACGGGAACATTCATTTTTGCATCAAACATCTTGCTTTCTCCTTTTCTTTCTATGTACCACGGGTACATTTTTCTAACTTCAAAATCTATGCAGTGCTTTGATTTTTCTAACTATACACCTTAGTTTTTTCCTTGTAAACAGGGCGTTTTCTGCGAATTGTCAGATTATTTGACAATATGTGTGTTCTGTATAAAATAGTCAGATAAAGCAACAAAAAAAGGCAACCAAAAATACGCTATATTAAACCGCCTTTGGTTACCTTGTTCGCTATATTAGATTTTTTACGTTTTCATCATTATAAAAAAAATTTTTTCATTTGTAAAGAGTAAATTTATAATTTGTGCGTTTTCCTGTTCTGTTCATGTATTATCTGGTCTTTCCATATAACAGCGCTGTCAGCACTGCTGATAACAATAAAAAAAATACAAGAAACGGTATATACAGCAATGCAGAACTGCCACCCATCAGGCTGGATACTACGAATACTACAATATTCGCTGCCATATGAAATACCAGCGGTGCTGCAAAGCTCTTCACCCACTCATAGCACAGTGCCAACAGCACTCCCATGCATAATGCATATACGAACTGCGCCAGATTACCATGAAAACCGGCAAACAACACTGCTGTCACAATTACACTCAGAGGGATTCCAAAGAATCTGCGCATACGGGTATATGTCAGTCCTCTGAATACGACTTCTTCTACAAAAGGAGAAATCAGTCCATACAGAATCAGTCCAAGCCATATGGGAACAGAATACTGGATAGCTTCTACCTTCTGATAACCCGGTGACTGTATCTGTATGATTCCAGCCAGAATGTTAAACGCCAAAGCCGAAGTGATTCCAAGTGATGCAGACAGTGCCAGAGGTACTGCCTTATCTTTGTCTGCTTTCACTCCATTCTTCATCCATGCACAGAACTGCCTGAAAAAACTGCTGTCAATGTCAATCTCGCCAATTACATTTACTTCCTTGAGGAAGTCATTCATCAGAAATGCAACAGCGAAGATGCTCGCCAATGCATTGAGCACCGCATTGATCTGATTACTGTGAACCGTTACCCATTCTGCCATGGAGCTGATTGGAACCGATATGACCAGTAAGGATAATAACAGCAATGCCGCAGTCTTAATGACCATATACAGAATGAACGGTTTCAGGATATACCATGCCTTTTCCAGTGGATGTGTACGCTTTGGCTGTACTTTAGGTTCTCTGGGAGCTTTTAATCTTCTGCTCATAGGCTTCCCTGCAGCAAAAGTCTCTGCAGCTCCTCTACTGTATCTACAATATAGTCTGCGCCTGCATCCTCCAGTTCATGCTCACCGGCATAGCCGAAGCTTACGCCGATTCCCGTCAGTCCATGAGCTCTCGCTCCCTGAATGTCGAACTTGCGGTCACCGACCATGGCGACATCTTCCTTCTCATATACAGAAGGAACCAACTGTTTGAGTGCTTCTTCTACAACTGCTTCCTTCGTTGCAAATCTGCCATCAAACTCGCTGCCCACTACGGTATCAAAATACTGTGCGATCTCAAAGTGCTCCAGAATCCTGATAACCAGAGGTCTTGGTTTGCTGGACGCAATGGAAACTCTGCGTCCGGCATCCTTCAGAGCCTTTAATAATTCAGGGATTCCTTCTATGATCTCATTTTCAAAGATACCCTTCTCATCGAATCTCTCATGATACTTGTCTATGGCACGCTTAATCTGTTCGTCATCAAAGCCATAGAATTCCCTGAAGCTGTCTGTCAGAGGTGGACCGATAAAGGGCTCCAGCTTATCCAGATTGGGCTCGATAATCCCGGCATCTGCCAGAGCATACTGCACACAGCTGGTAATGCCTGCCTTGGGGTCTGTCAGTGTCCCATCCAGATCAAATAAAACATACTGAAACATATATTAATATACCTTTTCTATTCTCTGCAGAGCCTTCTCGCCTTCTTCTGTCAGCGCCTTGAACTCGTCAATTGTCTGACGTACTCTAGGCAGAGCTTCCTGCTTGTAATTGCTGATGTCTTCCAGGGCAGCAAAAGTATCTGCAAAAGCCTGCTTCATTGTATCAATGGAAATATTGGATTCGATAGCCTGCTTCTGAATCTCTGCGCCCTGGTCCTTTAACATCTTGGAGGTGGCAGCGATCATATTGTTGGTCGTCTCATTTAAGAGATTTACTTTCTCTAATACGATCTTCTGGTGGTACAGAGCACTTGCTACTGTAACTGCTACACGCAGAGCAGATACGGTTACTGTCTTGGCACGTTCTACGGAACGAATCAGCTCCAGATTATTTCTGCGGATGATCTCCATTGCAACGATACCCTGCTGATTTACAGCCAGCATCTGTTCAAAGTCAAGGAGTCTCTGTCTGAGTGGAAGCAGGATTTCTTCCTCTACGAACTTCACTCTGTCAGGGTCTGTGCCATCTGCCTTTGCTTTCTCAATGGCATTTGTTAAATATTCGTCAAGCTGTGTGCCCATTTCCACTTTTTCATTTAACTGCTTGGTCAGATCACGCATGGATGCCTGTTCCAGCTCCAGTGTTGTGTTGTCATTTCTAAGGGAAGTCTCTCCCTTATCCAGTGACTTGATGATATCACCGATTGCCTTGTCAGAGTCTTCAAACTTGGTGAAATATCTTCTTACAGGGTTGAAAATCTTACCCAAAGGACCAGTCTTCATGAAATCAATTGCAGAAGGGTCCAGATCTTTCATCTCAATAGTCAGATCTTCCAGTCCCTTAGCTACATCTGCGCTGGCTCCCCCGAAATTACCCAGATCACCAACCTTAGTCTTTAACAGTTCATTCTTGGTTGCAGAATCTTTGACCAGGTCTGCACCAAATGTCTCGATTGCTGTTGTCAGTTCTTTTCTTTCATCAAAAGAATTCAGATCTACTGTAAGGAATGCATCTGCATTCTTACCAGCAACTTCTGCAATAGCCTCTTTTCTCTCCGGAAGTGGAGCAAGCTCTGCCTTTACCTGTTCTTTAATTGCCGCTTCATCCGGCATATCCAATGAAAATCCCATATTGTCCTCCTTATAAATTCGCATTAAACAAGTTCTTAATCTTATATACTACATCATCTGTGTCAGCATTGATGCTGGCTGCTTCATTGATTGCAGATATCTGGGAAAGGGCATCGATATCTGCATTATAACCGATGGTATACACAGGAATATTAAGCGCATCCAGCGGTTCTCTGATATCAGACAGGTCATAGCCACGGTTGCTCTGTCCATCTGATAATACGAAGAGCATCGGCTTTGCCTCCGGATATTCCGCCATTGCTTCCTGCAGCAAGTGGATACCTACTATAATTCCATCAAAAGTAGCTGTACCGCCGCCTGTCTCAAGGCTCTCTACACCGCCCTTGAAAGCAGACTGATGATTCAGGTCAAATTTTCCAACAGGTACATTGACTGTGACGTCGTCACTATAGGAAACCAATCCTACATAATTGTCTTTTCCAATGTACTTCATACCATTGATCAGAGACTGGCGAAGCATGTTGATGGGTTCTCCATCCATACTTCCTGATACATCCGCCACGAATACGGCAATGACCGGCTTACCGTTATCCTTCTCTTCTTTCCAGAGTTCCTGGGCATTGAGAAGATCATCTCCTGATACATCTCTTTGTTCACAGATATAATCATCCATGCCATTAAAACCATACTCTGTTGCCAATGCCTGCGCTTCATCTGTCAGACAGTAATCAGCAAACATCTGCAGGATCTGGAGCTTATCATCACTGATATTGCCCACTGCATAGAGTGGTCCGTCATGACGGAAGCCAAATGGAACCGCCTTATATTTTCTCTGCAACTCCTTATCATTCTGATAAGCCTGATATTCATAGATCAGACCTGTCAGAGAACCTGATTCTACGGCAGTCTTCATCTGCGGCGTATTATATGCAACAAAAGGCACATTAGCCTGGAATGTCTGGAAACCTGCTACCGCCTCATCACTTAACGGATCAGACGGGCTATAGGTCTGCAATGTGCTAATCAGGAAGTTCAGGCCTGTAGAGCTGGCATAAGGGTTCGTATATCCCATGGTAATCTCGCCATTGGCAGTTGCTTCTACAACCGTCTTCAGATTCAGGGCTCCATATTTCTTCATCAGCTCATCATACGTATCATTCTGGAACATCAGAATCGGCACATTGCCAACCAGTCTCTCTGCCACGGTCTGTACACGCACATCATCCGCTTCCAGCATCTTTCCCCAGAATGCATTGGATGGTGAGAATCCATCAGGTACATATTTGCCGGTGGCAATATATTCCATGGCAAGTCCCGAAGTGACATTTCTGATCCTGACAGATACATCCTGGCCGTTCACCTGCATATCTTCACGGTTGAACTTCTCTGCCATTTCATTCATCCAGCCATCCTTATCAGAGCCTGAACGCTCCGGCGCTGTAAAAATCTCCACATACAGGCCGGAATCCTCATTTACGGTAATCTCGTTCTTGTCAATGTCAGGAAGCTCATCCTCTTCCTGTGTGTCCAGCAGGTCAACCTGTGATTTCACGGGATCCGCATACGTCACCTCAATGTTACGCAGCATCTTGTCTATACTGGTCGTAGCGGATTCCGTACTGATTGTCTTGGCAGATTTGCCAATATTTCTCGTTGCATTGATACCGGCAAGTGCCAGTGCAAACACAACTACGGCAATCACAATGACCAGTATCGTTGTCTTACTGTTGCTTCTCTTCAATTGTATACTCCTTCCTCTCCCCTGATATAATATCAGTTCTGATAGTACTCTATCTGCTTAATCAAGGTATCAATCTCTGCGTATGCCTTGATTCCTGCCGCATCTACTGCCTCTGAGGCTGCAAGCTCAATCCTGAGTTCATCCAGCTTATAGATAAGTCCCTCATTCTGATTGCGTTTTTCCTTGACAGCCGCAATGTTCTTATTATACAGTTCCAGCTGCTGTATCTGGATATCATCCGGTATATCGTCATGCTTGTAATTCTGCAGTCTGGCATAGACACCATCATCAATTACCTTCATGCGGTTAAGCATATTCACCATATTCGCCAATATGGTATCCTGTGCAGCCTTGGCAATGGAATCAAACTTCTGATAAGTCAGACTGCCCTTCTCGAATTTGCGGTCCAGCACTTCATCCACACCGGCCTGCATCTTCTCACATTTATCCAGCTCATCCAGACTAGCCCTGGCTACCTGTCCAAAGACTCCACTTCCAAGATAATGCTTCATCTCCTGTCTGATACCCTCTACGGAATACTGATTCGTACCAATTAATTTTACATCATTCTTCTGTGATATTGTCTTGTAATTATATGCTACCATTCCCGCAGGCATCATGATTCCCAATGTCAGGGACAATGCGGCCTTGACTGCACTGGCATCCACAATACTGAGTCCCAGCAGCCCCGGCGAGAACAACACGACAAAACCTATGAGAAAACCAAGGTTTCCAAATATTAACTTCTTTATTTTCTTCTTTTTCATGTGCTCACCTCTATATGAAGTCGTCCAGGCGACTCTAAACAAGCTCCATTATATGCTATAATGGGCAAACTTGCAAGGTTACAGCCCGATTTCCTGTGCTAAAGCGAAAGAGTAAATGATCCGCTCTTTTACATGCGCCCCGGTAATCTGTTCCAGCGCTCTCTGATAATAATCCAGCTGTGTCCGGTATCGCTTCTCCAGCTCTATCGCCTGTTCCACCCTGTCCGTCTTATAATCTGCAATGACCAGCTCCCCATCTTCATAGAAAAATACATCAATCACACCCTGTATCAATACTGTCTCTTCCGAAGGATACTGCTCTTTTAATTCATGCGCCGGCAATCCCAGTACAAAGGGCTGCTCTCTGTACAGCTCTCCCCTTTCCTTGGCTGATATCATTCTCTTTGCCAGATTGGAATGGAAGAATGACGCAATACGGGCAGTATTTACACAGGCAATGTCCTCTTTCTGTACTCTGCCTTCTGCAATCCATGTCTGCATCTCGCCCCATATTTTCCCCATATAGACTTTATCTGACGGAACATTCTGATAAGATGCATCAAAAGACAATAATTCCATGACCTTGTGCACTGCAGTACCGTATTGTGTTCCCTGCACTGCCTCTTCTCCCGATATAAAGCGGGGAATGTATGGCTCTCTTGCAGTTACGATTAATTCTGCTGCCGGCTCTGCCTCTTCCTCGAAGGCTGCCTTTTTCAGCTCTGATACGGTAGTCTTGACTGTCAGCCCCTCCAGATATGCATAAGGGTACTGGAAATTCAGTTTATCGGAAAGCTTCTGTTCCAGCTGTGTATCTGCATATTGCGCGGTATGTGATAAAGCCTCCTCAAGCATAGCTGCCTTACCGGTTTCTTTCACCTTTTTCTCCAGTGAATTATCCTCCTGCCACAACCTGATCTGTAAGGGAATCTCCCCATAAGGTAACTGATGCTTCTCATATGGCAGTCCTCTCTCTTCCAACAGGGATTCCATATCTCTGTGACGCATCAATGCAGACAGGATCATATCAAAATAGCAGGCTGAACCCATCACTACAGAAAAAGGCAGTTTCTGTGCATTTTCCATAGTAAGGTAGAGTCTGTCGGATAACTTCTTATCCAGCTTCTCACCCTGATAAGCGGTCAAAATCAGCTTCTCCTTGGCACGGGTCAATGCTACGTAGAGTACACGCAGGTCTTCGCCTCTGGTGTCCTCTTTCATTCTCTGTGCCACTACATTTTTACGCATTGTCTTCCTTCTGGTGCGCATGACAGGGTCTATGCAGTCTACACCAATACCTAGCTCCACATCCATCAGAATTGATGCCCTGGCATCCATCTGATTGAACTGCTTCGCCAGTCCGCATACAAAGCAGATAGGAAATTCCAGACCTTTACTCTTGTGAATCGTCATTACTCTGACAACATCCGCACTCTCATCCAGAATGTTGGCTTCGCCAAAATCCACTTCCTGTTCCTGCATAGTCTCCAGATATCGTATGAAATGAAAAAGTCCATAGAAGGAGGTCTTCTCAAAATTACCTGCCCGCTCCAAAAGTAATGCAATATTCGCCTGTCTCTGATCTCCTCCCGGCATAGAACTGACATATGTGTCATATCCTGTGTCCTGTATCAAAAAGCCCAGAAGTTCCTTGATTGGTGTATATGCCACCATCCTGCGGTACTGTTCCAGCTTCTGTAATAAAAACGTCAGCTTCTGTATCAATATCTCATCATATACAGTGCCATCCTGTGCAGGAGGCTCCTTGCAGTATTGGCATATCTCTTCATATAAGAACTGCTTATCTGCAGTTTTTTTCATTTTTTCCTTTTTTTCTTTTGCCGCACACCGAAGCATTGCTACCTCTGCTTCCGTTATATCAAAGCACGGTAATTTCAGTACACCATATAAAGGGATATCCTGTAGCGGGTTGTCCAGTACTCGAAGCAGATTCACGATTCCCTGAATCTCCAGCGTCTGAAAATACCCCGTCTTGCTCGTAATGTGCACAGGGATTCCTTTCTGAGTCAGAATCCTTCTGAAGTCCTCATCCCACCCTGTCGTAGCTCGAAACAACAGTACAATATCAGAATATTTCGCCGGGCGCTGTTCCCCCGTCTGATCGTCCGTCACCGGGAAATGCCCTACCAGCTCCTGAATCCTCTCTGCCACCATGACAGCTTCCTTCTCCTTCTCTGTCATAGGCTGTGATTCATCTTCTGAATCCGTTGCGATCAGAAGCTCTGTCGCATATTGTCCGGCATCCTGCGGTTCTACATAAGAAGCGCCTGCATACAGAGCTGCATTCTCATCATATTCCACATTACCTACTTCTTTTGCCATAAGTTGTCCACATAGGAAATTCGTCGCTTCTGTCACTTCCCTACGGCTTCTGAAGTTCCTGCTCAAGTCAATGCGGACTCTGTCTTTTACATCTTCTCCTGTCTTATAGGTATCATATTTCTCCATGAAGATCTCAGGTCTTGCCAGACGAAATTTATAGATACTCTGCTTCACATCTCCTACCATGAAACGATTATAGTGCCCTTTATCCTCACCAGAGATGCTGCGAAGCAGAAGCTCCTGTACTTCATTGGAATCCTGATACTCGTCAATCATGATCTCTTCAAAATAATCCTGCAATTCCAGTGCTGTCTCTCTTGGTTTTAATTCACCGTTATCGTCTTTGGTCAGCAGAATCTCCAGTGCAAAATGCTCCATATCCGAGAAATCCACAAGATTCTTATCTCTTTTGGCTGCATCCAGCCTTTCCTTGAAGGAAAGCGTCAGCGTGACCAGTTCATCCACTGCCTTCTGGCAGACAGACATATCCGCCAGCATATCTTCCGGTGAAATAGGAAACAATGTCTTCTTCAAGTCTGCGATGCTTTTCTTCACTTCATCGCGGATTGCCTTTACCATATCCTTTCTGACAGGATCAACATCCTCTGCTTTCTTACGTGACAAAGTGGTAAAGCTGATATAGGTAAAGCTGTCATACAACTGACTGTAATCTCTTGCTTTTCCCATATTTTCCAGCAATTGAAGGTCCGCTTCCAGATTCTCTACGTATTGAACAGGTCCGCCATATCCCTGAGCAATCTCCAATGCCTTATGGATGCGCTTCCTGCACTCTTCCAACACGGTATCCATGTATTTAAGGGCATCCTGATACCATTTTCTGTCATTCAGCTCTTCTACCGACTGCACCTTGTAGTCCTCTCTTCTGGCTTCCAGCCATTCCTCCGGGAAAGGATAACTCATGGAGAAATGATACAGTCTGTAAATGGCTTCTTCAATCTTCTGGTCACTGCTGCCAGTGCTGTAACTGTCTACAAAATGCAGAAACTCCGGGCTTGCTTCCCCATGGGCGTCTTCTAACAGCTTCTCCATCACATCTGCTTCCAGCAGCTTGATCTCGCCCTCATCAGCTACACGGAATCCGGGATCCAGACCTATCTCGTTGAAGTTATTGCGGATAATGAACAGACAGAAAGAATCAATCGTAGTAATCTGCGCATTGTGTATCAGCGCAGACTGCTTCTGCAAGTGTTCGTTCTCAGGATGTTCCTCCAGCCTCTTCTGAATCGCCCTGCTGATACGTTCCCTCATCTGTGCCGCAGCTGCGGAGGTAAAAGTCACAATTAAAAGACGGTCAATATCTACCGGATGTTCTTCATCACATATTTTCCTGATAATTCTCTCTACCAGCACTGCAGTCTTACCGGAACCGGCAGCCGCAGACACCAGAATATTCTTATCCCTGGTATCAATGACCCGTTGCTGATCCGGTGTATACTTTACTGCCATGGTTCTTCCTCCAGTTCTTTCTTCATCTCATCCAAAGCCTCTTCCTGATTCATATCCTGCAATTCTCTCACCAGATCTGCCCCAAGCTTCCCATCAAAGCCACAGATACTGCGGTAACTGCAATACGTACAGGCATTACCCTTGGTCTGCTTATACGGATTCAGTGCAATATCCCCTGCAAGAATCTCACTGCCCAGCTCCCTGATCTTATGGTTTACATAATCTGAAACCACATGAAAATCCTCCTGGGAAAGCACAGAGGATGCCTGAGTAAAGCTGCCATCCTTTTTCTTCGCTACAGGCAGCACTTTGGATTTATCTGTAAAGTCCTTATCCAACAGCTGAATAATCTCTTCCTCATCACTGACCATGCCTGTCATCTTCAACTCTTCCAGAATAGCATCCTGAATCTCCTGTGGGTCAGGCTGTCCCTTATCCGTATCCGTCATCGGGTCGCTGACATGATAGTACAACATGGCTGCCGGGATAACTTTCTTATCCCTGTGTGCCTTTTGCTGCATCTCTACTGCCGCATTCATATATACAACCAGCTGTAGCTGCAATCCATAATAAAGCGCAGCCAGGTCAAACCTGCGGTTACCGGACTTATAATCAATGACCTTCACATAGAGCTTATCCTGCTGCTCACAGGTGTCAATTCTGTCAATACGCCCAATCAGGCGCATCTTCTCTTCCTCAGACAGTGTGATATTCACCGCATCCAGATCTGATGCCATTTCAAAAGACATCTCGAAATTCTCCGGCGTAAAAGCCCCCTGCTGTAACTGATATTGCAGTGTCTGTACAGTCCTGTCAAGAATCCTCTCCATTCTGGTGATCAGATACTCATTTCTCTTACTGCTGTAAAGCACAGTCTCTCCATACGCAGCCGCATAATTCTCCAGACATTCCTTTACCAGCCGTTCCCCGACCTCCTTTGGGAAATCAAACCAGGTATACCCTTCTGTGGGCAATTTATCTGCAAAATTCTCCAATACGGCATGAAATACATTACCCATATCCACAGTCTCAAAGCTGTACTTATCCCGTTCTTCCAGCCCCAGTCCATATTGCAGGAAATGGGCATAGGCACAGGAAGCGAACTTCTCCAGCCTGCTGACGCTGTTATGAAGCACCTGGCCATACAGGAGCCTCGCCAGCTCTTTAGGCAGTTTCCCATTCTCATAGTGGAAAAAGGCAGCCCTCTTCATCTGTTCCAGAATTGGTGCATATTTTTCATTCCTGACATACGTGTCATAAAGTGTCAGGAACAACTTCTTATCTAACTTATCATCTTCTGCCGCATACTGGCGCAACATTCTCACCAGATATTCCATGGCATCCGCAGGTGCATCAATCTGTTCCTCAATATCTCTCAGCTCTGGCTTTTCTATCATCATTTTCGGGAAAAGACGGCACACCATTGCTATGAGATATGCCGGTCTGATGCTCTTACCTTCCGAATCCACCTTGGCATAAGATAACCGCAGATAACGGGTAGGCTTCGTCATCATCAGATACAGATACAGCCTCTGAATATACATCTGCTGTCTCGGAGTGGGTGCCAGTTCAAAATCGGATTCCTGCAAGAATTCCCTGTCAATATCGGAAATAATGCCGCCTTTTGCACCGCTTCGTGGAATGATACCGTCATTTACGCCCATGAAGAACAATGCCTTGATCTCGCAAAGTCTGGTTCTCTCGATATCACCAATTACGACCTTATCCACATTCTGGGGAATCGTTCCTACCTTGATCTCTGCAAAGCCTGCATCCAGAATATCTGCAAATTCCTTTATCGTCATAGTCTCATCACCAAGCAGGCCAATAATCTGTTCCAGAAGTTCCATGACTAAACGATAGATCTGTGCATACTCCTTGGCTTTTACCAGATTGCCCTGCGCAGTGAAAGCATCTTCATACTCAGCCAGCTTATTCTCGATATCTGCCCTCACGATAAAATCATATAATGCCCTGACCAGTGCTTCTCCTGTGGCTTCCTTAATCAGCAACGGCTCCAGCATGTCTGTGATCTGCTGTCGGAGATGATTCAACTGCTCCAGCTCCTGTGCTTCCTCTTCCTGCCGTTTCAGGCGTCTGGTGAATGGCTCATTCCATGCCTTTCTCCCCCGTATTCCCATGGTGCGCACATAGTTCTCCAGTCGGTCAGTCTCCTCCGGAGTGATACCAGAAAGACCACATCTTAGAAAATGAAATACGGCTTCATAGGAATATTCCTGTATGGATACCAGTAACGCACTGCGGATAAACTCAATAAAGGGATTCAGCACCAGCTTGTTGGTCTGATCCAGATAATAGGGGATTCCAAACTTCTCGAACTCTTCCTTTGCCAGATATCCATATCTCTCGATATCCCCTGTAACAACTGCAATATCACGGTAACAGTACCCCTCTTCCCTGATTAACTGCCTGATCGACAGACAGATCTGACGCAGTTCTTCCTTAGGCGTGGAGGCTTCCATAACACGAATGCTGTCCTGCTCCTTCTGATACTCTGTGGTCGGATATCGGAACAGTTCTCTCTCCAGATGGGACAATCCGGGATTATTCACATACCGCTGCACCGTCGCTTCTGTGATCAGAACATCCTCTGCTCTTGCCACACCGGCTTCCTTCGCCTTTTTCTCCAGATCATATATGGTCTTCTTACTCAGGTGAAAAAGCTTCTGCTCGCCATCAGGCTTATAGCAATCCTCCCCAGTGTCAGCAGTGACTGTCACAATGACCTCATTTGCCAGCAGCATCAGCTCCTGGATAACGTTATACTGTATCGGGGTAAAGCCCGTAAACCCATCAAAGGCAATGACACTGTCTGCCACGATGCGGGACTTGGGCAGTACATGACGCAGGCGATCCAGCGTCTCTTCTGTTGTGATATATTTCTCTCTGATATATTGCAGAAATCCTTCATAGAGCAGATGCAGGTCCTTTAATTTATAGGACAGGGCGCCCCTCTTAGAGGAATATTCCACCAGCTGTTCTACTTCCTTCGTACCAAGTCCATACTGCATGAATTCGGAAAGGGCAGACTTCACCTCATGGATGTAGCCTATCTTCTTAATATTCCGCTTCATGACACTAAGGTCATCTTCCAGTCCTGCCGCTACTTTACGCAGTACGAGACTCTTACCTGTATCATCCAATATTGGCTTATCATTGCCTCCTACCTCTTCAAAGATACGGTGAGAAAGCCGTCCGAAGCTCAATACATCAATATTCATGATACCGCTTCTGGGGTGGCGGTGCACCATGTCCAGCTGGGTCTGCATAGTGAACTGATCCGGCACTACAATCAGGTAGTTCCTGTGCGGATTCTCCATTGCCTGGGCAATGATGTCTTCATATAAACGATAGCTTTTGCCGGAGCCAGAGGCTCCTATATAAAATTTCAATCCCATGGGATGCTCCTTTGGTGGTAGGTATGGTGCAAGGCACGCCACAGTTCCTGCTGGCTGTATCTTGAAACAGGTGTTGTACATAGGCATTTTTTCATGCAAGTGATGTGTTGCACCATTATTTGGACATATCGTAATTCAAGATAGGATTAGTATAACATAAAATAACCAGGCGAAAAGTCAATTTTTCTTTTCGTCTGGTTGTTATTAGATAGTATTGCCGTGGCAAACAAATAATACTTTTATCATAATTTTATATCCCTTTATAAGCCTGCAAAGCCCTGTAATTTCGGGCTTCTTGGCACTTTCTTTGATTTTTGCTTTTTCCCAAAGCCTACACAAATCTCCATAAATCTGCGTAGATTTCCGGGCAAATGGTGTAGTAATTGGTGTAGTAAAATGGTGTACGATCAACCTGATTTTCTCCGCTGTTCTGGCTTGTCAATCTGCTTGCGTGAGGGATAAATCCCTCACTGTCCGGCACTCGTCAAATTCCGCTGCAAGCAGCGAATTTTCCTCGTTGCTCGCTCAAATCAACGATTTTCGCCATCTGTTCAACGGCCCGGTCATAGCTGGCATGAGTATAGACATTCAGCGTAACACCCACATCAGAATGTCCCATCAGATATTGCAAAGTCTTAATATCCATACCCTTATTTGCCATATTCGTACAGAACGTGTGGCGGAACACATGAGGGGTAATATGCGGCAAGGGCTGTTCTGGATGCAGCTTCTTATATTTCTTCATCGCCCACCGCATTTCATTCTCGATATGCAGCGCCACTTTCGGATGACAGTCTTTGTCAATCAGAATGAAGCCACTGTACCCATCCACGATAATCTCCGTTTTCATTTTCCGGCGATTGGCAAGGATATTTTTCAGACTTTGGTACACATCATCGGTCATTGGAATGAAGCGGATACCGCACTCGGTCTTGGTTTTCTCCACATAGTATTTGCCGCCACGTTCCCGGACAAGCTGATGATCGACTCGGATTCTGCGATTTTCAAAGTCAAGATCACTCTTTGTCAATCCGCAAAATTCACTGACACGCATCCCGGTTCCCAACAGCACGATAAATTCATCATAATACTTGCAGTAGGTCTTATCCTCCCGAATGAAGTCCATCCAGATTTTTTGCTGCTCGTCAGTCATGGCAATACGCTTCCGCGAATCATTAGGAACAACGTCCGCCAGTTTGAAGTCGAAAGGGTTTCTTCGGATAATATCTTCGTTATAAGCCATCTGAAACGCCGGCTTGACAACGCCCCTGACGCTTGTAATCGTGCTGTACCCCTTGCCGTCGCTGTGGAGCTTCATAATCCACTTCTGGGCATCCGATACTTTAATATCCCTGATTTGCCGGTATCCAAAATCTTCTTTTTAATCAGGTTCAATACAAAATTGTATCCGACTTTGGTGTTATATCGAACACCCTGTTTCAAACTGATATAGCGTTCCAATAGCTGAATTACTGTAATCTTTCCCGCCGCATAGTCAATGCCATCGTTAAGCTGCTTCTGAATTTCCTTTTCTTTTTCACGAAGTTCTTTCAGATCAGAAGAATAAACAGTCTGCCGCTTCCCATGAATGTCTGTGTATCGGTACTGATAAATCAGGTCTTTTCTCTGGCTCTCTCCTGTCCGCAGGATTCGTCCTTTATTGTCTTTGCGCTTCTCGGACATTGTCAAACTCCTTTCCGTGATGGAAAGAGCCTTGATATAACACGCTCATTGTATCATATCAAGGCCGGATTTTACATCACTTATTTGCAAAAGATAGCCTTAAATTGAATACGCCTGCTCAATGTACTGGTCGAACAGGCGGCGCTTAATCAATCGTTTATTTCCTACCCACAAGACAAACCGACAATTTTGATCGTTGGTAATATCCCGCAGTTTATTTACTCCAATCCCGGAATAAGCTGCTGCTTCTTCCAGACTAAGATTGCTCTTTTCCCAGATGGGAATTTCTTTCATAGGCATTTACCTCCATAAATGAAATATGCCCGACAAGGCAATGTCAGGCGGGTGTGGTGCAGGCTGTTCCAATGTCACCCCAACCGTGTCAACCGGCAAAAAAGACTTTGAAAACAATCCGCAGGTGTTCTATTATTCTATTTTACTTTTTCTTTGATTTCTTGGTTGACATGGTTGACAAAGAGGAGAAGTGCCTGAAATATCAGACTTTTTCCTGTCAACCGGCTGTCAACTGAAACGTCAACCAAACTGTCAACCGGGGGCTTTTTCAGAATGGAAGCTCCATCTGCCGGGCTTCTTCCTCTGTGATTTTCCGAAAACCATCCTTGTCTGCTGGGGGCTGGTTGACACGCTCCCAGCCTTTTTGTGAACCGTACTTCTTATATCTCTTAGGGCTTTTGTAGGCTGTCCAGCCCTGTATGCTACCGTTTGCAATGCCGGTATTCATAATCTCGCAGATTGCCCGTGTTTCCCACTCTGCCGGGGGATTGCAGTTTCCCAGCGCTTCCTCATAAAGCTGCTTGGAACATACCCTGTCGCCGGTGTAGTCCTCCAAATAGGCGTAAATCATACCGGCCTGCGTGTCCTCCTGCATAAAATCCTGCTGGTGGGCTTTCAGGTAAGCGTTCATTTCCGCGCTGAATGACAGCTTATACTTCCCGCTACGGTAGATTGTCATGGCTTCCGCCCACATTTGGCTGATATATGTCCTCGCCGCCGCTTCATCGTCCAGTATGTGAACCTCCGCCCGTTCCGGGTACACGGTCACGGGAATAAAGCGCCGGTTGCCGGTGCGGTCACGGGGAAGAAAGTCCTGCCGGTTGGTGGTTCCTCCAAACACGCATTGACGGAGCCGGTCTGCCGGATGGGTTTCATACGGCACTTTATAGGTTTCTTTCTGGCGGCTTAGAAACGACTTGATTTCCTCAATACTTCTGGCGTTGGCGGTGGCGATCATCTCCGACATCTCCATAATCCAATGCCCTTGCAGCTTCCGATACACGTTTTCATCGTCCAGCTTTTTCAAATCGTCTGAAAACCACTCGTCCTTAACTGCAAGCAGTCGGAAAAAGGTGGATTTTCCGGCTCCCTGACCGCCTACCAGACAGAGCATGACTTCAAACTTGCTCCCCGGCTGAAATACCCGCCGGATGGCTCCCATCATAAACAGTTTCAGGGCTTCAAAGGTGTACTCGTCCGTGTCTGCTCCCAGAAAGTGATGCAGAGCATAGCGGATGCGCTCGGTTCCGTCCCATTGCAGACTGTTCAGATAATCCCTGACAGGATGGTAGCGGTTTTCGTTGGCTACGATCTGGATTGCATTTTCTACTTTCTTTTCGCTGGTCAGTCCGTAGTGTTCTTCCAGATACAAAAGCAAATATTTCATATCCATATCGGTCAGAGTGGCGCTGGTTCGTTCCCATCCCAGCGGCTTCACAATATCCACCCTTTCGGAAAGAATGTTGTAGCTGACTGCTCCACGCAGCAGCGGGTCACGCTGGAACACTGTCAGACAGTTCTTGATGCTGTTCTTCACGCCGCCTTTCTGCGTCCCCTCCAGCATTTCCCGGATTTCTTCCTGCGTCTGCGCCGGTTCCATTGCGTCCATCGTCCGCATAACTGCTTCCTGCGCTGCTGGCGGTAAGTTCTGAAATTCGCTGCTCAAGCCGCACCACCTCCTTTCCCTGTTCGGCAATCAGCGCCGCTTTTTCTTCCATTTCTCCAAACAACAAAATATCCAGCAGATATTCTACATAGCTGTTTTTTTGCAATGCTTCCACGTAAAGAGGATGCCAGGCGGCATCCTGTGGCTGTGGAGCATATTCGATTTTCCAGCGTTCCAATAGATGCAGATAGTCACATAGCACTTTGAAGCAATGCTGTTCCGCCTGCCGTAACCTCTGCTCCGGCGTAGGCTTGGGCGGCGTTCTCTTTGCTGCCGGTGTGCGGATGGCTCCGTCATAGGGGATTGAAAAATCCTCTGCCAGTCTGACCGCCGCATCCCGTTTTCCCAAACCATGCAGGGAAGCGGCAAAATCGATCACATCCCCGGAAGCGCCGCAGCCGAAGCAATAGTAGCGGCTGTCCACTTTCATGCTGGGCGTTCTGTCATTGTGAAATGGACAGCAGGCCATGCCATTTCTCCCTACCCGTATTCCATAGTAAGAAGCAGCCTGCCGGGTAGTGACGGACTGCTTCACCGCTTCAAACACATTCAAATGCTTCCTCCCGTAAATGTCATAGTTCTATATCCTGTTTCTTTTTCGGCGCTTCCTGTTCTGGCTGCCGCCGCTGCAATACCCGGTCAACGCAGTACTGTACTCGGCGCATTTTCATTAAATCCTCCCGAAGCGGCTTATACTGCGGGGACAGCTTGGCATACTCCGCTTGCAGCCGGTCATATTCCTGTTTCCATGCGGCCAGGGTGATGGGCTTCCTGTCCAGCTTCTCTTTCAAAATCCGGCGGGCCGTATAAAACAGCCGCAGATCAGCGTCATGGGCGGTTTCAAATTTCTCCCGCTGTTTTTTCCACTTGATACCGTTCAGCTCGTCATACACCGGCTTCAGCCGCTTGTAGTTCTCGGCCTGCCGTATCAACTCCTGCAATTCTTTCATCCGGGCTGACTTCGCTTTCATGGTGTCGCTCAATGTGTCAAACTCTGTGCTGACAGCAGACAGGCGGGATTCCAACGCTTCCAGCGTCAGCAGCTTGTTTTCCATCAGGTAGTTGACCGCTTCCGCAAATTCTTTCAGGTTCTTGCCCTTAGCTTTCTGGCTCCATGCCCCGGCGTTTCTGTCCTGATAATAGGAGATCAGCAGATCGGCAAGGCTCGGTGTCTTAGGCTTGGAAAGTTCCTCTTTGACTTCTGAAATCCAGCCGAACAGGGATTTAATTTTCTTTTTTATGTCCAGCATCAGCCGGTTAGTCGCCTTAATCCAGCGGTTCAGTTCGCCCTTGTCGGTACGGATGCCCTTTGCTTCCATCTGCCGGACAGTCGGCCCCTCATGGACGGTGGGGATCAAGTCAATCCCCTGCCGCACATAGGAGCGGTGGTCGATACGAGCATCCAGCCCCTTTTTCGCAAACTTTTCATTGACCATCCGGCACCATGCTTCCCGCCATTCTTCCAGCGTTTCCGGGCTGCCCCAGTCGGTAGTGGGTACGGCGTTGAACATGGGCTTGCCGTTCCTATCCAGCACCCGGTTTCCCTCATCATCCAGCACATATTCCCGGCGCTGCTTCTGTCCCCATGTGCCGTCTGGATTGATGGGGCGCATGGTCGTCATCACATGGAAGTGCGGGTTGGGGATGCCTCCGTCCTCCTTGTCCGGGGCATGGACGGCAAAATCGGCAACCATTCCTTTGTCCACCAGACAGTGCTGCACAAACTCCCTCGCCAGCGCAATGTTTTCTTCCATCGAAAGTTCATTCTGCAAAGCAATATCAAAGCTGTAAGCAAGCTGCGCTTTCTTGTGTTTCTCTACTTGTTCCACCGTATTCCACAAGGTCGCCCGGTCCTGGTATTCCAGCGGGGCATGAGGCGGCAACAAAATTTCGGAACAGCTCACGCCGCCCTTGCGGGTGTAGTCACTGTACTCGCCGTAGTAATCACTGTAAAGACACTCCCCGGCCCGGTAAGCTGCGGCGGCAATGGCGCTCTGTCCGGCGCTGCGTCTGATCTGGCTGACCGTTAAATGATAAAGCGCCATCGTCAGTTACCATCCTGCGGCTGGCTGTGATTTTCAACCGCAAGCCGTACCATGTTCTGAACCGGCTGCCATTCGGCAATGCGCTCCATCAGGGAATAAAATTCCTGCTCGGTCAGTATCTTCACTTCCGGCATGACGCTCTCAATCGCCGCCCCACGGGTAATCAGCCGATGGCTGCGCTGTTTGCGGGAACCGCTGTCCAGATAGGATTTTCGGTTTTCCAGTCGGCGCAACTTTCGTTTTTCCTGTTCCAGTTTGACGGTGTTTTCCTCGTACTCTCTCTGCAATTCTTCCAAAGATTTGCTCATGTTCTCACTCCTTTGCTCTGAAATAAAAATGACCGTATGGATAACGGTCAGGGTGTCGGTATTCGTCTATCAAACCCGATGAAAAGATGCAGACGCAAAGCGGGTGTATCTTTTCATCGGGTGCGCAGGGATAGCCGCTTTAGCGGCGCAAGGGGTGCAGCCCCTTGTACGGAACGAAGTGACGCAGGCCCCCGGATTGCTGATGCTGTCAGCGGTCAGAGATCGGAAGAGCGTCGTGTTGGGAAAGAGTGTAGATCTCGGTGGTCGCCGTAT
>OBLC01000054.1_pt1 | contig 100606 bp, 90 predicted proteins | sample 1503181 | NCBI WGS metagenome assembly OBLC01 (sample SAMN00265069, study PRJEB22529) | human gut metagenome
CCCCTTCGGGGTCTGAAAGGGGCGAGCAGCCCCTTTCTCGTGGGTCCAGCGCGTCGAAATCGCTGGTGGTTTTCTGGTTCTCTTTTGACATCAAAAGAGAACAATCAGCCTTAATGAAAAAGCGCTCTGCCCCGCGCACAGGCGCGAGAACCATTTCTGGTTCTCTTTTGGTGCGCAAAAGAGAACTTAGCCTTACTGCAACAGCACTCTGCCCCCGCGCCACAAGCGCGAAGTCTCCCCCCCTCCCCCCAGAGAAAACAAAAGCCCCCGCACTGCAGGCAGTGCGGGGGCCGTTAAGCTTCAGATTATAGAATCAGCGCTTAGTTCTGCTTCATGCGAGCGAAGCAGTCAGAGCAGTACACCGGGCGGTCCTCACGGGGCTGGAAAGGAACCTTGCAAGTCTTGCCGCAGGCTGCGCAGACAGCGTCGAACATCTGGCGCTCACCGCCGTTGCTGCGTGCACCGCCGTTCTTGCGGGCATCACGGCAGGGCTTGCAGCGCTGGGGCTGGTTCTCAAAGCCGCGAGATGCGTAGAACTCCTGCTCACCAGCAGTCCAAACAAACTCCTTGCCGCAGTCCTTGCAAACTAAAGTCTTGTCTTCGAACATAGTAGTATCTCCTCTTTGTTTAGTTCTTGCCCACGGAAGGATTGTAACCATACCTTTGGTTTTTAGGGACCATAGCGCTGATCGTAAGCTTACCAGGGGCTTGAATGAGTAAACGTCCTCGGACTGAGGACTCTCCTATTGTACCGTTCTTTTTTTGATTTGTCAACCAAAAAACAACCCCTCGCCCGCTTTTTTGTGCATTCGGCATAATAAGACGGTCTTTGCTCGTGCAAAACAGCAAAAAGGCCACACCGCCCTTTGGGGGAGCGGTGCGGCCTTGGATGCCTTAAATGCAGAGATTACTTCTCGAGGACTTCCTTGGTGTCGCGGGCGATCATCAGCTCCTCGTCGGTAGCGATGACCAGAGTGCGGACCTTGGCGCCCCAGGCGGTGATTTCGCAGACATCGCCCACGGGATGCTCGTTCTTGTCGGTATCGATGCGGATGCCCAGCCAATCCATGTGGTGGCAGACCTTTGCACGGGCGATCTCGTCGTGCTCGCCGATGCCGCCGGTGAAGACGATGGCGTCCACGCCGCCCATAGCCGCGATGTAGCTGCCGACGACCTTCTTGATCTGGTAGTTCAGCATGTCAGAAGCCAGCTGAGCGCGCTTGTTGCCGTGGAGAGCAGCCTCCTCGACGTCACGCTTGTCGCTGGAAACACCGGAGATGCCCAGCAGGCCGGACTTCTTGTTCAGGATCTCGTCCAGCTCGTGGCCGGTGATGTTCAGGGTGTACTTCAGGTAGTTGACCACAGAGGGGTCCAGGTCGCCGCAGCGGGTACCCATCATCAGGCCGGCCAGCGGGGTCATGCCCATGGAGGTATCAACGACCTTGCCCTGATCGACAGCGGCGATGGAGGAGCCGTTGCCCAGATGGCAGGTGATGAGCTTCAGGCGCTCAATGGGCTCCTCGAGGTACTCAGCAGCCTTGTGAGCGACGTACTTGTGGCTGGTGCCGTGGAAGCCGTAGCGGCGGACGCCGTACTTCTCATAGTACTCATAGGGGATGGCGTACATATAAGCCTTCGGGGGCATGGTGCTGTGGAAAGCGGTGTCGAAGACAGCGACCATCGGGACGTTGCCGAAGACCTTGCGGGCTGCCTCGATGCCGAGGATGCCTGCGGGGTTGTGCAGAGGAGCCAGGGGGCTCAGCTCACGGATGGTGTTGATGACCTCGTCGGTGATCAGGCAGCTGGCCTTGAACTTCTCACCGCCGTGGACGACGCGGTGGCCGATGGCGCTGATCTCGCTGACATCGTCGATGCACTTGCCCTCGCCGGTGGTCATCTTCTTCACGACCTCGGCAAAAGCCTCGGTGTGGGTGGGGAAGATCGCGGGAGTGGTAGCCTTGTGGCCGTTAGCTTCATGGGTGATCATGCTGCTCTCCATGCCGATGCGCTCGCACAGGCCCTTGCACAGCACCTTCTCACCGTCCATATCGATGAGCTGATATTTCAGGGAAGAAGAACCACAGTTGATAACCAGAATTTTCATCTTCTTGTTTCCTCCAGATATGTTTTTGTCCACCCTCGAGAGGGCAGAATTTTACAGATTCCTAGAATTATTATATAATAGGGTCGGCCGGTTTTCAAGCCGCAATGGCGGCAAAGCCTGCCGCGAAGTCCCCGGACTTTTTTGTACATCCTGCCCAGAATCCTGTCATTCTGCTCCAGTTCTCCATGCAGTATGACAGATATTTCACAAACTTTTGAGGTCACGTCATGAAATTTGCCGGTATCATCGCCGAATACGACCCCTTCCACAACGGCCACGCATGGCAGCTGGCGCAGGCAAAAGCGCTGGGTGCAGAGCGCGTCGCCGTCGCCATGAGCTGTTCGCTGGTGCAGCGGGGGGCGCTGCCCCTCCTGCCTGAAGCTGTCCGCACCCGGTCCGCCCTCACCTGCGGGGCTGACCTTGTGTTCGCCCTGCCTGCTCCCTGTGCCTGCGCGGGGGCAGAGGCGTTCGCCCGGGCGGGGGTGGCGCTGCTTGCCGCCGCCGGGTGCGACGGTCTGGTGTTCGGCGCCGAGACGCCCGACGCGGCCCTTCTGATGGAGGCCGCCGAGCTTCTTGACAGCGGCTCCTACCGCGCCGCCCTGAAAGCCCAGCTTGCGGGCGGCGCACGGAGCTTTGCCGCAGCGCGGCAGGCCGCCGCAGCTCAGCTTGCATCTGACGAGCGGGTCGCCGCCCTGCTGGACAAGCCCAACAACAACCTCGCTGTCGAATACTGCCGGGCCATCCGCAGCCTTGCGCCTCGGATGGAGGCTTATCCCCTGCCCCGGCAAGGCGCGAACCACGGTGAGGCGCTCCACTCTGCCCACGGGCAGTTCGCCAGCGCCAGCGCACTTCGCAAGCTCTGGGCCGAGGGCGGAGCGGACGCCGTCGCGCCTTACGTTCCCGAGGCGGTCTTCCCGCTTTATCAGGAGGCTTACGCCGCCGGACAGTACACCGATTTTTCCGCCGCCGGGCGGTGCGAGCTGGCCCTTCTCCGGTCTGCCTGCCGGGGCAAAGCGCCCTTTGCAGACATCCGCGGCGTCTCCGAGGGACTGGAGCACCGTCTGGAAGCCGCGGTCCGTACCAGCACCACCTACGACGAACTTCTGGACGCTCTCACCACCGTCCGCTACCCCCGGGCGCGGATGCGCCGCCTCGCCATGGACGCCGCGCTGGGCTGCACCGCCGACAGTCTCCCCGCCCTTCCGCCCTATCTCCACCTGCTGGGAGGGAAGAAGGATGCCCTTCCTTTCTTAAAAAATTGCACCCTCCCTGTCTCCCACTCGCTGGCCCGTCTGCGGGGATCAGGCGGTGCCTGCACCCAGATGGCCGAGGCGCAGCTTGCCGCCGCTGATTTTGGTACGCTCTGCCGCGTTTCACCCGAGGCCATGGGCGGCCTACTTCGTCAAAAAAATATCTTTTTGACGTAATGACAGAAATTTTTCTGCAAATTTTGTCATTTCGGCACTTGTATGCCGAGGCAGTTTCGGTGTATTATAGGAAAGATACTTGGATACAACGCCGCCTGTTCGACAGGTACAAGGAGGAACCATGGCACTTCACGTTCTGGACGAAGCCAACCGCTGCCTCGGCTGCAAAAAGCCGCTGTGCCAGCAGGGCTGCCCCATCCACACCAACATCCCCGAGGTCATCCGCCTGCTCAAGGACAATCACCTCGACGATGCCGGCCGGATGCTGTTTGAAAACAACCCCCTGACCACTGTGTGCAGCCTCGTGTGCAACCACGAGAACCAGTGCGAGGGCCACTGCATCCGCAACCGGATGCCCAGCCACGACCCCGTCCACTTCTCCATCATCGAGGACTACATCTCCACCACCTATGCCAACAAGATGACTTCCGGCCCCGCCCCCAAAAACGGCATGAAGGCCGCTGTCGTCGGCTCCGGCCCTGCGGGCCTGACCGTCGCCGTCCTGCTGGCACGCTGGGGTTACGATGTCACCATCTTCGACGCCCGCGACAAGATCGGCGGCGTCATGCGGTACGGCATCCCCAACTACCGCCTGCCCGACAGCGTGCTGGACGACTTCCAGTACCGCCACCTCGAGCTGAAGGGCATCCACGTCCGCCCCAATACCGCCATCGGCAAGACCATCACCATCGACGACCTCTTCCGGGACGGCTACAAGAGCGTCTTTATCGGTGCCGGTCTGTGGAAGGCCAACGCCATGCACATCAAGGGCGAGACGCTGGGCAACGTGGCCTTCGGCATCGACTATCTGGCCAACTCCAAGGCCTTCCAGCTGGGCGACGACATCGCCGTCATCGGCGTGGGCAACTCCGCCATGGACTGCGCCCGCACTGCCATCCGCAACGGCGCACGCCACGTCACCTGCTACGCCCGCCGCGACGAGGAGTGCATCAGCGCTTCCGAGCATGAAGTGCGGTACGCCAAGCTCGAGGGCGTGGGCTTCCGCTTCTGCAAGGCTCCGGTGGAGATCCGTGAGAACGGCATCATCTGCCGCGACACCGTGAAGGGCGAGGACGGCAAGTTCACCCAGGTAGAGGGTAGCGAGACCTTCTACCCCCACACCGGCGTCATCGTCTCGGTGAGCCAGGGTTCTGAGAACTCCCTCGTCAAGACCACCACCGGCATCGAGACCAACCAGCGCGGCCTGCTCACCGTCAACGAGGACGGCAGCACCACCCGCGAGGGCGTGTTCGCCGGCGGCGACGCCGTCATGGGCGCGCGCACCGTCGTGGAGGCCGTGGCCATCGCCAAAAAGGTGGCCGCGTCCATGGACGCCTACATGAAGGCCCTGCCCGCCGACAACACTCCCGACCCCTACGCCGGTATTCCGGTGTTCTCCACCCCGCCTTCTGACGTTCTGGCAAAGCAGGGCGTCTAAATTCTGATCTTCAAGGCTGCTGTGCAAAAGCGCGGCAGCCTTTTCTTTTTGTAACATTTCTGTTTCTTTGCCAATCTTAGCCGCTCTTTTGTTGACGGACTTTTGTCTGTTTTTGTATACTTGATAAGGATATATTTCTCAATTCCGACGCCCGGCGGCACTGCTTCCGGGCGGGAAAGGCTGGTGGACATCATTATCAAATCATCCATTCCCAAGCTTCGGGAGAAGCTGCTGGAGGCACTGCAGGCCGTCCTGCCCATCGCGGCCATCATGCTGGTGCTCTGTTTCAGCATCGCCCCCGTTTCTCCGAGCATCCTGCTCTGCTTTCTGCTGGGCGCGGCCATGATCATCGTCGGCATCATGTTCTTCACCCTGGGTGCCGAGATGAGCATGACCCCCATGGGCGAGCGGGTCGGCTCCATGCTCACCCGGAGCCAGAACCTCTTTCTCATCATCGGCGTGGGTTTCCTGCTGGGCTTCCTCATCACCATCTCAGAGCCTGACTTACAGGTGCTTGCCAATCAGGTGCCCTCCATCCCCAACATGACCCTCATCCTCTCGGTGGCTGTGGGCGTGGGCATCTTCCTCGTCATGGCCTTCCTGCGTATGCTGCTGGGCATCCCGCTGCCCCGGCTGCTGGTCATCTTTTACGCTGCCATCTTCCTTCTGGCTGCATTTGTGCCGAAAGAGTTTCTGGCCGTGGCCTTCGACTCCGGCGGCGTCACCACCGGCCCCATGACCGTCCCCTTCATCATGGCGCTGGGCGTCGGTGTGTCGGCCATCCGTTCCGACCGCCATGCGGCGGACGACAGCTTCGGCCTCGTAGCCCTCTGCTCCGTAGGTCCCATCCTCGCCGTCCTCATCCTCGGCATCCTCTTCCATGCCAGCGAGAGCAGCTACCTGCCGCCGGTCATCCCCGAAGTGGGCGACTCGGTGGAGCTGTGGCAGCTGTTCAGCGAGGGCCTGCCCACCTATCTGCACGAGATCGCCACTTCCCTGCTGCCCATCGTCGTGATGTTCGGCATCTTCCAGCTCGCCGCCCTCCACATCGACCGGCGGACGCTGGGCCGCATCGGCGTAGGCCTCGTCTATACTTACATCGGCCTCGTGCTCTTCCTCGCCGGCGCGAACATCGGCTTCATGCCCGCCGGCAACTACCTCGGTCAGGTCCTGGGCGGCCAGAGCAGCCGGTGGCTGCTCATCCCCATCGGGATGCTCATCGGCTACTTCATCGTCCGGGCCGAGCCGGCGGTCTATGTCCTCAACAAACAGGTCGAAGAAGTCACCGACGGTGCCATCTCCGCCGGGACGATGGGCGCGGCCCTCTCGGCCGGCGTCGCCCTCTCGGTGGGCCTTGCGATGGTGCGCGTCCTCACCGGCATCTCGATCCTGTGGTTCCTCATCCCGGGCTACCTCTTCGCCATCAGCATCTCCTTTGTGGTGCCGAAGCTCTACACCGCCATCGCCTTTGACGCCGGCGGCGTGGCCTCCGGCCCCATGACGGCCACCTTCCTGCTGCCGCTGGCGCAGGGTACCTGCATCGCCGTAGGCGGCAACATCGTCACCGACGCCTTCGGCGTGGTGGCCATGGTCGCCATGACCCCCCTCATCACCGTCCAGCTCATGGGCCTTGTGGCCCAGCTCAAGACCCGCAAGGCCCGCAGCGCCCAGCCCCTGCTGGATCCTGCCGCCCTGCTGGCCGAGCTGCCGGACGACGCCATCATCGAGCTGTAAGGAGGCTTTGCCGTGAATACGCTTTACTGGCTGGTCACCATCACCGACCGCCCCACGACAGACGCCTTTCTGAAGCTGTATAAAAGCTTCGGCGTCGATGTCAGCCTCCGCACCGTGGGTGCCGGCACTGCCGTTCAGGAGACGCTTTCCACCCTCGGGCTGGAAAAGACCGAAAAAGCCGTGCTCTTTGCCATCATCACAGCGGACAGCTGGCCCCGCATCCAGAAAGCCCTGCGCCGCCAGATGCGCATTGATGTGCCGGGTACCGGCATCGCATTCATCGTCCCGGTAAGCAGCATCGGCGGCAAGCGCGCCCTGCTGTTCCTCACCGAACACCAGACCCTTGAGCTGAAGGAGGAAAGCACCTTGAAAGATACCCGTTACGACCTGCTGCTGGTCATCGCCAATCAGGGCTACACCGGCTCTATCATGGACGCGGCCCGGGCCGCAGGAGCCGGCGGCGGCACCGTCATCCACGCCAAAGGCACCGGCATGGAGGGCGCGGCCAGGTTCATGGGCATCGACCTCGTGAACGAAAAAGAGCTGGTGCTCATCGTCAGCCGCACTTCCGAGAAGAATGCCATCATGAAAGCCATCATGGACAACGCCGACAAAAAGGCCGGCTCCATCGTCTTCTCGCTGCCCGTCACCGATACCGCCGGCCTGCGCCTGCTGGACGAAGAGTAAAAATCAAGCTTTCATCTGTCAAATGAACAAAAATCCACGCTCCGGCAGGCCGCCGGGCGTGGATTTTTTTGCCGTTTTCCGGTATGATAGAAGAGATACGGGAGGAAACGCTATGAATCAGAATCCGCACTGGAAGCAGCTTATCTGGAACTGGGCTTCCATCATCTTCGGCAACGCGCTCTACTCGCTGACCGTTGCCCTGTTCCTCGAGCCGGCAGACCTCATCACCGGCGGCGCGACCGGCATCGCACTGGCCATCGGGCGATTGACGGGCCTGTCCGTCTCGGGGCTGCTGCTCTTCATCAACCTCGCCATGCTGGTCTGGGGCTGGGTGGTCCTGGGCCGGGCCTTCGCCCTCAATACGCTGGCCAGCAGTGTTCTCAGCCCCGCCTTCCTCGCCCTGTTCGAGGGGATGGCGAATGGCCGGGTGCTGACGGAGGACATCTTCCTCTGCACCGTCTTTGCGGGCCTCGGCATCGGCGTCTCGCTGGGCATCGTCATCCGCTCCGGTGCATCCACCGGCGGCCTCGACATCCCGCCGCTGGTGCTCAACAAATGGTTCAAGCTGCCGGTGTCGGCCACCATGCTGGCCTTCGACATCATGATCCTGCTGATGCAGGCTGTGTTCAGCCCGATGCCGCAGGTGCTGTACGGCATTGTGATGGTGCTCATCCACACCATCGTCATGGATAAGATGCTGATGATGGGTGCCAGCCGCACCGAGGTGAAGATCATCAGCAGCCAGTCCGACGCCATCTGTGCCGCCATCCTCGAGCAGCTGGACCGGGGCGTGACCATCCTCCACGGCGAGGGCGGCTACACCCACGAGTCCAGCGCCGTGCTGCTGAGCATCGTGTCCAACCGGGAGCTGCCCCGGCTGGAAAAGCTGGCTCACAGCATCGACCCCACCTGCTTCCTCATCGTGAGCCATGTCACCGAGGTCAGCGGCCGGGGCTTCTCGATGGATAAGGATTATTTGTAAAACAAAGGGGAATGCCGAACGGCATTCCCCTTTGTTTTACAGTAATGGTGCAATAACTTTCAGTAAAATCCCTGCCAGATGGAGCAGCGCGTTGCCCTCCCAGATGCTCTCCCGGGTGGGCTCGACGTCGCGGCAGAATTCCAGCGTCTTCTGGAAATCCTTCTCGATGGCGGGGATGCAGGCGGTATCCTTCATCCAGACCGCATTCTCGAAGTGGTGGTAGAGGCTGCGGTAGTCGAGGTTTATGGTACCCACCACGGCCTCGCTGTCATCCACCACAAAAACCTTCGCGTGGACGAAGCCGGGCAGCCACTCGCTGATCTTCACGCCCGAGTCCAGCAGAGACTTGTAGTGCGTCTTCGCCAGCGCATAGGCGAACTTCTTATCCGGCACATGGGGCAGGATGAGGTGGACGTCCACGCCCCGCTCTGCCGCGAACCTGAGGGCCGTTTCCAGCTCACCGTCGAGGATGAGGTAGGGCGTCATGATGTGGATGTAGCGCTTGGCGCGGTTGAGCAGGTCGATATAGACCATCTCTCCCACCCGCTCACCGTCCAGCGGGCAGTCGCCGTAAGGGGCCGCGAACCCCTTCGCCGGGACGGAGTGGGGCGGCACGGAGAGGAACTTCTCAAACTCCGGCTCCCGGAGGATGCTCCACATCTCGAGGAAGAGGATGGTCAGCGGCCGGACAGCCTCGCCTTCCAGCATGACGGCGGCGTCCTTCCAGCGGCCATACTTCTCGATGTGGTTGATGTACTCGTCGGCGAGGTTCACGCCGCCGGTAAACCCCACCTTGCCGTCAATGACGAGAATTTTCCGGTGGTCACGGTAATTATAGTGGGTCGAGACAAAGGGCTGCACCGGCGAGAACACCCGGCACCGGATGCCCAGCTTTTCGAGGCGGCCGGGGTAATCCCGGGGCAGGGTGGTGAACTCACAGGTGCCGTCGTACATCACCCGGACGTCCACGCCCTCAGCGGCCTTGCGGGCCAGCACTTCGAGGATCCTGCCCCACATGAGGCCCTCGTCGATGATGAAGTACTCGAGGAAGATGTACTTCTCGGCCTTTTCCAGTTGGCGCAGCAGCTCTTCGAACTTGGCCTCGCCGCCGGGGAAGTAGGTGACCTCCGTGTTCCTGTAGACCGAGAAGCCGCCGCCCTTTCCGTGGAGATACCGCGCCAGCGAGGCCGCGCCGGAGTCGGCTTCGGCCAGCTCCTGGGCCGCAGCCAGCGGCTGGGGCTGTAAGCCCCGGGCCTCCTCCGTGAGGTGGGTCACCCGCTTTTTCAGGGCGTTGTGGCCGATGTTGCTCTTGACGTAGAAAAACAGCGGCACACCCACGACCGGCAGGATGGCGATGGTGACCATCCATGTGATCTTGGCGCTGTTGTCCATCTCGCTGTTGAGGATGTAGACCACCATGAAGGCCGACATGGCCACGCTGCCGCCGAAGTAATGGGGCAGCAGTCCGCCGAACCACCGGAACACGCTCCACAGCACACCGACCTGCAGCAGCATGAGCAGCAGCACCAGCCCGAAGCGGCTGAAGATCGCATGGACGATGCCCTTCTGCCCCTTTTTCAGGAGCCGGAGGCCGCCGTCCTCGAACTGCTGCATCCTGTCTTTCATGTTCTGCTGAAATTCTTCTTTTTTCATGCTTCTCCTTTCGGGCGGAGGGTGACGGCGAACAGCCCCTGAGCCGCGTGGCAGTCCTCCACCAGCTGTTTCGGCTGCGGGCAGACGCCGTGGTCATGCCACGGGTCGTTGAACCAGTAGTTGTCGTCATCGTAGCCCACCAGCAGCAGGCAGTGCTCGTTGCACTTCCACCCAAAGTCGGTGCCATCGGCCAGCAGCCAGTGGTCGCGCTTTTCCGGCACGGGCTGGAAATCCAGCGTCGCCCAGAACACCACCGGCATCCCGACGTCGATATAAGAGCAAAGCTCTGCCGCCGTCTTGCCGCTCTCGTCCACGACTTCGAACTTGTCGGCTGCGCCCTCGTGCTCCAGAGCGCTGTTCAGGGCCTTGACGATGCAGGGCGAATAGCAGCCGTAGCCGGTGTGGTCGTGGGGGTCGCCGGGGTAGACCTGCCACGGGTCAGGGCCGTAGAGTTTTCCGTCCTGCTCCCAGTAAGGAGCGTGGGGCAGGTCGCGGGCGATGAAGGTATCCGGGTCGATGTCGATGCCCACGGCCTGGAGCAGCATGACGCTGCTGATGCTCTCGCAGCCGTTGACCCAGCGCTCAGTCTGGTCGATGTACGGGGCAGGAACGATTTTTTTCATCAAAATGCCTCCCAGCAGAGATTCGGCCCTGTCAAAACAGAGCGAATTGTGTTATTATGTAGGATAAGAATATTATACCCTACTCTGGGGATTTTTTCTACAACAATCGGCACGCGGAGGTTTTTGGAACATGAACAATCTGATCATCGGCATCGCAGGCGGCTCCGGCAGCGGCAAGACCACACTGGCCTGTCGGCTCAAGGCTCTTTTCGGGGAGGACGAGGTGCGTCTCATCTCCCACGACAGCTACTACAAGCGCCACGACGAGCTGCCCTTTGAAGAGCGCTGCAAGCTGAACTACGACCACCCGGACGCCTTCGACAACGCCCTGCTCATCTACCACTTACAGGAGCTGAAGGCTGGCCGCGCCATCGACTGCCCGGTGTACGACTACGCCGACCACAACCGCAGCAACGAGGTGCAGCACATCGAACCGGCCCCTGTCCTCATCGTGGAAGGCATCCTTCCCTTCGTGGAGCCGGAGCTGTGCGCCATGTTCGACTACAAGATCTTCGTGGACACCGACGCTGACGAGCGCATCCTGCGCCGTTTGGTGCGGGACGTCAAGGAGCGCGGCCGCTCCCTCGACAGCGTTATCAACCAGTACCTCACCACCGTCAAGCCCATGCATGAGGCTTTCGTTGAGCCCAGCAAGCGGAACGCGGACATCATCGTCCCCAACGGCGGCGAGAACACCACCGCCATCGAGATGCTGGCCCACCATATCCGCAGCCTCATCGAGAAGACAAATATGCTCTAAAAGCTTCTGATACAGCAAAAACCGGAGTCCCCGCGGGGACTCCGGTTTTGTTGTTTCAGCTGTTAATCCTTGATGGAGGTGCGCACCAGTGCGCGCTTGAGGCGGGCCTGTGCCATCTCGTACTCGCGGCGGTCGAGGTTTTTGCGGGCCAGGATCTCTTCGGCGCGCTTTTTTGCGGCCTCGGCGCGGGTGTGGTCGATCTGCTCAGCCCACTCCCATGTGGTGGCTACCAGACGCACCTCACCGTCCAGCACGGTGAGCATCCCGCCCATGCAGGCGGCACGGCGGCGGCTGCCCTCGGCATCAACGATGTGGGCCTCGCCCATGCCCAGCGCGGTGCAGTAGTCGCCGTGCTTGGCCAGAATGGCAAGGTCACCGTCGATGGCGCGGCAGACCACACGCTCGGCCTGCCCCTCAAAGGCGCAGCCGTCCGGTGTGACCACCGTCAGATGAAAGGTCGTCATGGTTTACCCCTTCTTCGCCTTAGCGAACACATCGTCGATGGTGCCTGCGAACAGGAAGGCGCTCTCGGGCAGGTCGTCGCACTCGCCGTTCAGGATCATGCGGAAGCCGCGCAGCGTCTCTTTCAGCGGGACGTACTGGCCGGGCATGCCGGTGAACTGCTCTGCAACGTGGAAGCTCTGGCTCAGGAAGCGCTGCACCTTGCGGGCGCGGCTGACGGTGCGCTTGTCCTCCTCGCTCAGCTCGTCCATGCCCATGATGGCGATGATGTCCTGCAGCTCCTTGTAGCGCTGCAGCACCTTCTGGACGGCACGGGCGATCTCATAATGCTCCTGACCCACGACCTCCGGGCTGAGGATACGGCTGGTGGAGTCCAGCGGGTCCACAGCGGGGTAGATGCCCTGAGAGGCGATGTCACGGCTCAGGACCGTGGTAGCGTCCAGATGGGTGAACGTCGTTGCGGGGGCCGGGTCGGTCAGGTCGTCGGCGGGGACGTAGACAGCCTGCACCGAGGTGATGGAGCCCTTGCGGGTGGAGGTGATGCGCTCCTGCAGAGCGCCCATCTCGGTAGCCAGCGTAGGCTGGTAGCCGACGGCGGAGGGCATACGGCCCAGCAGAGCCGACACCTCAGAGCCTGCCTGGGTGAAGCGGAAGATGTTGTCGATGAAGAGCAGCACGTCCTGGTTCTTGACGTCGCGGAAATACTCCGCCATGGTCAGGCCGGACAGTGCCACACGCATACGGGCTCCTGGGGGCTCGTTCATCTGGCCGTAGACCAGCGCCGTCTTGTTGATGACACCGCTCTCGGTCATTTCGCCGTAAAGGTCGTTGCCCTCACGGGTGCGCTCGCCGACACCGGTGAACACCGAGTAGCCGTTGTGCTCGGTGGCGATGTTGTAGATCAGCTCCTGGATCAGGACGGTCTTGCCGACACCGGCACCGCCGAACAGGCCGATCTTGCCGCCCTTGGCGTAGGGGCAGATGAGGTCAACGACCTTGATGCCGGTCTCCAGAATTTCGGTGGTGGACTGCTGCTCCTCATAGCTGGGAGCGGGGCGGTGGATGGGCCAGTAAGCCTCCGGGGTGGGGGCGGGCTTGTTGTCCACCGGCTCACCCAGCAGGTTGAACACGCGGCCCAGGCACTGGTCGCCGACGGGGACCTTGATGGACTCGCCGGTGTCCACGGCCTCGGTGCCGCGCACCAGGCCGTCGGTGCTGCTCATGGCGATGCAGCGGGCGACGTTGTCACCGGTCAGCTGCGCCACCTCGACCACCAGCTTCTGGCCGTGGTTGTCGATCTCGATGGCGTTGAGCAGGTCCGGCAGCTCTCCATCCTTGAACTGGATGTCCAGCACCGGGCCGATGACTTGGATCACCTTGCCGATGTGTTTTTCGGACATAGGCTACAACTCCTTCTCTTTTAATGGAATGCTCTTTGTCAGCGTCCTTGCCCTCTCAGGCCGCTTCGCGTCCAGCTCTCCCAGAGGGAGAGCCTGAAACGTATCGGTCAGCTTTAAGCCTCTCCCTTTGGGAGAGGTGGCATTGCGCAAGCAATGCCGGAGAGGGCAAGCCGCCTTAATTTTCCGCACCAGCCACGATCTCGGTGATCTCCTGCGTGATGGCGGCCTGACGGGCGCGGTTGTAATACAGATTCAGATGCTCTATCATCTCGCCGGCGTTCTTGGTGGCGGCATCCATGGCGGTGCGGCGGGCGGCCAGCTCACTGGCCACGCTCTCGCACACGGCGCCGTAGAGGACACCAGCCACATACTCGGGGATGATAGCGCCGAACACTTCCTCGCAGCTGGGTTTGTACAGGATCTGGCTCCGACGGGCCTCGGCCTTCTGGGCCTCGGTGGGCTCGATGGTCAGGGGCAGCACCTCGAGGGTGGTGGCCGTCTGGGTCATCATGGAGTCAAAGCGGGTGTAGCAGAGCTTCACCGCGTCGTACTCGCCCTTGAGGAAGCCTTCCGTTATCTGGTGGGACAGGGTGAAGCACTCGCTCACCGACACATCCGCCGCCATCAGCACCTCGGGGGTGAAGAGGCCGGTCCCGTGGTGGGCGAAATACTCTGCGGAGCGCTTGCCGATGGGCAGCACGGTGACGGGGCCTTCGGCGGCGTCGGCCTGCTTGAACACATTGGCGTTATAGCCGCCGGCCAGACCGCGGTCGCCCGCGATGACCACCAGCAGGGTCCGCTTGATGCCGTCTCGGCGCAGATAGGGATTGCGGGCGCGGGGGTCTGCCGCCGCGATCTTGGTCAGCGATTCGTACAGCGTCTCAAAGTAGGGGCGGCTGTGCTCCACCCGCTCCTTGGCACGGCGCATTTTGGAGGAAGCCACCAGCTCCATAGCCTTGGTGATCTGCATGGTACTCTCTACGCTTTTGATGCGCAGCTTGATGTCCTTCATGGAACCTGCCATGCGTTACGCCTCCTTCCTGTCAGTGTGCCTTGATAAAGTTCTCGGTGTAAGCGGACAGCACACCCTTCAGAGCTTCCTCGGCGTCCTTTTCCAGCTTGCCGGTGGTGCGGATGGTCTCCATCACGGAGGCACCGGCCGCGTCGGTATCGAGATACTCGTACAGGCCCTTCTCGTACTCGGCCACGGCAGGCACCTTGATGTTCACGAGGTAGTCGTGGATGGTCGCGTAGAGGATGGCCACCTGCTTTTCGACCGCAACGGGAGCGGAGCGGTTCTGCTTGAGCACCTCAACGATGCGCTCGCCCTGTGCCAGACGGGCCTTGGTGTCGGCATCCAGGTCGGAGCCGAACTGCGCGAAGGACTGCAGCTCACGGTACTGAGAATAAATCAGCTTCAACGTACCGGCGACCTTCTTCATAGCCTTGATCTGGGCGTTGCCGCCGACACGGGAGACCGAGATGCCGGGGTTGACGGCCGGCATGACGCCCGAGTGGAACAGCTCCGTCTCAAGGAAGATCTGGCCGTCGGTGATGGAGATGACGTTCGTGGGGATGTAGGCGGACACATCGCCCGCCTGCGTCTCGATGATGGGCAGTGCCGTCAGGCTGCCGCCGCCCAGCTCGTCGGAGAGCTTGGCCGCGCGTTCCAGCAGACGGGAGTGCAGATAGAAGACGTCGCCGGGGTAAGCCTCACGTCCCGGAGGACGGCGGATCAGCAGCGACAGGGCGCGGTAGGCGACAGCGTGCTTGGACAGGTCGTCGTAGATGATAAGGACGTGCTTGCCCTTGTGCATGAAATATTCGCCCATGGCACAGCCGGAGTAGGGAGCGATATACTGCAGGGGCGACAGCTCGGATGCCGTTGCCGACACCACGATGGTGTAGCTCATGGCACCGGCCTCGGTGAGGCTCTGCACGAGGTTTGCCACGGTAGAGCGCTTCTGGCCGATGGCGACGTAGATGCAGATGACGTCCTTGCCCTTCTGGTTGATGATGGTATCGGACGCGATGGTGGTCTTGCCGGTCTGGCGGTCGCCGATGATCAGCTCACGCTGGCCGCGGCCGATGGGGATCATGGAGTCGATGGCCTTGATGCCGGTCTGCAGCGGCTCCTTGACGGGCTGGCGCTCGATGATGCCGGGAGCAGAGCTCTCGATGGGGCGGAACTCCGTGGTCTCGATGGGGCCTGCGCCGTCGATGGGCTGGCCCAGTGCGTTGACGACACGGCCGATCAGTGCCTCGCCCACAGGGACGGACACGACCTTGCCGGTGCGCTTGACGGTGCTGCCCTCTTTGATCCCGACGTCGGAGCCCAGCAGAACGATGGAGACGGTGTTCTCCTCGAGGTTCTGGGCCATGCCGTACTCGCCGTTCTCAAACTGGAGCAGCTCGCCTGCCATGCACTTTTCCAGACCGCTGGCGCGGGCGATGCCGTCGCCCACCAGAATGACCGTGCCGACCTCGCTCTGCTCGATGACATTTTCGTAATGCTTGATCTGAGCACGGATGATCTTGGAGATCTCTTCAGGTTTCAGTTGCATTGTTGTGTCTTCACCACTCAATTCTTTGTAAACTTTCGGGTGGATAGCCCTCTCAGTCAAAGCCTGATGGCTTTGCCAGCTCTCCCGTGGGGAGAGCCCTTGGCAGGCTGGTCTTGCCGCATCTCATCGCCTTACGGCTCTGAGAGCTGCCGGGCCTTGCGTTGGCCGGAGGGCTTCGTATTCGTTACAGTGTTGCTGCTGCGATGCTGCTGCGCAGGCCGGCGAGGCGGCTGCGGACGGTGCCGTCCAGCTCGGTGCCTTCGATGTCCAGCCGGATGCCGCCCAGCACAGCAGGCTCGACCTTCGTTTTGAGGTCGATGTACCTGCCGGTGACTTTTTCCAGCTTTTCGTGCAGGCGTCTGGTCTGCTCTGCCGTGAGAGGCACAGCGGAAACAGCAGTCGCTTCCAGAATGCCGTGCGCCTCATTGTAGCGCAGGCGGTAAGCCCGGGCGCAGCCCGGCAGCTCCCGCAGAGCGCCTTTTTCGCACAGCAGCTTCATAAAGTTGAGCACATAGAGGTGGACCTGCCCGCGGAAGGCTTCGTCCAACAGCGCACAGCGCTCTTTCTTGGGGATGCTGGGGATGCTGAGCAGATGCAGATACTCGGCGTCCCCGTTCAGCAGGGCCGTCACGCCATCCAGTTCGCCCAGAATGCGCTCGTCCAGCCCTTCCTCCGCGGCCAGGTCGTACAGGCTTCCGCCGTACATCCTTGCAGTCTCGGTCATGATGCTTCACCCACGTTTTTGATAAATTCGTCGATCAGGTCCTGATGGTCAGCCTCTTTGATCTCGCGCTCGACCACCTTGGAGGCGATCTCCATCGCCATACCGCCGATCTCGTCCTTGACCTCGTTGACCGCCTTCTTGCGCTCCTGCGCAATGTCGGCCTCGGCCTTCTGCTTGAGGGCAGCGGCCTGTGCGCGGGCCTCGCCCAGCAGCTCTTCGCTGCGGGCGGCAGCCGTCTTCTGGGCGGCGGCCACGATCTGGTTGGCCTCGGTGCGGGCATTCTGCAGGTTCTGCTCGTACTCCGCCTTCATGGCCTCAGCCTCGGTGCGCAGCTTTTCGGCGTCCGCGATCTGGCTGTCCGCCTTGGCCTTGCGCTCGGCGATGACTTTTTTGACCGGGTTCAGCAGCAGCTTTTTGAAGATCACCAGCTGGATCATCAGGTTGCAGACCTGGGCCAGAAACGTCCAGCCATCCAGCGTGATCAATGCCTGATAAAGTTGCATAAGCGTCTCCCCTTTCTCTTGAAATCAAGCTCTGAAAGGAGCGCTTACTGCAGGTAGTTCATGAACATGCCGGGTGCGAGGAAGATGAGCAGCAGGCCGGTGACGAAGCCGTAGATACCGGTGGTCTCAGACAGTGCGACGCCGAGGATGAGGGTGCTGGTCACGTCGCTCTTGCACTCGGGCTGACGACCGACAGCCTCACAGGCAGCAGCGGCAGCGTTGCCTTCGCCGATACCAGGGCCGATACCTGCGATCAGTGCGCAGCCTGCGCCGATGCCGCAGCCAGCCAGAGCGATACCACGAGCAAGGAATTGAAAGTCAGTCATAGTTTGTGTCCTCCTGAAGATGTTTGTTTTTTGGGGGATGCCGGGGCGGGAGGCTTACTCCTCACCGGCAGCACGTTTGATGAAGATGGTGGTCAGGGTACAGAAGATGAACGCCTGAATGCAGCCGCCGAACCAGTCGAAATACAGGCCCGTGAAGGCCGGGATGCCGATCTGGAACAGCTGGAGCTGGCTCAGGAATCCGGGCAGCCAGCCAAAAATGACGTGGCTCAGGCTCGCCAGCGCCCAGTACAGCAGGGTGGAGATAACGGTACCGGACAGGATGTTGCCGAAGTGACGGAAGGCCATGCTGACAGGGGTGGACACCTCCGACAGCACATTGATGGGCGCCATCAGGAAGATGGGGTCCAGCAGGCCCTTCAGATAGGCGAGGATGCCGTTGGTCTTTATCTTGTAGTACATGATGATGATGAACACCACGATGGCCCAGGCCGCCTCGGTGTTCAGGTCTGCCGTGGGGCTCCACAGGCCCACCACACTGATCAGGTTGCAGCCGATGCTGAGTGCGAAGATCGCACCCACCAGCGGGATGAACTGATCGAAGTGCCAGCCCATGTTGTCGTGGACGAACTGGTCCAGCCGTTCCACGATGAACTCGGCGGCGGCCTGCCGTTTGGAGACGTTTTCCAGTTTGAGGTCACGCCCCAGCCAGAAGGCCAGAGCCGAGAGCAGCGCCATGACGATCCATGTGCTCACAAGAGTCTGGGTGATCTTGAAGTCGCCCAGCACAGGGATATTGGTATGGATGGTATACAGGATCTTTGCGCCGTTCAGTTCCATTTGTTACGTTTCACCCCCTTTTTCATCGGGTGCGGACTGCTGCGCGTCGGCAGGTTCGGGGTCGTCCTCCACCGAGACGTCCACCGGCTCTGCCTTCGGCGTGAGCGGTTTGTACTTGCCCGTTATTTGCAGATAATAAATGGTGACACGGGGGAAAAACAGCGGCAGCACACTGGCAAAGGGCTGGAAGCAGGGGGCCGCGACGGCCACCACCACCCACAGCGCCTGCAGCAGCATCCGGCTGTTGTAGGAAAGCTGTAATGTTGCCTTGCGGCGCTTCTCATCCGGCTCGTCGATGATCTTTTGGACCACGAAGCAGATGCCCGCAAAGTTGCCGATGGCGACGGCTGCGCCCACGAGGCTGCCGAGGACGACCGTATCGTCGAACTTCACCCAGCCCACCAGATGCAGCGCCGCGAAAAGCACCCACATGATCGCGGTGCAGAATGCCGTGCCGCCCGCGATGCGGAGCAGCTCCTTTTTGGATTCCGGCTGTAATTTCATAGATGCAGCTCTCCCTTATCTCATAAATGCGAGTTAAAGCCTGTCCGGCGGGGCTTGTCCTTTCTGGAGCGGTCGAGCCGCTCTTTGACGAAGACCCAGAAGTTCTGCGCCCCGGCGGCAAGCCCCAGCAGCACAGCGGGCAGATACACCCACATGGGCCAGCCCCAATGGCTGACGGCCCACCAGCAGCCGCCCAGACACATCACCAGCGGCAGCAGCATATTCAGCCCCAGCTGGGTCAGCCAGACCAGGTCTTCCAGTGCCTTGTACCAGCCCTTCACGGTCCGGCTCCCCTCCCTCTGTGTGTGCTCCGGGCCGCTCTGTCTTTTTTGCCCGGTCTGCACGTTAAACTTTGAACAAAGGTTCTTTACTCCTCATTATACTCAAAACGGCTGTAAAATTCAATCAATTTTCCACTGCTTTTTTAGCAAAATTCTATAAACGCAGAGAAGTTCGTCGCTTCCAACCAAAAGTTTTTCGCTTCAGCCGCTCATCTTCTCCGTGTCATTTATCATTCTGCCCCGTTTGAGAAAGAAAAAGCGTTTCCCGTTGGGACGATTTTGCTGAAAGGCACAAAAAGCCCCGGCGGGCACTGTCCTAAAACAGTACCCGCCGGGGCGGAAATCGTGCTTTGGTCTATCTTTTACCAGAGGTTTGCGGTCTCATTGTAGAGGCCCTCATAGCTCTTGGCAGAGACATCCCAGCTGAAGTCGCACTCCATGTCGTACTTGATAAGGTTGTTCCAGTCTTCCTTGCTGTAGTAGCGGTCCTGTGCGCGGCAGCAGGCGTCGTACAGCTCGTGGGCGCTGTAGCCCGCGAAGGTGAAGCCGTTGCCCTCGCCGAGGGTGCAGTCGTGGATGGAGTCGCGCAGACCGCCGGTCTCGCGGATGATGGGAGGCGTACCGTAACGGCAGGCGACCATCTGGGCCAGACCGCAGGGCTCACTCTTGGACGGCATGATGAAGGCATCTGCGCCGGCATAGATCTCCTGCGACAGGGTGGGCTCGAAGCCGATGTAGGTGCCTACGCGGCCCGGATGACGGCCGCACAGGTCGGAGAAGAAGTTCTCGTACTGGCTCTCGCCGCTGCCCAGGATGACCAGCTCGATGCCGCGGTCCACGAGGCCGTCGGCCACGCTCTGCACGAGATCGAAGCCCTTCATGCCGACCATGCGGCTGACCATTGCAAAGACGGGGCTGCCGTCCTTGTCGAGGCCGAACTTATCCTGCAGAGCCTCCTTGCACTTTGCCTTGCCCTCTTCGAAGTTGTTGACATCGTAGTTGAAGGCGATGTAGGGGTCGGTGGCAGGGTCGTTGGCCTCCGTGTCGATGCCGTTCAGGATGCCGCAGAGCTTGTACTGTTTCTCGCGCAGCAGAGCGTCCAGACCGTAGCTGAACCACGGGTCGAGGATCTCCTGTGCATAGGTGGGGCTGACGGTGGTGATCTTGTCTGCCGTCTCGATGGCACCCTTCATGAAGTTGGCGCAGCCATCGTACTCCACGATATGCTGGTCGCGGCGGCCGATGCCGCAGGTGTCTTCCAGAATATCGGTGCCGTACTTGCCCTGATAGGCAATGTTGTGGATGGTGAAGATGGTCTTGATTCGGTTGAACTTGTCCAGATGACGATAGTACAGGTTCAGGTACACCGGCACCAGAGCGGTCTGCCAGTCGTTGCAGTTGATGATGTCAGGGGTAAAGTCGATGTAGAACAGGGTCTCCAGCACTGCGCGGGAGAAGAAGGCGAAGCGCTCGCCGTCGTCGTAGAAGCCGTAGAGGCCGCGGCGCTTGAAGTAATACTCGTTGTCGAGGAAGTAGTAGGTCACGCCATTGACCTCAGCCTTGAACAGGCCGCAGTACTGGCTGCGCCAGCCCACGGGGACCGAGTAGTTGGTAACGTATTCCAGCTTATCGCGGAGCTTCAGGTCGCCATACAGCGGCATGATGACGCGGGCGTCCACGCCGTCCTTGACCAGCGCTTTGGGCAGGGAGCCGGCCACATCGGCCAGACCGCCGGATTTTGCAAAGGGGGTTGCTTCCGAAGCAGCATACAGGATCTTCATAAGATTCGCTCCTTCCTGATAAAAGGGATTCATATCTTCTCCCGCTGCGGCAAAAAGAGCGGGCGGGGGTACACACAGTACCCCCGCCCCTCTTTAAGAGGGGCTACCGGGGAGGGAGCCGCCCCTATGGGAGATTCTCAAACGGTTCAGACGATGTGGCTCTTCTGAACGTAAACGGGGAAGCTCTTGGTGCCGCTCAGCTTCTTGTCTGCGGTGATGCGGACGTTCTTGTCCGTCACGACGCAGTCCAGCTCAGCGCCGGCCTCCACCACGGTATCCTGCATCAGGACGCAGTTCTTGACGACGGCACCCTTCTTGACCTTGACGCCGCGGAACAGCACGCAGTTCTCCACGGTGCCTTCGATGACGCAGCCGTCAGCCAGCAGAGAGTTGCTGACGCTGGAACCGGTGACGTAACGGGTGGGGTTGTCGTCGCGGATCTTGGTGTAAACGGGGTTCTTCTTGGGGAAGAGGGCGTTCAGATTCTTCTCATCAATGAGCTTCAGGTTCTCGTCGAAGTAGCTCTTCATGTCGCAGACATGAGCCACATAGCCGGTGTACTCCAGCGCATGGATGTTCAGGATGTTGACGTTGTGAGCCAGGATGTCGCGCTCGAAGTAGATGAGGCCGCGGGCGGTAGCGTCCTTGACCAGCTTGATGAGGGTCTGGCGCTCCATGACATAGATGTCCAAATCGAGATTCTGCTTGCCGGGGCGGTAATCGTTGAACAGCAGCTCCGTCACACGGCCATCGGCATCGACGGTCAGGGTGTAGTTGTCGTTCTTGCGGCCCTCGGGGATCTCGATCTTCTGGTAAGCCACGGTGACGTCCGCACCGCTGGCCTGATGAGCAGCCAGCAGAGCGTTGAAGTCGTAGTTGATGGCGATGTTGGCATCGCTCATGACCACATAGCGCTCTTTCTGCACCTCGAGGAAGCTTAGGATGGAGCTCAGAGCCTCGACGCGGCCGGAGTAGATGCGCACGCCCTTTTCAGCAAAGGGAGGGACGATGTTCAGGCCGCCGTGACGGCGGGCCATATCCCACTCGCGGCCGGTACCCAGATGGTCCATCAGGGAGTGGTAGTTCTTGCGCACCACGACAGACACGTTGGAGATGCCGCAGTTGGCCATGCCGGACAGGACAAAGTCCACCATGCGGTAACGGCCTGCGAAGGGGATCGAGGCCATTGCGCGCTCGGTCACCAGCTCAGGCACGGTGTTATCATAGCTGTTGGGGAAAATGATGCCCAACGCATTGTTGTTCTGGCTCAGCATACTTCCTCGCCCTCCTTGACGGAATCAAATACTTTGGCGCCCTCTTTGACGGCAGCGCCTGCGCCGATGGTCAGACCGGTGCCGATATGTGCGATGGGGCCGTCGCCGCCGATCTTGGCGCCTGCGCCCACCACGACGTTCTCAGCGAGGATGCAGCGCTTGACCACTGCGCCTGCCTTGACCACGACGCCATCCATCAGGACGGCATCCTCGACCGTTGCGCCCTCTTCCACGACGACGCCTGCGCTCAGCACAGAGTGCTTGACGCAGCCGTAGATCTGGCAGCCCTCCGTGACCAGCGAATCCTGCACCACAGCGCGGGGGCCGATCTTCTGGGCGGGCAGCACGGGGTTGCGGCTGTAGATCTTCCACTTCTCGTCGAAGATATCGATGCCGGAGTTCTCGGGGTCCAGGACCTCCATGTTGGCTTCCCACAGGCTGTCGATGGTACCCACGTCACGCCAGTAGCCGTTGAAGTGGTAAGCATACATCTTGCGGCCGTCGCGCAGCAGCGCGGGGATGATGTTCATGCCGAAGTCGTTCTTGGAGTTGGGGTCTGCCTCGTCCTCTTCCAGATACTTCTTGAGGATATCCCAGTTGAAGATGTAGATGCCCATGGAAGCCAGATTGGACTTCGGCACAGGAGGCTTCTCCTGGAACTCGGTGATCCTGTCGTCCTCGTCTGCGACCATCAGGCCGAAACGGGAGGCTTCCTTCCAGTCAACTTCCATGACGGCCACAGAGAACTCTGCGCCCTTCTCCTTGTGGAAGTGGAGGAAGTCGGCGTAATCCTGCTTGCAGATCTGGTCGCCGGACAGGATGATGACGTACTCCGGGTCATAGCTGTCGATGAAGCTGATGTTCTGGTAGATGGCGTTTGCAGTGCCTTTGTACCAGTCGGTACCCTTTGCCTGCTCATAAGGAGGCAGGGTATGGACGCCGCCGTACAGACGATCCAGGTCCCAGGGCTGGCCGTTGCCGATGTACTCGTTCAGCTTCTGGGGCTGATACTGCGTTGCGATGCCAACGGTATCGATGTTGGAGTTGACGCAGTTGGACAGCGGGAAGTCCACGATACGGTATTTGCCGCCAAAGGACACCGCCGGTTTTGCCGTTTTCTGTGTCAGCGCGTACAAACGCGAGCCACGTCCGCCGGCAAGGATCATTGCCACGATTTCTTTTGCCATAGCTTTATTCTCCCCTTTAACATTTCCTGATATTTGGTGGAAATGGTTCAACAATGTTGGTTCGGCCCGGCCTTATTTTTCGGCCTTGTCCGCCTTCCTGGCACAGGGCTTGCGGGCGGGCTTTTCAGCCGGCTCCGCTGCCTTTTCTGCCTTGGGCTTACGGCCCCGTTTTGCCGGAGCCTTTTCTTCCGCAGGTGCGGCTTCTGCCTTCGGCTTGCGGCCGCGCTTTGCGGGTGCCTTTTCCTCAGCCTTTTCGGCCTTTGCGGTCCTGGAAGCCTTCTTGGGCGCAGCCTTTTCCGCGGCCTTCTCCCCGGCGGTCTTGCGGGCGCGCTTTGCGGGCACCTCGAAATAAAGCACGCTCATGGGAGGCAGAGTGATGGTGATGCTCTGCTCGAAGCCGTGGAGCGGCTTCTTCTTGGAGCGGACAGCCTTGTTGTGGACAGTGCCGACACCGCCGAACGCCTCGTCGTCGCTGTTCAGGATCTCCTTGTAGGTGCCGGAGTTCGGTGCGCCCAGAGTGTAGCCCTCGCGCAGGACGGGGTTGAAGTTGCAGACCACGAGGATCTGCTTGCCGTTTGCATCCTTGCGCAGGAAGGCCACGACGCTCTGACGGGAGTCGTCGGGGACGATCCACTGGAAGCCCTCCCAGCTGTAGTCGATCTGCCAGAAGGCGGGATGGTCCTTGTAGAACTTGTTCAGGGTCTTGACGTAGGTCTGCAGCTCGGTGTGCTTGTCGTAGCCCAGCAGCATCCAGTCCAGAGACTTGGTCTCGTTCCACTCGGTGAACTGGCCGAACTCCTGACCCATGAACAGCAGCTTCTTGCCGGGGTGAGCCATCATGTAGCCAAAGAAGGTGCGCAGGTTTGCAAACTTGGCCTCATAGTCACCGGGCATCTTGTTGATGAGGCTGCCCTTGCCGTGGACGACTTCGTCGTGGCTGATGGGCAGCACGAAGTTCTCGCTGAAGGCGTAGAAGAAGCTGAACGTGACCTTGTTGTGGTTGCCCGAACGGAAAAGCGGGTCCGTCTTCATGTAGCTGAGCATATCGTTCATCCAGCCCATGTTCCACTTGAAATTGAAGCCCAGGCCGCCGTCGGAAGCGGGTTTCGTGACCATTGGCCACGCGGTGGACTCCTCTGCGATCATGTACTTGTGGGGGTGACGGCCCAGAACTGTATCGTTGAGCTTGCGCAGGAAGGCCACGGCCTCAAGGTTCTCCTTGCCGCCGTCCTTGTTGGGCTCCCACTCGCCCTGCTTGCGGTTGTAGTCCAGATAGAGCATGGAGGCCACAGCGTCCACGCGCAGGCCGTCGATGTGGTACTGCTCCAGCCAGTAGAGCGCGCTGGAGATCAGGAAGCTCTGCACCTCGCTGCGGCCAAAGTCGAACACCATGGTGCCCCACTCTTTGTGCTCGCCGCGCTTGGGGTTCGGGTCCTCGTAGCAGGCTTCGCCATCGAAGTTGTACAGGCCGAACTGGTCTTTCGGGAAGTGAGCCGGCACCCAGTCCATGATGACGCCGATGCCCGCCTCATGCATCTTGTCCACGAAAGCCATCAGGTCCTTCGGGGTGCCGTAGCGGCTGGTGGGGGCGAAATAGCCCGTCACCTGATAGCCCCAGCTGCCATCGAAGGGGTACTCCATGACGGGCAGCAGCTCCACGTGGGTGTAGCCCATCTCGGTGATGTACGGGATGAGCTCGTCGGCCAGCTCGGAGTAATTGTAGGGCAGGCCGCCCTCTTTCTGCTTCCAGCTGCCGGCGTGCATCTCGTAAATGTTCATGGGTCCGTTGATGACATCGGCCTTCTTCTGGGCGTTCTGCCACGCCTCGTCGTGCCAGACAAAGCCGTTCAAATCGTAGACCTTGCTGCCGTTCGAGGGGCGGGTCTCTGCGTGGAACGCATAGGGGTCAGCCTTGTAGACAAGGTCGCCCGCCCGGGTGGTCACGCAATATTTGTAAACGTCGTATTCCTTCATGCCCGGGATGAACAGCTCCCACACGGAGTCATTGTCCACCTTGCGCATCGGGTGGCTGCCCGGTTTCCAGCTATTGAAATCGCCTACTACGCTGATGGCCGTCGCGTGCGGTGCCCAGACGCGGAACACCACGCCCGTCTCCCCGGCCCGCCGCTCGATGTGTGCGCCAAAATAGCGGTACGCTTCACAGTTATTGCCCTGCTTGAACAAATACACCGGAAGGTCCGATGGATTGCTGCGGGTCTTTTCCTCAGTCGGTTTCATAAACAGCTCCTCCCCGCACAGGCCCCATGGGCAGTCCTGTGCCTTTTACTCTTTTATATTAAAGAATTTCGTCGGATTTTTCAAGGGTTTTCTTGTAGAATATACCATAATCTTTTCGTTGATATTTTTCTTATATATACAACATCTCCAATTTCAGACAAGAAATATCGGCAGACTTAACAGAATAAAGACAAAAAAGAAACATCCGCCCCGAATTTTGCACATTTGGCAAAAAATCAGAGCGGATGTTTTTCCACTATTTTACTTCAGTTTTTCAAAGGCGCATCAGCCCACGACGTAGACGTTGACGTTGATGGCGCCGTTGATTACAGACTCCGCATAGGTCTCATAGAACAGGTCCACGAGGATGCGGCCATCCTGCACGGCGATGCCGGTGTCGGTGGCTACCGCGTAGCCATAGACGAAGCTGCCGTCGGTGGAGGTGATATACAGCAGGGTTCCGTAGGGGATGACATCGGGGTCAACGGCCACGGTGCCGTAACCCAGACCCAGACCGGAAGAGCCCTTGCCCGACTTGGAATAATAGCCGGTGGCCTTGCCGGTAAGGACCTTGCGGTAGCTGGCGGGGGCGTTGGTGGTGCCGTCCGGGCCGGTCAGGGGCGAGACGGGCGCACCGGCGCCATAGGTCTTGACCACATGGTCGGTAGGCTCCACGGTGGTGGTCACATCGGTGACGACGCTGTTTTCCAGCTCGCCGTCCACCCAGCGCTCCCGGGTGGTGACGGTCTGCTGGCCCTCAGAGCCATGCTGCAGGGTGGTGGCACGGTTGGTGTTGCGGAAGTAGAGGCTGGTGTAGACGTACTCCGTGTCGTAGGGGACAGCCTGCGTCTCCACCTTGTCCTGATACTCGACGCGGTGGACTTCGATCTTGCTGCCAGCCGTGACCATCGCGCTGAGGGCGGGTTCGGTGTAGTCGTCCCCCTCCAGAGTGATGCCGGCACGTTCCAGAGCATCGGCGACGGTACCCACCACCATCTTGACGGGGTACTCCTGGCCGTCAGCCTCAATGGTGACGCTGAAGGCGCGCTCGATGTTCAGGGATGCCAGACTGCCGGCAAAGGCAGTGTAATAGACTTCGTCTCCCTCCTCGGCCTCGATGCCGGAAAGGCTCATAACGCGGGCAGGGTCGCTCTCGGAAGTGAGGACCACCTGCCGCGCACCGTGGGAGTCTGTGACGTAGGTCAGCCGCAGATTCGCGGCGGTCACAGCCAGCGTGAACACGAGACACGCAGCCATGACGCAGAACGCCAGCACACGGGATGAGGCTGCACGGGTGCAGCCGGGCAATGCTTTCTTAAATTTGACGGAAGCGATACGAGACAACTCCTCTCTTTTCAGATTTTGGAATGGACAGCGGGCCTGTATCTCAAGGCCCGTCAGACTGTGCGTAAATGCCCCGCACAGCGGGCGCCGCAAAAGCGGCTTTTCACTTCACCGTGATGAATTTTATGCGCTGCAACGTGTGTTGAGCGGACGTTATTTTAGCAGACTGAGGCCGTTTTGTCAAATCGAAGGTCAGGCGTTCGTCAATTCCTTCACATAGTTTTTTGTGCATTCTGTACATAGTTTACTCTCGATTTCATGAAATTCAATGATTTCTCTCCGATTTTTTCGCAAAAATAAAGTCATACTTGTTCATATATTTTTAACATTTAAGTTGGCATTTCCGGGGTGTTTTTTGCAGTATCTCCAGCCCGCTTTGCGGCGTCAAACCGGCCATAATAAGCTTATTTTCGACACAAATCACGGACTGTTTTCTGACAGTTTTCAAGAGAAAATCAGGGGTCAATTTCTCTCCGAAAAAGTCCGTTTGGCAAAATGCCTAACCCGCCAAATTCTCAATAAAAAAGTATGTACTTCCGCCCACTGCCGTTCTGCGCTACAATCGGGCCAGATGCAAACGCCAAACCAAATGAAAGGAGTTTTTACCATGCAGATCAACATCACAGCCCGGGACTTCGGCGGCACGGAATTCCTCGCCCAGCCCCACCGGCTGCATCTGGGCGCGCAGAAAGCCGAGGGTGTGGACCGGCTGGAATTCAGCCTGCCGGAGCAGTGGAACGGGTGTGTCGTCACCCTCCACATCCGGCACACGGACGGCACGCTGGCCGAGCCGCTGGCGCTGGACGAAACAGGCTGCGTCAGTGTGGGCCGGAGTTTTACCGGCTGGGCCAGCGGCGAGTGGATGCTGGCCGCTGCCAACGGCAATGGCTACACCGCCTACACCCGGCCCGGCCAGTACGACGTCCACGGCATCCTCCCCACCGAGGGCGCGGGCGAAGAGCTGACCCCCTCGGTCTACGAGCAGTTCATCGCCCGGGTGATGGCCAGCGCCAACGCCGCCGCAGAGGCCGCCAAACGCGCCGCCTCCGGCGAGGCGAACGCCAGGCAGAGCGCCAGCGAGGCCGCTTCTTCTGCCCAGCAGACCGCTGCCAGCGCCACCCTGGCTTCCGGCTATGCCGAGCAGGCCGGAGCTGCTGCTGACCGTGCCGCCGCCTATGCCCCCTCGGAGGGCGCTGTGCTGAGCGTCAACGGCAAAGGCGGTACCGTCCGGCTGAACGCACTGGATGTCTGGGCCTTGCCCCGCCCTGTCTCGCCGAAAGCCGGCCAGCTGGTGCGGGTGGTGAATGTCGATGCCTCCACCGGCGCACTGACCGCGGACACCATCAGCACCGACAGCCTCAGCGGGCTGGGCAGCGAAGAAAAAGCTCTTCTGCTCAAGCTGCTGGGTTCTGCCAGCTACACCGACAGCAGCGCCAGAGATGACCTCGAAGCCCTTAAAAAACTGTGGGACACCACGCCGCCCACTCCCCTGCCCGACCCGGACATCATCCCGGTGGAGAAGGTGACTCTGAGCCAGCACACGCTGGAGCTGAGCCGGGGCAGCACTGCCGACCTCAGCGCCTCCATCGCGCCCCCGGATGCCACCGACCAGACGGTATTGTGGAGCGTTTCTCCGACGGACATCGTCTCGGTGGATGCGGGCCGCGTCACTGCCCTCAAGAAGGGTTCTGCCGTCGTCACTGCCACCTCCGACAGCAAGAGCGACAGCTGTACCGTCACGGTGACGCCCGCCGTCTACCGCATCGAGACGGCCCACACCGACAGCGGCGACATCCCCGCGTGGGACACTTATCCCGCCAAGTCCGAGTTCTTTATGCCGCTGACGGCCAAGAAAGCGGGCCTGCTGCTCCGCTCGCTGGAATTCCGCGTCAAGGGCTATGTGCCGGGCACGATGCGCACCATCCTGCGCAAGTACGGCTCCACGACCGCCCTGGCAGACAAGTTCATCGACATTGTCCGCGGCTACAACGATGTGGTGCTGGACATGGGCAGCATCGCGCTGGAAAAGGGCGTCGAATACCAGCTCTATTTCGCCGCCTCCAACAACTTCTACCCGCCCTCTGTCCAGCCCTCCTGGGTCACAGCAAACGACTGCATCGACATCGCCCACGGCAGCGCCTATTATGGCGACGACACCACCCTCATCTTCTCCGGCACCGTCGTGCTGCAGGAGACCTGAACCACACCGAACACATATCTTGAAACAGAAAGAGAGGTACTGACTATGACCCATCACAAGATTTCCGCATCCACCCTGGCCCGCACCGCTGCGCTGGCGCTGGCCCTGACCAATCAGGTGCTCAGCGCCGTGGGCAAGCCCATGCTGCCCATCGAGAGCGCCCAGCTGGAACAGCTCATTTCCAGCGGCTTGACCGTTGCCGCCGCCCTCGCCAGCTGGTGGAACAACAACAGCTTCACCCCTGAGGCCATCGAGGCCGACGACTTCATGACCCGCCTGAAGCAGCAGAAGCGATAAACGCTTAAACGAACACAGCGCCCCGGAGCAGTCTGCTCCGGGGCGCTGTGTTGTGTTTGAAGAAAAGTTTATCTCAGGCGTTCCACTGGACATCCTCTGCGGCCACATGGCCGTCCTGCACGCTGATGACAGCGGCGCGGGCATCCATGTCGGATGTCTTTTTGAAAAGGTCCGTGTAGATGGTCATGCCAGCCATCATCAGGACAGCCAGTGCAAGGCCGACCAGACGAATCATCATACTGTCAACATTCTCGTTCATGATACCTTCTCCTTTTTCTCTTTTGCGGCCCGGCAGACACCATTCTGCCGCAGCCCGCATCCCAATTTTCCGCTGCGGACCCCCTCTATCGGCCCGCAGCGATGCATTTCCCAAGACATTCCAAAGAAAAAAGCCTAGGGTAAACACACCCCAGGCTCCATTGTCTGTCTAGCTGATATAATAGTCTCTTTTTCAGTTTTTGTCAAGAGGGAGATGAAGGAAGTTCAGTTTTCTGTTCTCCGACCACTCTCGACAAAGTTTGCTTCTACCTTCATCCTATGTTATACTTATCTCGCTGCCCTTCTCTACTCTGGCAACAGGGATGAGGTGAGCAACATGAGTTCTCTGTTCAACAGCTTCCTCGTAACTGTCGGAGCAAATGTAGTCTCGTACTACATCTGCAAGTGGCTTGACAGTTACCGCAAGGGCAAGTAAGCCCAAAAGAACCCCCTCGGAGTGGCCTCTCCGAGGGGGTTCGGTTTTTTGTGAGCAATATGAGCTCTCCAGCCAGCTTCCTTTGGCTATCTTTATTATATGCCGATGGGGGGAAAAGTCAAGCTGTCTGGATAAAAGTTTATGCTTAGGACATAATCGCCCTACTGAAGCGGCATCGTACGGCCAACTTCCCCGGGTTGCGGCTCCCAGCGTCTATTTCGGCCCTTGGGCGGGCCTCATATCCTGCTGGCCGCGGCCTCAACAGCTCCTCCCTGTTTCCGCCGCTGGCGGCGGTCGTCGCTGTTGCACTTGCTGAACTGGGGAGCATCGCTGGGGCGGCTCCGCCGCCCACGCGATGCTTGAGCAATTATTCGAAATGCGCATCCGGCTCGCCCCTCCGGGGCAACCGCCGGATATGCGCAGTCGTGCTCCCCAGTCCGCTGGGAAACTCCTGCTAAACAAAAACGGCTCTGCCGAAGCAGAGCCGTAAAAGCCGTAATACGGTAAAATCAGCGCTTGCTGAACTGGGGAGCACGACGTGCAGCCTTCAGACCGTACTGCGCGAGTTTTTGAGCTGTTTTTCCTTGATATTCCCGGCTTTTCCAGCTTTCTGCTTCTCAGTTATCCGGTGTGCGGACCATAAAAAACGGCCTTTTTTCATTCAGCGACAGGCTGATGAAACGCACCATTTACTACCCCAAACAGCTCCTCTGGTTTATTGTACTTCACTTTTGCATAGATGTCCATAGTTGTTTTGCTGTTTTCGTGTCCGGCAAGGTATTGTACTGTCTTTGGATCAACGCCCGCATAGAGAAGATTGGTGATATAAGTGTGCCGCAGCTGATGGGGTGTCACATCGAAGTCCAGCGTATATTTGATTTTGGGTTGATTCTTCTGGGTCATACCCAGCGTTGGAGTAACCGTATATTTGATACTCTCCCCATTTACATACTTATAATAGTTCCGGGGCTTGGTGGAACGAACAACTACATACTGCCATACTCTTTGAAACTGCGAAGCAGCCAGCGGCTCCCCTTTGCTGTCAGCAATCACATAATCTGATATGGAGTTTTCTTTCGCTTCTCTCAGACACTCTACCAGACACTTTGGTATCGGAATATCCCTTTTTGCCGCCGGAGTTTTTAGCACCGTAGAAATCACGGGTCTGTTATGCTCTGTACGCCATGCCCGCCTCACCGATAGATAAGGTGTACCCTCGTCCAGAAATACACAATCCCATTGCAGTGCAAGAATTTCTTCCCGGCGCAGACCGGAATACAAACCGAGCATAATAAACAAATATGGAGGAAGTCCCTTGACGGTATCCAGAAGCACGGCTACCTGCTGATCTGTCAATGCCTCCTTCTTTTTTGTCGGTTTTCCGCCTTTACCGGATATTCCTGCACAGGGGTTGTGTTCAAGGAGTTGGTTTCGCTCTGCCGCATAAAAAATGCACTTGAGCAGCATATTGACCTTATTGTATAAGCCTTCCGATTTCTTTGACAATGGAACAAGAGCCAGCCGAATATCGTCAGCGGTCACTTCTTCCATATACATCTCTCCCAGGGGTTTGATGATATAGTTTGTCATATCCCTCGTATAACCTCTGAGTGTAGACGCAGACACCTTTGCCGACTGCATCAGCAGCCACTTCTCGCCATACTCGGCTACTGTCGGGTGCTGCCGGTGAAAGATAATTTCTTCCACCTGCTTCCGGGCCTCTAACTGCTTCTCATACAATTCTTCACAAGTAGTGGCATACAAACTCAACTCTTTGCCATCCGCATCCGTAATCCTGGTTCTGTAATACTGGATTCCTTTCAATGTAATGGTCCCATACTTCGGGATCTGTGCTTTCTTTTTTGCCATCTTTGATCGTCCTTTCTTGATAATGTGTAGTCTCCGTATCTACACTCTCTTTTTATCAGAAAGCCTCGATTTAATCAAAGATACGGCTGATGCAAAATAAAGAGCGAGACATCCTTGCCTCGCTCCTGCTTTACTTCCTATTTTATTATTACTGTGCTGTGTCCCAGCTTGCAAACGCACAGCTCATTGATCTGACCAGCTCATCCGGCCTGTTATACTTAACCTTTGCATAGATGTCCATGGTAATCTTGCTACTTTCATGGCCTGCCAGGTATTGAACCGTTTTGGGATCTACCGACGCATGAATAAGATTGGTGATGTAAGTATGCCGCAGCTGATGGGGTGTTACCTCAAAATCCAGACTGTAAACCACTTTTCCGTTATGAGCGGCCTTTTCTCCCAAGACAGGTGTGACAGTATGTTTTACTCTTTTTCCATCTTCATACCGATAATAGCTCCGCTCCTTGACCGTCCTCGTAACAATATACTGCCAAAGCCGCTTAAACTGCGTGTAGGACAGCGGTTCGCCATCCCGGTTTGAAACTACATATTCCGAAGTCGAAGTTTCCTTTGCTGCTTTCAAGCACTCGGCCAAACAAACAGGGAGGGGGATATTTCTCTCCGCAGCCTTGGTTTTCAATTCATCCGAAATCACCGGTCTGTTATGTTCGGTGTGCCATGCCCGTCTTACCGTCAGATATGGAGTATCTGTATCCAGATATACTGAATCCCATTGCAGTGCAAGAATTTCTTCCCGGCGCAGACCCGCATATAAACCAATCATGACAAAGACATAAGGCGGCAAATCTCGGATAGCATCCAAAAGGCGCTCTGCCTGTTCATCTGTCAAAGCCTGACGATCCTCTTGGGGAATACCGCCACCTTTTGTTGTCAGATAAACCGTCGGGTTATGGTCAATGATCCTGCTTTCCATCGCCGCGCGAAAGATAGACTTGTAAAGGATCACCACAGATTTATAAACCGATGCGGATTTCTTGGAAACCGGAACAAGGGCAAGCTGAATATCATCCAGGCTAACCTCTCCCATCCGTTTATCTCCCAATTCTGCTATGATATGCCGCCTGACCTTTGAAGTATAATCAGTCAGGGTAGTTGCACGAATATGGACCGACTGCATTAGCAGCCACTTTTCACAATACTCTGCAACTGTGGGCGTTTTCCGATGAAAAGTAGCATTCTCAATCTGTTCCAACGCAAGCGTTTCTTTATTATATAGTTCTTCAGGTGTTTTTGCGTAGATAGCTACGAGCTTTCCATTCGCATCTTTGATTCTGGTCCTATAATATAGGATACCTCTTTTCATAACTGTGCCATATTGAGGAAGCATTATTTTCCTATTTGCCAATTCCTCCACCTCCTAAGAATAATCTCCAGCGCTGTACCTTTGTTTTATCAGATACTCCTGATTCCATCAAGGATACGGATCGGCTCACGATCTTCCACTTCGAGGCTTACGGTAAGTTGTGCTTCTCTCAACAGGCTTTGCCCTATGCGTACATTTTGCGATATACTCCTGGAGACCCGCCGCAGTAAAATACACACAGCCATTCTGAACATACTGCACATAAGAGATCAAGCCGTTGTTACGGGCGGCATCCAGCGTTGCGATGCTGATTCCTAAGATTTCAGCAGCTTCTTTTCGTGTAATGAGTTTTTCCATAGACCATATTCCCTCCAATCTGTCAAGGTTATCATCATGCTTTCAAAATCACATGAATACGCTGGCAGCCGAAACTGCCAGCGCATGGTATCTGATTTTGAATAGAAAACGACCAACTAAGAAAGTAATCGCTTCCTATTTTAATATGACTCAATTCTCGCCATATTTGCCACGCAACCCTGACGATGGGAACATAGCAGGTCTCCGCTGGCGCGGTTGTCATAACTCCGCAGCGTCGTTTTACTCGTGCGCTGCAGGGTTCCCCCCAAGTCTTTAGGAGGCCGTGAGGAAGTATCTTTAAGCCCCCGTGCAGTCCTCGCGCCGGATCTGCCACCATCCGTTTTGTGAAATCGTAGATCGCTCTGAAGTAGCTTTGTTCATCACCTCCCTGGCTGCTCCATCTTCGCGGCGTTCCACACTCGCTCGTACACGGGTTATGTACCTGTTATGCTGTCTATGAAATTGTCAAAGTGCTGTTGAAGGGGGAAAACTTGTCCTTCTATTAACTCTGACAAAAAAAGCAAAAAACAGGCGCTTCAAACGAAACTTTATCAAAAATATTTTGCCAGCTGCTTCAAACCGCGCCGGATGCTGTCCCTGACACGGCTTGGGTCTACACCTTCCGCTGCGGCAATCTCGCTCACGCGCATACCCAGGTAATACCGAGCATAGATCCGCTTGGCCTGCTTCTCCGGCAGAGCCATCACAGCCGCATAAAGCTGCTCTCTCAGCTGCTTTTCCTCCAAGAGTATTTCCGGCGTCTGGGGCTTCATCAGGACCGCATTTTCAATGCCGTTGTCGCTGTCCAGAGAGTAATGCGCCTTATAGCGATACATTCTCCGGTCATAGGCAGCTTCTGCACGCTCGGTGGCACGGATCGCCTCCAGCACATCTTCTGTTACTTCTACAAAGTGATCATTTTTGTAAACATCGGGATATAAGTCCCTAAGATTGACTTTCTTCATTATGTACCTCCATTTCGATTCACGGGCGATTGTCGAGTGAATCGAAAGGAGGCGGAGATCGGCAGCGACATACTTCGGGAGCTTTCCCGAAAAATCGACAGCAAAAAACGCCAGCTTCCCGTAATGGGAAACTGGCGCGACAAAAACACCTATTATCCTGCTGATTTAGATAGAATGATAATGCTGATTGGTAATCATACTTTCCTGGAGGAGGGGCAAGGCTTTTTTTAACTGATGTAACTCACGACTATTATGAATGACGAAAACTGACATGGCGGTATTCTCCTATGTGCCGCCGTGCCACATTGTAAGGTATCGGATCGTCGTTAGCCTTTACACAAAAAGAAGCGGCGGCTCTGATTTTTCTATCAAAGCCACCGTTGCAAAGTGCATAACGATATGGTCGCTGTACGATGGCTTTTTTCTTTTGCCATCGCGCGGCAACTTTTCCACTTTTCTTTTATCTTAACAGGCAATCCTCACAGAAATGTCACGGGCCTACTCCATTTCGACAAAATAACAGGCTGAAATATCACAAACCAATGACATTTGAAAATCTGTTGTCTTTCTATTATCGGATGTCCTTTTTCTGAAACAGGATAATCCCTAAAATAGAAATGAGAAATGTTACCAACAGTGAATATCCCATCCACTTGTAGGGGGAATTTGCTATGTTTTCATCTGTCATGCCATCGGTGTCAAAGGCATCTGCAAGCTGCATGGCCTGCCCAGAGGGCAGCAAGTCATTAAGGACTTCAAGAATAACCCGCGGTGTGCCGTCAATGTATTGGGGATTAGGAAGCTGCTCAACCTGCGTCGGGATACCTATTTCATTGACGCTCACATAGTTATCATATATTTTCGGTTCATTAAGTCTCTGGTGAATAAAAGCACCTGACACCAGTAGCACCAAAGCCAGCACCATGCTTATAACTACATTGCCTGCCTTATTGGTGTTTAAGATAGCAAGCAAGGTCATAATGCTTGTAAAGGTCACAGAAATCAAAAGACCGCATATCATACACATGGTAATTACACCTGTTTCTGTTATAAATTCGCCACCTTTCATGTTGCCGATAACAAAAACACCCGCAGTATAGGCCAGCGAAATCAATATGCTGGCAATCGAACACACAATAAGGTTTGCTAAGTAAATCCGCATACGGGAATGTCCGACTACCAGCTTGTTGCGAATTGTACCATCGCTGTACTCGGAACCGATAAACAGGCTTGTAAAAATTGCAGATACAAGGCCCATTAGTGGCAACCCCTCAAACAGGCATCCATCAAGCACAACTTCTTCGCAAGCCTCTGAAGCTATGTTAGATGCACTATACACTCCGTATGAAAACATACAGAGTATGAAAAACCAAAACACAACTTTTTTCAGCATACGAAACAATGTTGATACCAACAGTCTACTCATGGCTAACACCTCCGATTAAATCAACATAGTAGCTTTCCAAGTTTTCTTCCTGTTCCTGAATGGACAGCAGATCACAATGGTACTTCTCCAGGGCAGATGTAAGCTGGGAAATATTTATCCTGTGATAAATCTCTGCCACATTGGGAGCAGGCATTTTGTAAGGTTGGCCTGTCTGCTTCAAAACGGCGGCCAACGCTTTGCCATCTGTTACTTCAATTCGGATAGACTTGCGAAACGAGTTTTCCAAATCATCCGCACTGATTTCTTTAATCATTTTTCCGTTGTCGATAAAGCCGTAATGCGTAGCAAGACGGGACAGCTCATCGAGAATGTGGCTGGATACCAAAATGGTAATACCATACTGCTGATTGAGGTTCAAAAGAAGCTGCCGCATTTCAATGATGCCCTGTGGGTCGAGTCCGTTGATCGGTTCATCTAATACCAAAAATCGAGGATTTCCAACAAGTGCAATCGCAATGCCCAATCGTTGTCTCATACCAAGACTGAAATTTCTTGCCTTTTTCCAGCCTGTGTTTTCCAGACCAACCATTTTTAGCAGGCAAGGAATGGTATCGAATGATCGTAGTCCCAACACACGATACTGTTCCTTTAAGTTTCCGGTGGCCGACATATCCAGATAGATAGCAGGTGTTTCAATCACGGCCCCCATTTCTTTTCTTGCGTTCAGGATTTCGTGTTTTCGGCTGCTAATTCCATATAGGGAATAATCCCCGGAAGTAGCTTCTTGCAGTCCGCAAATTATCCGAAGCAAGGTTGTTTTGCCAGCACCATTTTTTCCTACCAGCCCATAAATAGCTCCCTGTGGAATGTGCATAGAAAAGCTGTCCAACACCTTATGATGGCCGTAAACCTTTGTCAAAGCCTCTGTCTTGAGAACATAATCCAAAATATTACCTCCTTTTGCTGATACTCGCTATATGTGAGTTGCTTTGTCTTACAGCAACCATCATAAAATAGAAATCTCACAGAAATGTCACAGACAGGTGCCTTTTATCGGCTGAAATCTCACAATTTTGTGACATTTGAAAACGGCCACCCTTTCGGATGACCGTTTCTCGTCTGTGTATCTTATTCAGCAATGCGTAGCCGTTCCACAACTGTTTTCTGTGCCATTTTGTTATAGCAGACCAAAGGTACAAAGGCGGTAATGAGAACTAACGGTATTACACAGAGGAACACAGGAAGCAGAGTAAAATGCCATGTAAAATAACTTAACTCTGCCCCCATCATCCGAACCACTGTCAGGCTCCCCACGATAGAGAGGAGCAGGGAACATATAAGCCCCAATGCGGAATACCCAATCCCCTCAATCATTAGCATCTGTTTGACTTGTCGGCCTGTCATACCAACCGATTGCAGCATGGCCAGTTCTTTGTATCTGGACAAAATAGAGGTCATCATGGAATTGATAAAGTTCAGTATGCCAATCAACGCCAGAATCGCACAAAGAGCACCGCCCACAAGACGGTACATGTTGATCATCCCATCAAAGGTCTGCCGTAGGGTCACTTTTGACAGATAATCCAAAGCTGTGTCCGTATTTGTAGTGTAGTTTTTCAGCCAGTTTTCCGTGGCAAGCTGGTATTCATTATCTACATTGAAGATGGTTTTCATGGCCGGCTGGTCGGCGGATACCATATTTCCCAGCAGCTCATTTGTCGGGAAAATATAATCCAGTCCCATATCTACCTGTAAAGGTGTTTCTAACGCTTTCGGTATATCTACCACAGCCAATACATCATATATTTTGTTTGTTCCATCAAGCTGCTGCACACTGATCTTGTCTCCCGGTTGATACAAGCAGAGAGAACCGTCACCCATCATCCGCAGCGGTGTTACATACACGCCGGTTCCAGCTCTCCACTTTTCCATGTTCAGCTCTCCATCCAAAACCTGTACATACTCTGCCGGAAAGTCGTCTAACCCGTACACATTGACACCATGTTCCTGCCGCACCATATAATTTCCCAGCTCTTTTTCTATATCACGGGAAGAAACCGCAAGTTCCTGCAACCTTGCAAGATCATGTTCGGAAAGCGGCTGTTTGGAAGTCCACAGGTACACATTGCCCATATCTTCAAGACCATTCAAACTTTCAGCCTCACGAATGAAATTCTGGCTCACATTCGCCGTGTTATACGGGGCATAGCTGTTGATTACCGTTGTATCGGACACTGTAAAATCCGTAAGACTAAAATCAGCTACAAACTTATCGAAGTCAAAGGAAGTCACATAGGTATAGACACTGTTCAAAAGAACGATGCTGAGTGCAAAGGACAAGGTAACAATCGTTACTTTTTTCTTATTACGGCCAAGATTGCTTTTTGCCATCATAACTGTGCTAATGCGTTTACTGCGACGGTCTTTCTTTTTTCCTCCCGCCTGCTCGACATAGTGTAGCGCCTCCATCGGGGAAACCTTGGCTGCCATCGCAGCAGGTTTTTGGCAGCTAATCAAGACAGTAATCAGAGAAAAAACAATCGCCACCAAAAAGATCAACGGATTTACCGTAGTGACAACTTGCATATCATCGGTCAGCATATTCACAATTACAGGCAGAAGCAATCGGCCAATAGGCCAGCCCAAAAGCAATCCAAGAGGAATACCCACAAGGGACAGCTTGATGGCTTTCTTATAGACAATCTTTCTGATCTGCCTTGCAGTAGTTCCCAGGGTTTTCAGCATTCCGTAAAAACGGATGTCCTGAGCAATGGAGATATAGAAAACATTGTAGATCAGAAGATACCCTGCGATAAAGATTGTTGCAATTCCGGCCACAAGAGGCAACATGGAGGAAAGGCTGACCGTTGCTGTTCCGTAAGCGTCATTGATACTGATCCGTTCATCTAGTCCATATTGAGATGCTACTTTCAATGCCTGCTTTTCAATATCCCATGCTGTAGGCATCATTATAACACTATCAACATAACCAGTTCCCACAGGAGGGGTCGTTCCGTCTGTTTCCCCATGAATGACCGGAGCCACCTGCTCCGTGTATTCTTTGGATAATAGTATCGTTTGACGATAAGCCACCGCATCTCCGTCCCAAATGCCACAAAGCGTGAAGGTATCGGTAAATGTGTCCGTATCAGTTATAAAGGTCAGTTCCACCTGTGTACCAACCTCATCAGGTAATCCCATCGCCGCCAGAACAATGCGGCTGGTGGCAAGCTCGTTTTTCTGTTCCGGCAGGTGTCCGGTGTCGGGATTGTTAAAGGTTAGTTCTGCATAGGTTTCATCACCATATCGCAGTTCCGTGGGTGTCTTATTGAAATTATCGCCCACGGCATTTCCTATGATAATCGAGTATCCGCTGTCCTTTACCCCCGCATCTGATGACAGCCGTTCATATTCTTCCCAAGATAAACGCTTGATACCTGCATGAGCAGAAGTGCCGGTTGTCCTCATATTGCTTTCCTGCATAGCGGTCTGCAAGCTAATAGCAATCGTAAACAGACTGGTAAAAAGCAAAGTAGCAAGCATGATTGCCAATACTGCAATCGTGTTTTTCTGAGCTTTCAAAGAACGCTTTGCCAGAAGTTTTAGGACAGGTCTGTTGTTGTTCCCAAATAAAATATCTGTCATGTTTTCGCCCCCCTTTTACTCGGAAATCCTGCCGTCCTCAATACGAATAATGCGGTCTGCAAGCTGGGCGATCTCATTGTTATGAGTAATCATCACAATGGTCTGATGGAATTTCTGGCTGGTAACTTTCAAAAGTCCCAATACATCACTGCTTGTCCTGCTATCGAGGTTTCCGGTAGGTTCGTCAGCAAGGACAATGGCTGGTTTGGAAACAAGGGCGCGGGCAATCGCCACACGCTGCTGTTGACCGCCGGACAGATTATTAGGCATACTGTTGAGCTTTTCTTCAAGCGCCAGCATCCGCACAATCTCACTCATAAACCGTTTATCCACGGTGTTACCATCCAGTTCTACGGGCAGGACAATATTCTCATAGACATTCAGCACAGGGACAAGATTATAGTTTTGGAAGATAAAACCAATGTTGCGTCTGCGGAAGATGGTAAGCTGTTCATCTTTGAATTTAGAGAGTTCTTTCCCTTTCACTTGAATGCTGCCGGAAGTCGGTGTATCCAAACCGCCCATCATGTTCAGCAAGGTGGACTTACCGCTGCCGGAAGTACCAACGATGGCAACAAACTCTCCCTCCTCAATGGAGAGAGTCACACCATCCAATGCTTTTGTGATGTTCGGCTCGGTGCCGTAATATTTTTTCAAATCTGTTGTCTGTAATATGCTCATATAGAACACCATCCTTTCTTTGTGATGGCTCTATCATAAAGACTAAACCTCACAGAAATGTCACGAGCCGCAAAAAAATTCCGCTAAATTCGGCCCCAAATGTCACAAATCTGTGACATTTCAATTTTTGGGGGGCGTGTCGGCACTACTTTCGGAGCAGGAAAATAGAAAAGGTTGAGCCTTTCCCAACCTCAGACACCACCCTAATATAACCGCCCTGCAGGGTCACAATCTCACGGGCCAGATACAGCCCGATTCCAATACCGTCCACATCATGCACCGCATCTTCCCGGTAAAACCGTTTGAAAATCGTTCCCTGGTGCTGTTCTGAGATGCCAATGCCGGTATCGGCAATGTCAATTTTCACATACATTTCCCAGCCTTTCACTGACACGCGGATCTGCCCTCCTGCCGGGGTGTATTTCACAGCATTATCCAGAATGTTGAACAGGGCTTCGCTTGTCCATTTTCTATCATGGCGTGCATCCAAATGCTCCGGGCATTCTACCTGCACATCTATTTGTTTCTTTTCGGCATTGAACAAAATCCCGCCCAGGGCAGCGGCAAGGGTATCATAAACCGGCTGCTGTTTTTGCTCCAGCGAAATGACTCCCGTTTCCAGGCGGGAGGTTTTAATCATGGCTTGCATGAGAAAGTCCAACTTATCAAGCTGGCTGGCCTGGGCTGTCAGAAATTCCTTTTGCTTCTGCGGAGGGACCTCGTTTTCAAGCAGTGTGTTGTTGATCATCTTCAAGTTGGCAATCGGGGTCTTGACCTGATGGGAGATGTCAGAGATCAGCTCTTGCAGGTCAGCCCGTTCCTTTGCGATGCTGTTTTTATTTTCCTGCATGACCTCGTACAGCCGCCCCAGCCGGTAGTTGATTTTATAGAACAGGCTTTCTTCCTCAACCGTCTGCTTCGGCTGCATATCCCCGGAGAGCATATCATCCATCTGACCACAAAAGGCATCGGAGAACCGAACCAGCTTCCGGCGGATCATAGCCACAAAGAAGATAACGCAGAGCAGTACAAAGAGACTGAACAGGAACACACACCGGACAGCGGTTATATTCTGGGTCAGCAGATAAACAGCGGCGCAGACTGCACCAACCGCCAGCAGCAAAAGCGTTCCCAAAAGGACGCAGGCTTTGTTGATGGAGAGTTTTCGCATATTCATTTCAGCGCCCCTCCGATCCACATATATCCCATACCGTACACCGTCTTGATGTACTGGCGTCCTTCCGTTTCAATTTTGTTCCGCACCCGGCTGATGGCCGCAGTCAGGGCGTGTTCATCCACAAAGTTTCCATCGGCATCCCACAGCTTTTCAAGCAGCACCTGCCTGGTCAAAACATTCTGCGGATTTTTGGTCAGTATTTTCAACAGCCGGTATTCCAGCGGAGTGAACACCAACGGCTTACCGGACAGGGAAGCAGTCATCTCCGAGAAATTGATGGACAGCGCACCATCCTCATAGCAATCGCCTCCAGACTGTTTCGCCAACCGCCCCAGCACCACGGACAGCTTTTTTTGAAAGACGCTCATAGGAAATGGCTTGGTCACATAGTCCTCCGCGCCCAGCTCATATCCTTTGAGCATATCACTTTCCATATCGTTTGCGGTCAGGAAGATCACCGCCGTATCCGGCCGACGCTCCTTTACCTCACGGCAGAAATCAAAGCCGTTCCCATCCGGTAGGTTTACATCCAGCACGATCAGGTCATAGTCCTGCTTGGTCAGAAAGTTACTGGCTGCTGATTTTGTCAATGCAGAGTCCACGACATAGCCCGCAGTATCCAGGTTATAGCACAAGGTATTATTCAAAAGTCGATCATCCTCGACTACTAAAATTCGCATTGTATCACACTCCTTCATTCTTAGTGTAACATCCAAATGTCACAGAAACCTCACGAGAGGATTATTTTTTTGTATTTTTGAAACGACGGTCTGCCGGTTTCTCTGCATCCTTGGGAATCAGCCAAATGGTAGCCATCTTTACAGCGCCAGGGATACGCCCACCGGTACACAGATAATTGATCTGCCTTGGGGTAACACCCCATTTTTCACTTGCTTCTTTCAGCGTCATATAATCCATATAGTTTCCCTCCAATATGGCTTATTATATTTCTTTCGCTCGAAGAATGCAAGGATGCAAATGGGGCGCAAGGCCCTGTGCCAGAAGCACTTTGAGACCTTGCGCCCTTTGTTATTCTATCCTAAAAATACTTTGCCAGCTGCTTCAGACCACGCCGGATACTGTCACGAACACGGCTTGGGTCTACATCCTCCGCTGCGGCAATCTCGCTTACACGCATCCCCAGGTAATACCGGGCATAGATCCGCTTAGCCTGCTTCTCCGGCAGAGCCATCACAGCGGCATAGAGTTGCTCCCGCAGCTGCTTTTCCTCCAGAAGCATTTCCGGCGTCTGGGGCTTCATCAGGATCGCATTTTCAATGCCGTTATCACAGTCCAGGGAGTAATGCGCTTTATAGCGATACATCCTCCGGTCATAAGCAACTTCCGCACGCTCAGCGGCTCGGAGCGTCTCCAGCACATCTTCGGTTACTTCTACAAAGTGATCGCTTTTGTAAACATCGGGATATAAGTCCCTAAGATTGACTTTCTTCATTATGTACCTCCATTTCGATTCACGGGCGGTTGACGAGTGAATCGAAAGGAGGCGGGGATCGGCAACGACATACTTCTGGAGCGTTCCCGAAAAATCGACAGCAAAAAACGCCAGCTCCCCATAACGAGAAACTGGCGCGACAAAAACACCTATTATTCTGCTGCTTTAGTTGGAATGATAATGCTGATTGGTAATCATACTTTCCCGGAGGAGGGGCAAGGCTTTTTTTAGCTGGTGTAACTCATGGCTATTGTGAACAATAAAAATTGACATGGCGGCATCCTCCTATATGCCGCCGTACTAAATTACACGATGTAGTGTCGTTGTTTGTTTTAGATAGACGAAAGAAAACGGCGGCTCTGAAAAATCAAAGCCGCCGCGATAGAATAGGCGCGTGAAAATGTGTCTGCTTTACGACGGCTTTTTTTCTTTTGCCGTCGTCCGGCAGATTAAAATATGAAATTATAGTTCATTGATGGTTGCAGTAATCGGCATATTGCAAATTCTCTTTGCTGGAGCATAAACAGACGCAATAGCGGATGAGAAGATAAAGACTACGACAATTCCAAACCATAGGATAGGAAAACTCCACTCAATTCCAAAATAATGTGTAATTAGGCGATCATATAAAAATCGGCTAAGAGGAAGTCCAATACCACATCCAACTATCAAACCAGAAATTGCATAGGTGTACGCTTCCGCAGAAATCATTCGTTTAAGCTGCCTATTATCCATACCAACAGCCCGCATTGCACCATATTGCTTGACCCGCGCAGATACACTCATAGAAATGCTATTGACGATATTAAACAGCGAGATAACTCCGATAATGGCTAAGAAACCATAACAAACAATTCGTGCAGCCCAATAGGTTGCATTATTTTGTTTATTGCTTTCACGCTGATCTGTGATGATAATATCATCATTTTCAAGGCTTCTAATTTCTGCTATCGTTTCTTCAGTAGCGTTTGGATCTAATTGAATTCCAATAAGGCCATACTTTGTATCGCCCATGATACGGTCAAATGTTTCCTGCGAACAAATGATAATTAAACCATCTCCAAATAACCCTTGCGACAGAGCGCAAGTAACCTCAACTTCTTCACCTGCAAACTGGACGGTATCACCGACACGCAATGAATTGTTTCTATTAAATACGGTTGCCACTTTGTTACTGTTCCCGTAAATTGCATCTAATGATCCCTGTGCAATACTTCCTTTTGAGTAATCCAGAAGTGTATCATCATAGGAAACAATATTAATATGGTCTATTCCTGTTCTTGAAGATGTTGCAGGAATACTTTCCACATAGCTGCTTCCATAAGCGTTTGCAACACCATCTATTTTTTTGATTTCATCGACGAGGCTACGCTCAATATCCATTTTATTTGCATAACTGGATAATGCTATATCGGCTGATGTGACACTTAGCGATGGAACCAGTTGCTTTACAAAATCCAGAGTTACAGAAAAAGAAAAAACCAACATAATAGTCAGCGCAAAGGAAGCAGTCATTAAAAACCAGTTCTTCTTTTTTTCTACTGCATGATGTACGCCAAGTAAACCGTCAATTTTCCCCGAGCTAAACTTAGTAGCATGGTTAACAGAAGATTTACTATCTACATTGCCAGAAACTGCGGATATAGGTGAAACTTTAGCGGCCCGTTTTGCTGGAGATTGTGCTGCTAAAAGTACTGTTACCAATCCAACAACTACACCACTGATAAGTCCGATCGGACTTATCTGAAAGACTGGCGTTGTAGAAAATTCTCCACCAATGCCATAATGAAGTGTGGCACAAATAATCCAACTAATTATTGTTCCAGAAACCACCCCGACAGGTACTGCTATCTTACACCAGTTCAACGCTTCCAATCGGACAAAGCGGATAATTTGCTGATGGCTCGCACCAATGCAACGCAACATTCCAAAAAACTGCGTCCGTTGCGCAATAATGCTATTCATACTGCCAGAAATCATCAATACCCCTGCCAGCAACACTAAAACAAATAGAATTGCCGCCAACCCGTACATACTCTGCATAGCAGTGTTGTTGCTTTGCCCTGCCATACCCATAACACCGGTATTTTCAGAAATACTTTCGTCGGGTAATTGGTACTGTGTCTGTAATTCTGTTATTGCATTTGCCGCTTTCGTTGCACTTTCAAACTGCACATAATAGGTTAACTCATTGTTTGTTACTCCGTTTTGTGCCATAACAGAAGTAAATGCACTTTGCGTCAGATAAGAGCCTATCAAATAAGTCTGATTATTATAATAGCTTTCATCATCTGTGCCAAAACCTGAGATTGTAAATGTCCGATCTCCAGCAGGGGTATGCAAGGTTACGCTATCCCCAAGTTGTACCCCTAAAGCAGTTACAGAATTAGGCGTAAGCATAACTTCCTTATCATTTGCCGGAAATGTTCCTTCTGCAATTCCATTTGAAATCTGAGTGATATAGACTTCATCAGTGCCACACAAAACTGTTCGTTTTTCGTTGATTCGGTACGGTTGTTCTCCTTCAAAATTAAATTGAGAGGCCACGCCAACTGCTGTAACATCTGAACGATTACTGATTTCATCCGCATCGTTCTGTGAAATATTTTTTACCGCAATGTGCCAGTTTCCGTGATTGCTTATCATAAAATCGCTTTCTGTTCGTATCATCATGTCAGCAACACTGAAAATAGCTGTAACAAGAAACACCGAAATGATAATACAAAAAACTGTCATACGATTTTGCCGCTTGCGCACCTTTGCGGAGATGGGAATGAGACTAAGATAGCTTTTCATTCACAGCACCTCCCAAAATCAGTCAAAGTGCCATCCGACACCTGTAATACTCGGTCTGCCGTTTGCGCAATACTGCGGTTGTGGGTAATCATAATGATGGTCTGCTCGTATTTTTTTGATGTTTCTTTGAGCAATGCTATGACCTCACTGCTGTTTTGTGAGTCCAAATTTCCTGTTGGCTCGTCTGCCAGAATCAGAGAAGGACGGGTAATCAATGCGCGGCCAATCGCCACTCTCTGCTGTTGACCGCCGGAAAGCTGACTGGGTAAATGATTACGACGATCTTTCAAATTCAAAACCGTCAGCAGTTCCTCCAAATATCTCTTGTCCGGCTTTTGATAATCCAGCAACAGCGGAAAAATCATATTTTGTTCCACCGTCAACTCTGGGATAAGGTTAAACGCCTGAAAGATAAAGCCGATATTCCTGCGTCGAAATACCGTCAGTTTTCGGTCATTCATGGAAAAAATGTCCTTGCCATCAATCAACACCTTGCCCGAAGTTGGCACATCCAAAGCACCAACCATATTCAGCAGTGTGCTTTTGCCCGAACCAGATTCTCCGACGATTGCCACATATTCTCCCTTAGGAACAGAAAAGCTGACATTCCTCAGCGCTTTTACAGCAGTTTCACCGCTGCCATAGGTCTTACAAATATTCTCGACCTCTAATAAATTCATAGTGCAAACACCTCTTTCTTATGTTTTTGCGATGCAGACAGGTAAGCTTCATTTCCTGTCTACGATTGAAAGAATAGCACTGAAATATTACTGTAACCCTACAATCATCCTACAATTTTGTAGGAATCAGAAAATTTATCGTGAAACTTGTCCCTCTGCCTAATTCACTGTCTACCTCGATTGCTCCTCCATGTGCTTCAATGACTGCTTTCGCAAGCGGAAGGCCGAGACCAATACCCTGTGTATCTTTTGAAAAACGGCTGCGATAAAAACGCTTGAAAATATGGTGTATATCTTCCGGGTGGATGCCACATCCATTGTCCTTTACCACAATTTGAATACCTGATGGCAACGCCCTCCATGTAATGCCAATGACAGCACCACTTTCCGTATGGTCAAACGCATTTTTCACAATATTGTCGATTGCCTCAGACAGCCAATCACGATCACAGAAAAGAGAAAGATAATCCGAGCCAGACAGAATGATTTTCTTCTTTTCCTGTCTGGCTCTATATGCAAAATGCAGTTCAATATCCCGCATCATATCCGCCACATTCTCTGTGGCCTTTTCCAGCACGATGGCACCGGCATCCAGTTTTGTAATCTTGAGCAAGTTTTGCACCAGCGTTTCAATGCGGTCAAGTTCCTGTTCGGATAAATCAGCAAATTCTTTTACAGCACTTAATTCCATATCCCCGTCTTGAAGCAAACCATTATAAATATTCAAAGCAGCCAGCGGTGTTTTCAGTTGGTGGGAAATATCAGAGATTGTATTTTTCAAAAATTCCTTTTCCCGGAGTTCGTTATCTGCGTGAGCATTTAAGACAGCGGCCAGAGAATTGACAGTATGAAACAACCGATATAGCTCGCCTTCCTCATCACATTCAATACGGGCATTGTGATCGCCGTCAAGATACGCTTGAAGCTGTGATACCGCCTGTTCCATGACTTGATTTTGCTTTTTGAAATAAGAGTAGCCCACCGCCAATATCGCTCCTCCTGCCAATACGAAAACAAGCAATAGGAACAAAGAAAACCGCTGATAGCACAACCATAAGAACCCTTGTGTCAACAGAAGGGAGGCTACCCAAATAACGGATACTGCAAGAAACAATTTTTTGATTTCTTTGTTTGCAAATATTTTCATAGGCCACCTCACCCAATCACATTCCATTTGTATCCCATTCCCCGAACTGTCAGGAGCATTTGCGGTTCACTCGGATTATCCTCGATCTTTATACGCAGCCGCCTCATGTATACGGTAAGGGTACTGCTGTCAATATAATTCCCATCGCAGTCCCATAGCTTATCTAAAATCTGTTCTTTGGTAAGTACCATGTTCGGGTTTCTCATAAATAGACACAGCAACTTATATTCTGCGGCAGTCAAATCCAATAGCTTTCCATTCTTAAACGCCTGCCCTTGCAGCAAAAGCACTTTCATTCCGTTGGATTCCAGTTGTGTATCTGCGGAGCTGAAATCTTTTGCCCGACGAAGCAGTGCATTTACTCTGGATACTAACACTCCCAGCTTAAAGGGTTTTGTAATATAATCATCTCCACCAATGTCCAAACCCATGATAATGTTCATTTCTTCATCTGCCGCCGTCAAAAAAATGATGGGGACTTTGGAAACTTGCCGCACCTTTTTGCAAAATTCAAATCCGGTGCCATCCGGCAGGGATACATCAAGCACCAGCAAATCATATTTTCCATCCATCCACAAACTATCTGCTTCTTTGAGGGTTCTGGCAACAACTAATTCAAATCCTTGTTTTTTGAACGCAAAAGAAAGCCCGTTAATCAGGCTCAAATCATCTTCAAGAAGTAATATATTACTCATGCTTTTGCTCCTTTCCTTGTTTTGTCCGGCCATCAAGCGGCTTCTCCGCAGTTTTAGGGAGCAGCCAAACACCGGCCATTTTCACAGCGCCGGGGATACGCCCACCGGCACAATAATAATTTACCCTACGAGGTGTCACGCCCCACTTTTCGGCGGCCTCTTTCAATGTCATATAGTCCATTTCGCACCTCCACAGAGTATATTATAGTTCTCTTGCTCGAACAATACAAGCATATTGAAACATCACTCTCAAAAAATCAGCATAATCAAGCCTATCGACCGGCATAATAATGTTATTCCTTTGTGCAAATCGGCACGATAGAATATATTTGAGGTGAGTGATTATGCCGATTGATGATTTGACCGCTTTAGGGCAAAAAATGCGGGAAGCCCGAAAGAAAAAAGACCTGACACAGCAGGAGCTTGCGGATCTGAGCCATGTATCTGTCAAGCAAATCGCCAGCATTGAAAAGGGACAAATAAATCCGTCCTATTTGATTTTGAAGGCATTAGCAAAGGTGCTGCCGCTCTCTCTGGACACTCTGATCAATCCAGATGTTTCTTCAGAGGATGAGGGAGCCAATCAGATGAAGATGCTTTATTGCAGCTGTCCGTCAGAAATGCGTGAAACCCTCTTGCACCATACGCAGGAGACCGCAAAAGAACTAACAGAACTATCCGAGAAATTTGAAACGAATTGAGCCGGTGAGTGAAATTTGACTGTTTCCTCACTGGCTCCTTTCATTTCCGGGTAAAAAGAGGCAAGCAATGCCGGTGTTAATACACTCGGCCCGCAGAGGGAAAAATCCTGCCGTGATTTTCCCCTCCGCTTTGCTTGTTGAGGGCAGCACCCCCAAACCCCTTTGAACGCAGAATTTCATTCTGCGGCTGCGCGTTCTGCGAACGCTTTGGACCATGACCGGCTCACCGCTGGCCGTGGTCTTTTTCCTGTTCTTTTTTCTGTTCCTCATCCATTTTCAGCAGCCGGTCCACATTGGCCTTTGCCGTCAGAAGTTCCCGCATTTCTTCACGGGAGCGCCGGTATTCGGCGTAGGTTTTCTTCTTTTCCTCCAGCAGTTTGGCATACTCGGCTTGCAGGTCCCTGACCTTGGGCAGCTTCTTCACGCCCATCTCGTCAAAGGCATTTTTCACCGCCTGATGGAGCAAAATATCTTCCTCATGTTCCTCCCGGAATTTCCGGGAATAACCGGCCTTCCGGTAGGCCACATAGGTCTCACGGGTTTTGGCATAATTGATGATATGAGTTCGCAGGACAGCAATCTCTGCCATGCGTTTCTCCGCTGCCTTGATTTGCGCCGACAGTTCGTTGTGGTGGGCGGTGGCCGCCGCCGCTTTTTCTGCCAGCTCCCCATAGTCCAGCAGGTTATGTTCGGTGAGAAAGTTCACGGTCTGCGCCATCTGTTTCAGGTTAAAAACCTTGGCCCAGCGCGCATATCCAGCACCTTTCCCGGCCTGCAATTTGGCCTGAATGTCCACCAGCAGATTAACCTTGGGCGGCTCCGGCTGCACGATGGATTTCTTACGGGGCGTATGCTGTTTTTCACCGGACAGCACCGCACGAATTTCCGCTTCACTGTACCCAGCCCCCAGCTTGTCATCCATGCGGGCTACATTCTTCCAGCCTGGTGCTTTGAGCCGGATCGCTTTCCCACGCCGGGACACCTCGCAGCCCATTTCTGAGAGCAGCTTCAGCAGCGCGTCAAAGTCTGCCGGTTTCTGTTCCAGCGCCCGGTCAATCATCACACGCAGCTGTTCCCGGTGGGAGGGCTTGGCCTGATCGCCCAGCCATTTGTTGTAGCTTTTTCCGTGGGGCTTGGGGTCCTCCACAATGGACAATCCGTTCTCGATACAGATGGTATCGCTTAAGCGCCGGACGGCCCTGGTGCTGCCCCAAAAGTTGCGGAACTTCCGGTCACAATCCGTATTGACCGCCGACCAGATGATGTGATTATGGATGTGCGATTTGTCTATGTGGGTACAGACCACAAAGGCGTGTTTGCCCTTGGTGAACCGTTTGGCAAATTCCACGCCCAAGCGGTTGGCTTCTTCCGGTGTGATCTCTCCAGGTCTGAATGACTGGCGCACATGGTAGGCGATCACATCATCGGCACCGCGTACCCGCCCGGTGGCAGCAAGGTACTGCCGCTTCGCCAGCAGAAATTCTGCATCGGCGGTCCGGCTGTCACAGCCATAGCCGGTAATCAGTTTTCCGTTGTCGGTCTTTTGCGGATTTGCCACATAATCAATAATGTCGCTGACCGCCTGACTTTCGGTGCGACCCTTGCCGATATGCAGGGGCATGATGCGTGTAGTTGCCATGAAAAAATACCTCCTTCCCAAAAAGAAAAGGACAGCCGGTTGAGCTGTCCTTTGGTCAATCTGAATTTTCAGTATGCTGCTGTGTTTTTAAGTCTGCAATCCGTTTGGTGTCCACAAAATGAGTGGCATACCATTTTTCAATTTCCGGGTTTCCGCTTTTGCTGAACCGCAGCGGAACCACCGGTTTGTGTCCCTGCCCGCTTTTCTTTTTTACACCCCACTGTTTGTAGTAGCAGAAGGAAGGTTTTAAGCCGGTTTTCTGTGCGTACACCCGCGTCTGGTGCATGATGAATGAGAGTTTGCGTAAATTGACGGTGCATACCCGTTCCAGATAATCCACCCGTCCAAACCGCCAGTCCTCATATTTCTGTTTTGGCAAGACACCGACCTCCATCAGAACATCTACCGGAGCCGCAAAACCACGGCGCTGACATTGATGATAGACCGCTGAATGTACTTTTCCAATCAGTTCTTTTTCAGTCATGGCGGTTGTCTTTCTTTTCGTGCCAGTTTTTCAAGACGGCCTCAACCTGAGCAATCAGCTGTTCCTTGTCCGGCATATAGAGAACATATCGGGATGCGAAGATATTATTGGACAGACCGCCCAGGGCATATTCCGCCGCGATGCTGTCTTTTTCCGTGCAGAGGATAATGCCGATAGGGGGGTTATCGTCCGGGTCGTTGACTTCCGCCGCATAGTAGTTTAAGTACATATTGAGCTGACCGGCAGCCTCCGGCGTCAGTTTTTTCGTTTTCAGTTCAATCAGTACATAAGCGCGGAGAATTTTGTTGTAAAACACCATGTCCACATAGTAGTGGGTATTGTTCAGGGTCACGCGCTGCTGGGTTCCGACAAACATGAAGCCCCGTCCAAGTTCCAAAAGAAATTTTTCAATCTGTGCGACAAGGGCCTTTTCCAAATCGCTTTCCAGCATGGGCTTGTTTTCCGGTACACCTAAAAACTCAAACACATAAGGATCACGGATAATATCAGCTGGCTGGCTGATCTCAATCCCTTTCTGTGCCAGAGAGAGAACTTTTTCTTTGTTCGCATCTCCGTTGGAAAGGAGCAGCCGTTCATACAACGAGCTGTCGATCTGCCGTTTCAGCTCCCGAACGGACCAGCCCGAATTGATAGATTCTTTCTCGTAAAAGCTGCGTTTGTTCTCATCCGTAATACTCAAAAGTTCACAGTAATGAGACCAGGACAATTTGCCAGACACTGTCTGGCATTTTTCATAAGCAAGATAAAATGCCCGCATATTTTGCAAATTAGAACGAGAAAAACCTTTTCCAAACTCCCGTGTCAGCTCTTTGGAAAGTTCCCTTAAGGTTTGTTTTCCATAATCTGCGCGAATCTGATTTTGCTGTTCATACTCCACGATAATCCGGCCAATGTTCCAATAGGTTGTCAAAAGCTGCGTATTAACCTGTTGTGCAACATTTTTTCTGGCGTTCTCCAGCAGCTCTCGGATTTCCAAAATCATGGAGTTGTTTGGCGTTAATTGATTTCCCATACACGCCCTCCTTTATCTAAAACTATCCGCACTCGGCGGCAGAATATATTCTTATATAGTATATCCTATTTTTTAGGGAAAGTAAAATAACATCAGTGGCATATTTTATCCATAAACCAAATCCTGAATGGCAAACTTCAAGTCCTGTACCTTGCCCAGCAGCCAGATAGCAGCCATTGGCAGACCAAACGGACTGATAAGAAATGCCATCACCAGCAGGATAATGCCGTTTTGCAGGGAACAGGTCAGCAGAACCGCCACGCCCAGCAGGGCGATTACCATGCTGATAAGCCCCAGCACCAGACCGGAAATATAGACGATCCCCACACAAATCCAAACGAACAGGGTCAGTGCCAGAATTACCGGAGCTACCACGATCTTCAACAGCAGTTTCAGAATAAGCTAAATCACCCTCATGTTTCTTCCTCCTCCCATTGTTTCCGAAAGCTCTGGCAAAGAAGTTCCGCCTGTTTTTCATCTTCTTCCGTTACTTCCCGGCGGCCTTTGGTCAGCTTCATCACCTCGTAGCCGCTATAATCGGAAAGCAGCACTTCAAACAGCTCGTCCGGTGTCCGGCTGAGAAGTCCGTCCACACAATAGCGGGAATCCCCATTCCACGTTACACGGAGATACCCATTCCTGCAAGGAAGAACTTCTTCCTCCAGATCACAGGACAGATAATCCTGAAATATCTCCAGCACTTTTTCAAAGGTTTTCATCTATTCTCAACTCCTTTGCAGCAATCTGTTTTCTATCCATATTATCCTGCCGGTACAGCCAAAAGGCAAGGATACGGGCAAAAAGAAAAAGCGGAGGAAGGCGCGGCGAAAAGAACGCCGTTCCTCCCTCCGCAGATGGGGTAACTGTTCCTGTTACGAAAGTTTGGAGAGCCGGGTCAGTATCTCCTTAACGCCGTCCCATAACTGTTCTTGCCGCTGGGATATATCCTCCAGATCGGCATCGTAGATACGCCCGGTTTCATGCACCTTGCGGGTCAGCTGATTCAAGTTGTTGCTGCTCCGGCGCAGCAGGGATACCAGTTCCTTCAGTTCCGGCAAATCCAGCTGCACTACATAGCCGTCCACAGCCATTTTCCGCAGATAGGCGCTCAGGTTTTTTGTCCCAAACTGCGCCATTTTCTGTTGAATCAACTCCATTTCATCAGCGGATACCCAAAACAGAACCGGCACATCCCGCTTGCGCTTTTGGCTGCTCATCGCTCCGGCTCCCGTTTCTTCGGGGCGGCAGGCTTGCGGACAGGCGGTTCCTGTCTGAGTTTTTGCAGGACAGAGCTTTTCTGCTGTTCCTGCATAGTTTTTCTGGCCTGCCTGATAAACAGATCGGTCAGACCGGGATTGACCCCATCCACAACCAGATAAGCATAGTGGCGAGAAGCACCGCTGTCCTCCGGCATGGGAATGGTCTTTGCCCAGGCTTTATTGTCCTGAGAGATCCGCCCATCGCGGTCCTTGTGCCGAATGGTAATGGCGAGAATGAACTGTACCCGTTCCGGCCCGAACTGATCCAGCACATCTTTGACCGCCGCCTCCGTATCCAGCCGGTTCTCTGCATAGTGGGCGCTGATGGCCTGCTCAACAGCCTCCTTGCAGGCGAGATTCGCCTGATACGAAAGGTTATACTGCGCCGTTTCCCCATGTTCGGACGCATAGGCGGCGGAATGGGGATAGAGAGGGGCGGATCGTAATTCTTCCTGTGCTTTGCACACATCATCCGCACGGTTCTCAATGCTGTCCCGGACCACATCCATGTAGCCGGTCTCCAGCTTTTCAAAATAGCGGTACACATCTGCCAGGGGTGTGGGGGAATCCAAAAGCACCTTTGCCTGGGTATCGGTCAGCTCCAGCTGCTCCATCGCCATCACAATGTCCTCCCGGACGGTGTATTCATAGGTATGGTGCAGGATTTCCTCCGGGGGCTGTCTTTTCAGCCAGTTCCGGTATCGGTCCTGTTCAGCAGACATCTTCTCATAAAGGGTTGTATTCAGATCGTTGGTATTCATATTATCGCACCTCCTCATGTTGCTTCGGTTTCTTTTCAGGACTGCGGGGCGGCGCCGGACGTTTCAAGCTGTCCAGCACCGAAGGCCGCACACTCTTAGCTACAACAGTTTCCGGGGCAGAGCGCCCTTTGCCGTCCATGTTCAACAGGGTGTCCAGTTCTACCAGACGGGCGGACTTTACTCGCAGATCGTCCTCAAAGGGGAACGGTTTTCCCACTTCCTCCTTGGCTGCGGCCTGTTGCTGGTAAAGGTTCTCCAGCTGATTTTTGACCGCTTCCAAACGCTGGGGCATCTGCGCCAGTGCGTTGTCGATACGGGTGAGGTTTCCGCGCGGATCTGTACCCAGGGTAGCCCGATGGGTCATCTGGCCTTTCAGCAGGAGCGTATATTCCTGTTTCCACGCTTCAAATTCCACCGACATAGCAAAGCCCCGGTAACTGCCAATCTGCACCGGATCGGAGGTTTTGACCTCCTTGCAGGCATCCAGCAGGGCTGCACCGGCATTTTCTTTGTCGGTCAGCACATCGCCCCGGATCTCCATACCGGCAAAACCATCTGCCGGGTGTGGGTGGGCAGCCAGTGTTTCCAAATCGGCTTCAAAGCCCTGAATATACCCCTTGTTGGTTTCGATTTCCTGCGGGAAGTATTTGAGCAGCTGGTCCTCCAGACGGTACTGCTTGCTCTGGTGGTCGGCTTTCATCAGCTTCAGCTTGGCAACCTCCACATCCAAATCCATACGTTCCTTGATACGGGGGTCTCCGGCGCACAGAGCCTTAATCTCGGCAAAGGAAAGCGCCGTTTCGTCCACATCATCGCAGGAACGAACCGGGCTTTTGCTGGTCATAATCTGGCTGATGAATTTCTGCTTGTTCTCCACCGTCTGCCAGAGATACGCGTCAAAAGTCCCTTCGGTGACATAACGGTACACATGGACAAGAGGATTCTGGTTGCCCTGACGCTCGATACGACCCTTGCGCTGGGCAAGGTCTCCGGGCCGCCACGGGCAGTCCAAATCGTGCAGCGCCACAAGGCGGTCCTGCACATTGGTTCCAGCGCCCATTTTGGCAGTGCTTCCTAATAGGACACGCACCTGCCCGGTGCGGATCTTGGAGAACAGTTCCTTTTTCCGTACCTCTGTGTTGGCTTCGTGGATAAAGGCGATCTGGCCGGCGGGCATCCCCTGGGCGATGAGTTTCTGCCGGATGTCCTCATAAACGGTAAAGGCAGGCTCCGGCTTGTCTAACGGTATGGCATCTTCCAGCGCGTGCAGGGTAGGATTATCCAGCTGTTTGGCTGCCTTTTTGGATGGGGCTGCCTGGGGCGTGGAAATATCGCAGAACACCAGCTGGGTCAGCTTGTCTGCATCCCCGTCCCGCCAGATCTGCATGATGTTGTCCACGCATTGATTGACCTTGGTGCCGGGTTCATCCGGCAGCAGCTGGTTGATGATGCGCTGGTCCAGCCCCAGCTTGCGGCCATCCGAGGTGATTTTGAGCATATTGTCCACGGACGGGTCCACACTGCCTTTATGCACTTCGGAGGCGCGCTTGGAGAGCGCCTGCACCATCTCTTTCTGGTGTTCGGTGGGCTGGGCCACAATATTGTGGTATTCCACCTCCGGGGTAGGCAGGTTCAGCTGGTCGGCGGTTTTGATGTCCGCCACCTCTTTGAACAGGTTCATTAGCTCCGGCAGGTTAAAGAACTTGGAGAATCGGGTGCGCGCCCGATAGCCGGTTCCCTCCGGGGCCAGTTCCAACGCCGTGACGGTTTCTCCGAAACGGCTGGCCCAGCAGTCAAAGTGTGCCATGCCCAGTTCTTGCAGGCGGTCATATTGAAGATACCGCTGCATGGTATAAAGCTCGGTCATGGAGTTGCTGACCGGGGTTCCGGTTGCAAAGATAACGCCACGGTTTCCGGTCAGCTCATCCATATAGCGGCACTTGGCGAACATATCGGAAGATTTCTGCGCGTCCGATGTGGATAAGCCCGCCACATTCCGCATTTTTGTGTATAAAAACAGGTTCTTGTAGTTGTGTGCCTCGTCCACAAACAGCCGATCCACGCCTAGCTGTTCAAATGTTACCACATCGTCCTTGCGGCTCTCGGCCTGCAATTTCTCCAGCCTGGCTTCCAGCGATTTGCGGGTGCGTTCCAGCTGCTTGACCGTAAAACGCTCGCCGCCGCTGGCCTGTACCTCGGCAATCCCCTCGGTGATCTCGTCGATCTGCTCATAGAGGAGCCGTTCCTGACGCTCTCGGCTGATGGGGATTTTCTCAAACTGGGAATGGCCCATGATGATAGCGTCATAGTCACCGGTGGCAATCCGGGCGCAGAACTTCTTGCGGTTGTGGGTTTCAAAGTCCTTTTTGGTAGTGACAAGGATGTTGGCGGAGGGATAGAGCCGCAGAAATTCCGAAGCCCACTGCTCGGTCAGGTGGTTCGGCACCACAAAGAGAGATTTCTGACACAAGCCCAGGCGCTTACTCTCCATGGCGGCAGCCACCATTTCAAAGGTTTTGCCAGCGCCTACCTCGTGTGCCAGCAGCGTATTGCCGCCGTACAGCACATGAGCGATAGCGTTTTTCTGGTGTTCCCGCAAGGTGATGGCCGGGTTCATGCCGCCGAAAGTAATGTGTCCGCCGTCGTATTCACGGGGACGGGTGGAGTTCATTTCCTCATTGTACTGGCGGACCAGAGTTTGGCGGCGGTCCGGGTCTTTCCAAATCCAGTCTTTGAAAGCGTCCCGGATGGCCTGCTGCTTTTGTGCTGCCAGCGTGGTTTCTTTGGCGTTCAGCACCCGGCGCTCTTTGCCGTCTGCGTCCTCCACGGTGTCGTAGATACGGACATCCCGCAGATTTAAGGAGTCCTCCAGAATCTTGTAGGCGTTGGCGCGGCTGGTTCCATAGGTGGTATAAGCCGCCACATTGTTCTGGCTTACGGAGCTTTTCCCGGTGACCTGCCACTCCGCTGTAAACGGGGTGTAGTTGACCTCAATATTCCGCTGCATATAAAACGGGGTATCAAAGGTCTCGTACATAAACTGCTGGATGTACTCTTTGTTGATCCAGGTTGCGCCCAGACGCACCTCAATTTCCGAAGCGTCCAGGTCTTTGGGTTGGGCAGCGGTAAGGGCTTCCACATTGGCGGCAAAGGACGGGTCCTGCTGTGCTGCCCGCTGTGCCTGACGCAGCTTACGGCGTACATTGCCGGACAGGTATTCGTCGGCAGTCACATAATGGGGAGTGCCGTCTTTCTCCACCTGTCCCGGCACACGGAAGATCACGCCTTGCAGCTCGGCAGCCAGTTCGTCGCTGGTCTTACCGGTCAGCTCCGACATATACGCCATATCCACACAGGCCCTCTCCGCAATAGAGACAGCAAGGGCTTCACTGGCGGTATCCACGGTTTCCACCGCCTTGTGGGGCTTGATGGTACGCTTGGTGAACATATCCGCCTTGCGCTCCAGCTTGCCGTCCTCGTCAATGACTTCCAGCGCGCAGAGCAGATAGTAGCTGGAATCATCGGCAAAGGCCAGCCGGTTCGCCCGGTCATTGATAAGACCATATTTTGCGGAAAAGCTGTCATAGAGCCGGTTCAGTTCAGCCTGTTTATCCCGGATGGCGCTGTCCGGTGTGGCAGCGTCCATTTGCAGGTCAATGAGCTGCTGGACACATTCCCGCAGACCCACCAACCCTTTCACACGGACTTCGGCGGTGGCATTCAGGTCAGGCCGTACCATGCGGCTGTTTTCACGGAAATATACAGCGCCGTCCACCACGGTGTAGGAGTAGTTTTTCACATTGGGGTCGGCGGGGATAGAGGTGTCGATGGCTTCGCCCTCGCCCAGCTCTGGCAGCTCGGCCTCCTGGTAAGTGCCGTGAATGTACTTCACGGCATCATGCAGCTGATCGGCAAGCTCCAGCCCCTCGATGGGATTCACGGTGTAGTCCATGCCATGAGCGGTGCTTTCCGGTTCCTGTCGGCCCAGCACCATTTCCGGGTGGTCCAGGAAGTAGCGGTTAATGGCAAATCCATCCTGCGTCTGTCCGGTCTGCGTCCATTCCGGTACGATGTCCAGTGGACGGTCCCGCTTTTGCAGGAAAATGATGTCTGAAACCACCTCGGCACCAGCGTTTTTCTTGAAAGCGTCATTGGGCAGACGGATGGCTCCCAGCAGCTCGGCGCGCTGGGCAAGATACCGGCGCACAGTGGAATCCTTGGTATCCATCGTGTAGCGGCTGGTGACAAAGGCCACCACGCCGCCCGGACGCACCTGGTCCAGCGCCTTGGCAAAAAAGTAGTTGTGAATGCTGAAATTCAGCTTATCATAGGCTTTGTCCCGAACCTGATACTGACCAAACGGAACATTACCCACCGCCAGATCGTAGAAATCCCGCCTGTCGGTGGTTTCAAACCCGGCCACGGTGATGTCGGCCTTGGGATAGAGCTGTTTTGCAATACGCCCGCTGATGGAATCCAGCTCCACGCCGTACAGACGGCTGTTTCGCAATTTCTCCGGCAGCATACCGAAGAAATTGCCCACACCGCAGGACGGCTCCAGAATGTTGCCGGTCTCAAATCCCATGCGTCCTACGGCTTCATAAATTGCTTTGATGACCGTAGGGCTGGTGTAATGGGCATTGAGAGTGGAACCTCTGGCGGCAGCGTATTCCGACCGGGTCAGCAGCTCCTTCAGCTGAGCATATTCCGCAGCCCATGCGGGTTTCTCCGGGTCAAAGGCATCGGCAAGACCGCCCCAGCCTACATACCGGGATAGGATTTTCTGCTGTTCCGGTGTTGCCTGCCCGGTGGTTTCCTCCAAATATTTCAGCAGCTTGATTGCCTCGACATTGGCCTGAAACTTGGCTTTGGGGCCGCCTTCGCCCAGGTGATTGTCGGTAATACGGAAATTCTCGGCGGTGCGGTGCAGGTTGGCCTTGTATTCCTCATAGGATGCTTCCTCGGCAGCCCTGGCATTGGGGAAGGTCTGCCACTCGCCGTTTACCGGAATGGAAACGGGATGCTCGTCCAGCACTTCATCCAAAGTCTTTTCCGGTTCGGCGGCAGGTGCAGGCGGCTCCGGTTCATTGGTACGCAAGGTCTCAACGACCACATCGTAAGGCAGACCCGTTTTATTTCCGGGATAAACCGCTTCCGTCTCAGTTTGAAAAGCAGGACCGGTTTGGGCAGGTTCCTCCATCTGGCGGCCATACATTCCACGCAGAACCGGCGCTACTTCATCCCAGCGGAAATACAGCATAGCCAAACGCTTTTCCTCTGTGTCCATGACTTCCAGCTCAATGCCCTGCTCTGTGGTACGGTAGTCGGCAATATCGCCGGTCTCCAGATCCAGCGTTTCGATCTCGCTGGGGTAGGTGCGGCCCAGCCAGCCCGCAATCTCACTGTTGCTCTTACCGGAGCGCAGCAGCGTGGAAAGCTGTCCCTTATCCGCTTCGCTCATCAGCCCATGGGCCAATACATCCCGCAGGTCCTGATCTGCCTTGTCCGGGTCAACGGGAAGAAACTCTGTATAGGAAGCATTTCGGCTGTCTGCCCGAAGCAGCTGCTCAAAGCGTTCTCTGCTTTCAACACGGTAGATAGGATAGCGCAGCGTGGGGTCGAGAAGCTGCACCTGTCCGCGAGACAGGCCGGTAATGTGGAACTCCGTATCATCCAGATAGACCGTATCGCCCACCTGGTAAGCAGGTTCAGACGGGTCATGGGTAACTTTTTCTTCTGTAACCGTCTGGGCTGTTTCCTCAATCGTTTCCTGTTCTGCAATGCCATGTTCCATCAGCAGTTCATGGAGAAATTCTTCCGCAGCGGTTTCATCAGGAAAAGTCCGTACAGTCCCATCTGTATCAGCGTAATAGTTGTCAATGGACTTATCCCAGACCGCATACGCATCTTCCGGTGCGGGAAAGGCATCACTGGTCAGAACAACAGAAAAGCGAGACTCAGCATCTTCACCGGCAAGCCGTTCCACATCCGAAACAACACGCCGGATAAACGGGTCATTGTCCAGTTTCCCTTCATCCGCCAATTCTCCGTTCACAATGCCGCGCTCGGCCAGAGCTTCCCGGATGGCGATAGGGTCGATGTTGTCAAACCGGTCCTGTTCCGCTTCGGTGTAGAACCGGTCCTCCTTGATGAGCTGGGCAATCCGGCGCTGTACCTTTGGCCAGGGCAGCACCGTTCCTTCGGGGCTTTCCGGGCGAACCGGAAAAGGGGTCTTGCCGTCGCTGCCGTCAAATTCATGAGCCAGCCATGCGGCGGTATCTTTCTCCCGCGCATGGTCTTTCATGTAACGGACAACAGCGTGTTTGCTTTCAATTTTGCCATTCCAGTCCTGGATAGCTTTGTCGATGTCATTGTCCGAGAGAGGACGCAGCATTTCATGGAGCCGTGGGTAGGTCTCGTCGATGATTTCCCGGTGCAGGCGCTGCCGGAACTCCGGCACATCGGAATAGAGCCGAATCAGCTCCAAATCGCTGGAGCCAAGGACGACGCGGCGAATGGCGGCGTTGCCCTCGATCACGGCATTTTCATGGTCGCTGTGACCGCAGGCATTGCGGTATGGCACATCCTCCATAACAGCGGCAAGCACAATGGGCTTGTACTGCTCATGCAGCGCCTGAATCGTTGGAATGGGCTGTTCCGGCATATCTTCCCGCAGAACCTCAGCAGATTCTGTGTCCGGCTGACGGGTTTGCATGGCATCTTCTTCCACCAACGCCTTTTCCGCTTGGATTTTCTCATACTCCGCCTGTTCCTGTTCAGTAAGATAGCGCCCTTTCTGAATTAGGCTGGTAATACGTTTTGCAACCTTTTCCCAGTTCAAGTGAATGTCCGGGCAGTCCCGTTTTTTATAGTGCAGCCCTTTTCCGTCATGATCTTCGCCGCTGTGTGCTGCATTGGACAACGCATGGGAACGTCCGCCAATACCATACTCATGTTTGAGAAAATCCACCTTTTCCTTATCCGTATGGGGTTCCTGGAAAAAGGCAAAAATACGGCCTTTACCACCCTCAAAGCTGCTGCCTCTGGTCATGGCTGCGTCGATCTCATCCTCGGTAATAAACTGCTTGACCGATGGAACCTCTGCCATCTCAGAAGAAAAAGTCCTGCGGGGCAAAGACAGTTCTTTCAGGCTTTCCCAAATCTCTCTCGGCCTGTGGTAGTGAAACCGCAGCAAATCCCGTTCCTGCTGATAGGCCGTCCAAAAGGCGGCGTATTCTTCCGAAAGGGTCTGCCGGAACTCCGCGCGGTTTAACTGCCCGGCAAGCCATGCGGTTTCTTCTGGGAACCCATTTCCCTGGATTCTCGACAGGCAGGACAGATACCCGGATTTTCTGGCTTCCTCGCTGAAATCGTGATACAAATGCCAAAGTTTTTCCGCAAGAAGGGAGCGTTCATAACCAGCCGCTTCCGCCAGTTCCACATTCGTGGCAAACTGTCCGTCCTGCAAAAGCTGCCCGATACGCTCGGCGGTGCTCTCCCAGGAAATGACCTGGGCGGATTTGTCGTAACGGGCAGACTTTCCATGCGAAAGATGGATACCGTCCTCGCCATACCACGCGGTGACGCTGCCGATCCCGTTGCCGCCATGATACAGATTTTTCAAAATGTCTGCGATTTCGGCGGTGGTTTTCTGCTTTTCAAAGGCCGCCACAATGCGCTCCCGCTGGCGATCCGTGTTGCCGCCCAGCCGCAGTACATGGTCAATATCCGCCTGGGCAAAAGAAAAAGCAGAGGATGTTTTCACATTCTCTGCTTCGTCGATGATTCGGATTTGCTCATTTTCGGAGAGGAAAAAACTCAGCTGTTGATAAGCTCCGCCATCAGGATTTCCTCGGCCTGGGCCTTGCAGGTATTCATCAGGCCCACCCACTTCATGGGATCGCTGGCTTTCAGCTGCTCCGTCGCGCCCGCTGACTCTGCCAGCCGGGGCATCAGCTGTTCCAGACGGCTCTGTGCGGTCTCGTCGATTTCCAGAAGGTGCGGGTACAGCTTCTCGCTCAGTAACAGGTGATTGTAGAGGATGGGCCGGTGTTCCTTCAGATACGCTTTGCGCATCCTGCCGTACTTGCCCAGAGGCTTCGTCGGCTGTTCGCTCAGTTTCAGGTCGGGAATCAGATAATCTCCGTTCTGGATGTAGGTCATGGGATTCTTCATGTTGATCGCTCCTTTCCGCGAGTTGTTCGCGCTCATAATTTCGGATGGTGACACCGATCTGCCGCAGCACCTGCTGGTTGATCTGGCTGACCGCCGTTCCCAGCGCCCCAATGGTGGCAGGGGTATTAAAGTCGAAAATCGCCATGAAATCTTCGTGGCTGAAATACTGTTCCGGCTCCAGCCCACAGCGGGACATCAGTGCGTAGGTAATGCTGACGGTGGCGGCTGCCTTGAATTGCACTTCGATGTTAAGTTCATCATATTCCTCTAAAAAGGAACCGTCAACGATATAGCGGAAGTCCTGCTGATGCTCGTCCCAATATTCGTCCGCCAGTTTTGCGGCCACATCTGCAAGCTGCTGGGCAAGGTCATTTCCGGCAATCCCGTAATTGCGCTCCAGCATGGCTGTTACGGAATCCATGTGCCGTTCTTCCAGCTGCCACAGCCAGGGTGTGCGAGAATGTTCACGGGTTCCGGTGTCGGAAATATCGAACACATAGCGCAGACGGGGACGGTCCCCGGAATCGTCCACCAGGGCAATGCCCTTGGAACCGCGCCGCACATACCGGCCCATTTTGTCATTCCACAGGTCGTACTCGGCGCAGGCAGTGGCGTCCGGGCGCTGGGCATAAATCATCATCTGCTCATGGAACGGGTATTTGTATAACCGGGCGGCAGTGGTGAGGAATCCCGCCCATTCCTGCCAGCTGCCGGTGAGCTGGGTTGCCACATGGTCGGCCATCTGCGCGTACATTTCTATTTTAGTTGGCATGATGTTTTGTCCTCCCTTCATTTTGAATGGAAATGGGGCAGCCCAAAAGACCGCCCCATTGGATAGATTAGGTTTTATTCGTCAAAGTCCGGGTACAGCTCCAGCTCGGCAAACTCAGCGTCAGTCATGGTGCGGAGCTTCAGAAGGGCGCTGTCGGTCAAATCCCGCAGCTCCGTTTCCTCAGGGGTAAGATAGCCGCGCATCTCAGTCAGGGCCTCCATCAGCCCGGTACGGCTGCCGGTGTTGTAGATGCACATCAGGTTCATTTCCTCAAAAGTGAAGTTTTCCATATTAAATCTCCCTTTCCGCGCTCTTTTTGGGCGCTGTCTTTTTGTGTTCTGTCTTGGGCTGGCTTTTCAGCTGCTCCACAACGGATTTCCTCTTATCCCGTTCCTCCCGGTGGACGGCTTCTGCTAAATCCATGAGGGAAACGGGCTGACCGCTGCGGGCCTGCTGTTCCAGCTGGGTCACTGTCGGCTCCTTGGGGCCATTGTTGAGGATGCCGTCGATCATGCTGTAATCATCCTCCACCGACATTTCCGTATTTTTCAGGGGATTGTCCGGCAGGAAACCGGGAATCTCGGTAAAACCAACGCTGTCACAGTAATGACAGGATACCTTGCCGTCCTGCTTAATGGCAACAATATCGCTGACGCTCAGGGAAGGGCTGTGAAAATCCACCGGCTTTTGCTGGTTGAACTGCTCATACAGCGTTTCCAGCTGTTCCATGATGTTGCCGGAACGGTTCAGTGGGGCAGTGTAGATCAGATCGTAATTGTTCCGGTCCACAGCCAAATTGTGCGATTGCAGCCAGTCCAGATTCATAAACCGCACATTCTGTGGATCGTCCCGGCTTACCTGATAAATCGCAAAGCAGTTACCCTCGTGGGAGAGAAATGCCTGCTCCCGTTCCTGCTGGTGTTCCTGCCGTTCCAGCACCTTTTCATGGAACTGGGGGCTTTGCTCCCATTCCTCACGGGACACGGCAAAAATACCGTCATGGGCATCTAGGTCGGTGGTATCAAAGGCCATTTCCGGGTTTTCACCCTCTTGAATGATGTAAACGGTCAGGTCTCGCTCCAGCAGCTCATAGGCTCGTACTTTGGAGAGTGGTAAAAGGTCATTATCCAGATAGCCGCACTTCTCCAAATCATCCTGAGTCAGTGCCGGGTCTGGCATGGGGTATTCGTCCAATGCCTGTTCCTGGGCGTCGGGCAGCTGGGTAGAAACGTCAGCAGATTCTTCGGCCTGCCGGCTGACCTGTTTCTGCATTTGCTGATAGGCGGCATCCTGTAACGTCTCAATCATGGATGTGGGAGCCTCTTGTATGGAATGGCGGCCTATGTCAAAATCCTCACAAATCTGCTGAACCGCCTCTGAACGAAGAAGCAGCGGATTATCTAGCTGGCCGCCGTCCAGTTCTTTCATGGTTTCTTTGTCATAGAGGGTATAGTCCCAGCCGGTATCGCATGACTGAATGTGCAGATAGGCGGCATTGTCCAGGAGAAATAAGGCTTCCTGTGGTGTATCCGCCTGTTCCGGCTCCTGTTTGGCGGTTAGGTCAATGCCGCGCTCCTTGCAGATTTCCTTGTAGTGCCGGTCAATGTCAGAAATCAGTTCTCCCGAAGTCTTGTTGATGGTCTCCAGACTAGCCCGCAATTCTTTCAGCTCCTTGCCCTTGGACCAGGAAGCAATGTAGCCGAAACTGTTTTCCCCGGTCTGGATGCCAAAATACTGGCAGACTGCATAGGAAATGCTTTCTGCTTCGACTTCCTCCGTATTTCGGTCCTTTTTCTGATCCTGTAAAAACTTAGAGAGAGTAGAAAAACCACCGGTAAAATTCAGCCCTTCTTCTTCGGTCAGCCTTATATATCCTTCTGTTGGGAGATCCAATGGTTCAGTCAAAAGCACAGCGCCCGCATGGTTTACCCCAACCCGATTCTCCACATAAATCGGCTCTCCGGGGTCATCATCCGAACCGCGCAGGTCGTAACAATAAACGCCTTCGGGCAGATCATCACGGGAAACTCGCCAGTTGGAAAACAGGGCGGGTTTCTCAAACAGTTCGACCTCCTGATACTGTTCGTCATTGGCAATCTGAATCCTTTTCTGATTATGGAGCTTACTGTGCGCGATTTCATGGACAGCGGCTGAAACGGTCTGCACCTCGCTCATCCCCGGACGGATGGCAATGCGCTGCTGGTCGGAGGAAAAGTAACCGTCCATGTTGTCGGCCATCGGCTCAAACTCAATGGGAACTGGAGCAGATCGCCGCAGGGCTTCCAGAAATGCCTCATAATGCGGCACAGTCCCCGACAGGCTGGATGCCAGCTCCGGCAGGGGCTTACCGTCCGTCTGGCTCACATCAAACACCTTGACCGGACGGAACATGGGAATTTCGATTTCCTTTTCCTCCATGACTGCCTTGCCGTCCGCATCCAAAATGGGGGCATGGGTGTCCGGGTCGCGCTTCATTTCCTCGATCTTCTTTTTGTAGGGAGTGGGCGCGATGATGGTAATGCCATGCTCGCCCTTTTTCACATGACGCTCAAACTGGTCTTTCCACTTATTGAAGCCTGCCACCAGCGTGGCGTCCGGCTTCTGCATATAGATGAGCATGGTGTTGTTTACCGAGTAGCGGTGGAACCTGGACATGACGGACAGGTATCGCATATATTTCTCGCTCTCGAAAAGCTCCTTGATGCCCTGTTCAATGCCTGCCGTAATTTGCTGCAACCGTTCCCGGTTGGTGGGTTTCTCAGCCATGATGTTCACTCTCCTTTCCAAATTGGCGATTTCTGATTGATGTTTTGCAATCCACAGTTTTTGTTCCTCCGGGCTTTCCTCCAGAAAAAAGTCCAGCAGATAGCCGATATAATCCTTTTGCTGCACCGCCTCCAAAAAACGGGGGTGCATGGGTTCCTCCGGTGTTTTGGGCGTGTAGTTGCTTTCCCACTTTCTGAGCAGATGGAAGTAGTCCACCAGAACCCGAAAGGCATGGTCGCGGCTCTCCTTGAACTTCTGCGTCTCGGATTTCTGCCGGATATAGCGCCGGGGAGGGGCCTGGCTGTCATAGATCAGGCCAAAATCCTGAGCCAGCTTCCCGGCGGCCTTCTTGGGGGACAGGTTGTAGAGCCGGGCGGTCAGTTCAATCACATCGCCGGTGGCTCCACACCCGAAGCAGTAGAAGTAGTCCTCGTTCAGCTTCATGCTGGGATGTTTGTCATCGTGAAATGGGCAGCAGGCCATGCCGCCCCTTTTGACCTCAATCCCATACCTTTGTGCCGCCTCTTTGACCGGAATGGACTGCTTGACCGTTTCAAAAAGATTGACCATAGTTACTCACTGCCTGCTTTTCTGACAGGCGGCTTATACCCGGCAGCCTTGGCCCGTTCGCTGGCCGCCTTGCGGCGTTCGGCGCTGTATGGTTCCCGGACCGACACGCAGCGTTTGGGAACCAGAAAGCGGCGTTCTCCTGTTTTCTGAATCTGTTCCGGGTATTTATCTGCCAGACGGTTTAGTTTTTCCAGCAGCTTGGGGTCATAGGTCTCCACGTCGGCAGTGGTCTCGGCCTGATTGTAAAGCAGAACGGTTTCCTGCTCGATTGGGGTCAGCTTCATTTGGCACCGCCTTTCCACCGGTCAAATTCCAGCTTGAAGCCCACGTACCGCCCATCGTCCTCCAGCACCACGGTGGCGTCGTAGGTCTTGCCGGTTTTCTCGGAGTACAGGCCGGTCACATGGGTGCAGCTATCTTTGAGCAGCACCGTTACAATGGCCTTGGTGGGCTGTTTACGCTTCATTTCCCACCACTTGTTGTTTTTCCAGATGGCAAATTTGCAGCCCTCGTTCTGGCAGAAGAACCCCTTTTGCAGTTCCGCTACATCGCCGCCGCAGCGGGGGCATTTACCCACTACTTCACGGGGCGGAGAGAACAGGTACTCGGTCCCCTTGATGACCTGATAGGTCCCCACCAGCTCCCGTAGCATGGCGCTGATCCCGGCCATAAAGTCCTCCGGGGCCAGCTCGCCGCGCTCGATCTCGCTCAGGCGGTGTTCCCACTCAGCGGTCAGCAGGGGCGATTGCAGCTGTTCCGGCAGGACAGTGATGAGGGACACCGCATCCATGGAAGGCATGAGCTGTACGGTTTTCTTGCTCTTTCTGCGCTCCAAAAAGCCGGTGGACACCAGCTTTTCCAAGATACCGGCGCGGGTGGCTGGGGTTCCTAACCCTTGGCGTTCCGCATCCTCCGGCATATCGTCTTTCCCGGCGGTCTCCATCGCAGAGAGTAGGGTATCCTCGGTGAAGTGTTTGGGCGGGCTGGTTTTACCCTCTTTGACGGCGGCATTGGAAAGGGGCAAAGTCTGATCTTCAGCCAACTCCGGCAGGGCCTTGTCCTCGGTTCCTTTGTTCGGCTCCGCATTTTTCAGCGTAGCACGGTAGGCGGCATCCAACGCCCGCCAGCCGGGGCGCTTCACAGTTTTTCCCTTGGCGGTAAACTCCGCACCGGCGCTCTCTACGGTGACAGCGGTTTCTGAGTAGCTATGAGGTTCTGCCACCGCGCACAGCAGGCGCAGGGCCACCAATTCCAGTATCATCCGTTCACCCACTGGCAGGCCGGACAGGTCCGCACCCTGGAGGTTCCGGGTGGGAATCACCGCATGGTGGTCGGTCACTTTTTTGTCGTTAATAACTTGGGCCGCATCACAGGAAATGGCGATCCCTTTGCGAAACGGCATGGCGTTGGCAACCAGATTGACCAGCACCGGCAATCCCTCTGTCATATCCGAAGTCAGATAGCGGCTGTCCGTGCGGGGATAGGTGCAGAGCTTCTTTTCGTACAGGTTCTGCAAATAATCCAGGGTTTGCTGGGCCGTGAATCCCAACAGACGGTTGGCGTCCCGCTGGAGGGTTGTCAGGTCGTAGAGGGCGGGCGGCTTTTCGGATTTGTCCCTGCGTTCCACCTTTTTGACCGTCACATCCGCCCCCTGGCAGGCGGCTTTCAGCTGTTCGGCGGCGGTTTTATCCGCCATGCGTTCCCCGGAAACGGAAAAGCCGGGAAGTTCCAGCGTAACCGTATAAAACGGAACCGGCTGGAAGGTGTCGATCTCAGCCTCCCTCTGGACGATGAGGGCCAGCGTCGGGGACATGACGCGCCCAATATTCAAAGTCCGGTGGTACAGCACCGAAAACAGCCGGGTGGCATTGATCCCCACCAGCCAGTCCGCCTTGGCGCGGCAGAGGGCCGCTTCATGCAGACCGTTATAATCCGCGCCGGGGCGCAGGTTTGCAAAACCCTCTCGGATGGCAGAGTCCTCCATCGAGGAAATCCACAGCCGTTTCATGGGCTTTTGGCATCCTGCCAGCTCATAGACGCTGCGGAAAATCAGCTCGCCCTCGCGCCCGGCGTCGCAGGCGTTCACCACCTCGGTCACATCCGGGGCATTCATCAGCTGTTTCAGCACATCAAACTGTTTCTTTTTGTCTTTGCCCACCGCCATCTGCCAGTGCTTGGGCAGGATGGGAAGATCCTCATAGCGCCACTTGGCATACTTGGGGTCATAGCTGTCGGCGTCGGCCAGCCCAGCCAGATGTCCCACGCACCAGCTGACCCGCCAGCCGTTCCCCTCCAGGTAGCCGTCCTTACGGGTTGCTGCCCCAATCACGGCGGCCAGACTTTGGGCAACCGAGGGTTTCTCAGCAATCACGAGTTTATATCCCATTATCTTCATCCTCCCATTCTTCCCGCACAGATGCGTGCAGTTTTTTCTCAATGCTGTTTTCTTCTGTCAGCAGCAGGTCATAGCCGAACCGGTAGTCATAGCGGTACAGCTTTCCCAGCAGATCGTTGATAAGGATACGGCAGGCCAGAATGACACGGGTTTTATCCACCTGCATCAGCCGGTAGCGTTGATAATTGCTGTAATATTCCTCATAACGGTTGGTGCGGCGTACCGTATTCTCAAACAAAATATCCACAGGGTCCTGGCAGCCGTCCTCTTTTTCCCCCTCCATGCAGTTCAGAAGCTCCATCACTATTGGGAAACTCCGTTCATCCATCGGGGCTTCTTCCACCAGAAAACCGACCAGTGCGGATAAGAGCAGCTGGGCGGCTGTCTGTTCCCGGTCTGTCAAAACCTCTATCGTCTGTGCGGCATCCGGCAGGAGTTTTTCTTCCACAAAGTCCGCCGCATCGCCGGAATAAAGCTGACGGATGGAATCTATGGACAGGGGAACCGCTGCGGAATCATCCTCATAAAATTCGAGAGGGTCATTCTGAGCAGGCTTTTTCCGAACCTTACTCCATACAGTGGAAAGAATGTCGCTGCCAAAGTACACGGCGATCACCAGCAGGTCAAAAACAGCAATCATCTTGATAAATGTAATCAAAACACTCATTTTTTTCGTTTCCTTTCTTTGAGCCATCGTTCCATTTCACGGTGGCAGACTCCCACGCAGGGCTGACCATAATTCCCACAGCCATAACAGGGGTGGCTTTGGGGTAAAGAGAGAGGACGGGAAGTGTCCTTCCCGCCCTCCGGCCTGCGTGTCATCATGCGTTCATAGGGGCTGTCGGTAAAGCGGGTCAAACCGTCTTGTTCTCGCTTTCCTCACCGCCGTCCCCGTCAGCGTCCAGTTCACCGGATTCCCCGTCCTCCAGCTCGATTTCTTCCTCGTCCGGGATTTCCCCTTCCTCGTCATATTCATAATCATCCGGGTCGTGAGGATTGGCAGACTGCGGTTTCTTTTTGACGAATTTCAGGTAAATCACCGCACCAATACCGCCCATGATGGCCAGCACCAATATCAGCACAGCCGGATTCAGCCCCGATGTTTTTTCCGGTTTCTCCGGCGCTGGGGTTTCCGGTATTTCCGGCTCCGGTTCTTTTCCGGTGCAGCTGCTCATATCAGTGGCACACACTAGGCAGTCTGTATTGACCGCGCCGGCTTCACATTTTTCCGTGCAGTTGCAGACAGCAGGCGGTTCCTCCTGTTTCTGCCCGTCCTCCGTCAAGGCGGCAAGGTCCGCATCATCCACCTGATTCAAGAAGTGAACGGCAGTTTCCTTATCCTCGTTGGCACGATCAATCAGGATGTAGAAGTAGTTGCCTGCCTTGGTGGTGACAGTGATGAGCTGCTTGTTGCCGCCGAAATCATCCACAAGAGCCGCATTGCCCTCCGGGGTCAGGGGTGGGCTGTCCTCGGTTTTCTCCACCACCACATTGCTGTCATTGGTAGCATCGGATTCTGCGGTCTGCTCCGTTTCCGGGGGCTGCCCGGTTCCCTGGGCAAAGGCGGTGACAGAAAAACCGCCCATCAGCACCAGTGAGGTGCAAAGGGCGGCGAAAGTTCTCCAAATCCTCTTATTCTTCATGGGCATTGTCCTCCTGTTCGGTGTTGTCAGCGGAGGCAGCAGCCGTGCCGGGAACCATGCCGCCGGACAGCATGGCGCTTAACTGCTCCGGGGTCATCCGCATGGCGCGCACCATCTGGACGATCTCCAGGTTTTCGGCCTCGGTTTTCTGCGCTTCCAGCGCTTTCAGCTTTTCCTGATACTCCGCGATTTTCTCACGGGTTTTCGTGATTTCCCGGTCAATGCGTTCAATTTTATTGGTAGCCATGATAAAAACTCCCTTCTTCATAGATATAATGTTGTCACCAGTTCATCAGGCCATAGCCCTTGATGCACTCATAGTTCAGGTCATAACTTTTGATTTTACAGGCGTCGCCGGAATTTCCCTCCACGGTATATACCCGGCTTCCGTCCGTGCCGATGACGATGCCCACATGGTCGGCGCTGCCATCCAGGTCCCAATCGAAGAAGATGGCATCGCCAGGGGCCAGATTGTCATATCCCCGTGCGCCCCATTGTCCATGCGACTGGAACCACGGGATGCCCTGGGACTGGCAGGCGGCAAAACGGGGTTCGGACAGACCCATCTGGCCATAGCACCAGGACACGAAACAAGCGCACCATTCCACACGGGAACCAAAGCCGTACCAGCTCCAGTAAGGGTAGCCGCCCACATTCCCCACCTGGCTTTTGGCGAGGTCCACTACCGCCTGATTGCCGAGCCGGGAACCGTTCACAAATTCCACGCCGGTCAGATCCTCGGAGTTTCCCATATCCGGGGAACCGCCGCCGAAAATAAGGGGCTTGTTGCCCAGGGTGGCACGGTACACCTGATACATCTCCATCTGGTCCTCTGTGAGTATTTCAGAGGCCAGTGCGGAAATTGGGCGGCTTTCCAGGGTCACATGGAGAATCCGGTACTCATATTCATGTTCGTCCCCGTCCTCATCCGTATAGGTGCGAATCTCCACTTCCTCGGTGAGCGTCAGGGTGTACTGTGCGGAAAACACACGCTCCAGTTCTCCCTGTGCGCTGGACTGGGTGTACCCCTGCAACACGGCGGACAGAAGCGCCGCCAGCTCGTGAGGGTCATGCCCGATCATGTCCAAATTGTACCGGTACTCGTCATACCCTGGGTGGCTGCTCTCAATGTTGTCGATTTCAGCTTGCAACTGAGTTTCTTTGGCGGCATAATCAGCCTCCACCGCCACCAGCTCCGGGTCATCGGAAGGGTAGGTGCTGCCGGACACCACGGAACCGATACCCTGTCCCAGCATGGAACAGGAAGAAACGGTATTCATCAGCAGACAGACTACCAAAAAGAGAGCCAGCACGATGCCAGCCCCTTTCTTGTGGCGCATGACAAACGCCCCGGCCTGCTGCGCCTTTTCCTTAACGGTTTTCGCGGCCTTGCCGGTTTTGCTGGCAGTTTTTGCAGTTCCTCCGGCGGTCTGACCGGCGCATTTGGCGGCGGCATACTCCTTTTTGATGGCCTGTTTCTGCTGCCAGCGGGAAAAGGGATTGCTGGCAAGCTGAGGATTATCCCGCAAGGACTTCTGATACAGGGCGTTTACATTGGCCTTTTCCAGCTTCTGTTCCGCCTTGGCTGCCTTGCGGTAGGGTTTCAGCTTGTGACTGCGGTAGCCCTCCCGAACCAGACGAGCGCCGGTCTCAGCAGCTTCTTCGGACTTGTGGGCGCTCTCCACACCCACATTATCCTGCTCGGTCTCCCGAATCTCTTTATGAATTTTTCCCAGCACTGCGTCTCCGGGGGCGTCCCGCACCGCATGGGACAGCTTGGAAGGCGGCTTTTTCTTATCCTCCAGCACCAGTTTGGTGGTCACTTTGCCGGTCTCCGGGTTGATGGAAGTTCGTCGCACCTGCTTCTTGGGGATTTTCGCCTGCGCCCTGTCTGCTTTGGCGGCGGCCTTTTCCACCTTGCGGATGGGTTTTTCCAGCGCCGGGTCAGAGCGTTCCTCCTCCGTAAAGCGCAGGCGTGGTTCCTTATTCATACCATTCCCCCAGCATGAGGGCGGCCATCATGTGCTGTAATTCTACATAGAGGGACAGCCCCGCTGGATCGTCAAAGGGGTTCTGGAGCAGATAAGCATAAATCTGTGCCACCACACTGGCCAGCAGCTCGGCCTGGCTGCCCTCAAAGAGAACGACTGCGGGAACGCCGTGCATAGCGCACCAGATTTCCGCCAGGCGGAGAAGCCCGGCTTCGCCGTTCTCGCTCAGTTTTGCCGCCTGATCTGCCGCAGCACGGCACTCACTGACCGCATCCGCCATAGCGGTGAGCAGTTGGCGGCGCTGGCTCTCCAACGCCGTATCAAAAAACATCATGGTATCCAGTCCGGTATTCGGTTTCATGGTCATTCTTCCTCCTTTTTTAAGTCCAGTGGTTTCGTGGTCATTATGGCATAGAGTTCGGTGTTTTTCGGGAAGTGGTCCACGAAGGGCAGGATGGTGGAACCGTAGAACAAAAGCCCCTCACCCTCGCCGGAGTGGGTCACATAGGAAAGCTGGTGCGGGGAAATGCCCAGCTGTTTGGCAAGAATCTGCCGGTCCCCGCCCGCCTGGTTGAGCATATACACGAAGTCCGAGTTCTCAAAAATGTTCTCCACCTCGCGGGAGGAAAGCAGATCCTTTACATTCTGGGTAATCCCTGTCGGTATGCCGCCCCATTTGCGGAACCGCTTCCAGATCTCCACCGTATAGGCGGCGGTCTGTTCTTCCTTTAATAAAAGGTGCATCTCGTCAATGTAGTAGCGGGTGGACTTGTGGGCGGCGCGGTTGACGGTAACGCGGTTCCACACCTGATCCTGGACCACCAGCATCCCGATTTTCTTCAGCTGCTTGCCCAGCTCCTTGATGTCATAGCAGACAATGCGGTTGTTGATGTCCACATTGGTCTGGTGGTTGAACACATTGAGGGAGCCGGTCACATAGATTTCCAGCGCCGTGGCGATGTACTGTGCTTCCTTTTCGTCCTGGCTCCGCAGGAGGTTATACAAATCCTCCAGGATGGGCATATTCTCCGGGCGCGGGTCGTTCAGATAGTCCTGATAGACCAGCCGCACACAACGGTCAATAATGGTTTTCTGTACCGGCTGCAAGCCCTCCTTGCCGCCCACGATCATCTCGCACAAGCTGAGAATGAAGTCGGATTTGAGTGACAGCGGGCTTTCATCGTCTGAGTAGTCCAGGTTCAGATCCATGGGGTTAATGTAGTTGGTGGAAGTGGGAGAAATCTTAATGACCTGCCCGTGCAGGCGCTCCACCAGGGGCGCGTACTCCGCCTCCGGGTCCAGAATCTCGATCTCGTCGGAGGTGAGCAGGAAGCAGTTGGCAATCTCGCGTTTTGCCGAAAAACTCTTACCAGAACCGGGCGTACCAAGAATCAGGCCGTTGGGGTTCTTCAGCAGCTTGCGATCCACCATGATAAGGTTGCTGGACAGGGCGTTGATGCCGTAGTACAGCGCCTCTTTGCCGTTCTGAAAAAGTTCCTGCGTTGTAAACGGGACGAAGATCGCCGTGGAACTGGTGGTCAACCCCCGCTGAATCTCCACCTGATTCACGCCCAGGGGCAGACAGCTCATCAGCCCTTCCTCCTGCTGGAAGTCAAGCCTTGTCAGCTGGCAGTTATATTTCTGCGCGATACTGGATGCCTGGAACACATTGTTGTCCAGCTGGCGGGGATTGTCCGCCGTGTTCAGCACCAGGAAGGTCACAAGGAACATCCGCTCGTTGCGGCTCTGCAAATCCTGTAACAGTTTTTTGGCTTCACTGCCGTAGGTGGCAAGGTCAGAGGGGATCAAATCCATATCATATCCTGCCCGGACCGCCTTTTTCTGTTCCTCGATCTTGCTGCGGTCCAAATCGGTGATTTTCCGCTTGACCGTCTTGATGGCTTTGACCTGATCGACGGACTGGATGTGCAGGCTGACAATGAGGGAGCTTTCCATGTCCAGAAAATCGGCCAGCATCCGGTCATTGAGTTCGGGAGCCAAAATCTGCAAAAAAGAAACAGCCCCGTATTTCTTACCCATACAGAACTGTTTGCCGGTTCGGAACTCAAAAGAGCTTGGCGCGATAAAGTCCTTGGTGGACAGGCCGCTGGCCGCCAGCCAGTCCCACTCAAACCGGAACGGCAGCTGTTCGTCCATGTGGAAGATGCCATGCAGCTGGGCAAGCCGCGCTTTGCCGTCCAGGGTCTCCGCCGCCACGCCCAGCCGCTTGAAGTTGTTGAGAATGTCGGTCTCGATGCGCTCCAGACGGGGCTTGGCAGCTTTGATGCTGTCCGCGTCAATGCCGAAGGTGAGATACTTGGTTTTAATCAGGCCATTGTTGCCCTTTGCCAGCTGGTTTTGCAGCATGGTCATGTACTCCACCCGGATACTGTCAAAATCATCTCCCTGGAGGGGGATGGAGATGGCGCGGGCAAAGGTTTCCTCCGACGCCGCAAGGTTCAAAAAAGACAGCTCAAACCGAATCGAGCTGTCAAAGTAGTTGAGGAAATCGCACCAGCCCTCGAAGATCGCCGTTTTATCTTCATTTTGCGAGAGCTGATAGTTGATGTCCTGAAATTGGATGGTTTTGGTGTAGTGGCCGCCTGCCACCCGGCAGATACCGTCCGGCCACATCCGTTCATAGGGGATGCTATCCTGAGCCGATTTTTCCTTTTTGTCCGTGCGGTTTGCGCGGGCAATGGCGGCTTCAATCCGCTTTCTGTCGGCGCGGGACAGCTTTTTCTTTGTCCTGACCGGCTGCACCGTTTTTTCCCCGTCCTTTCCGAACAGCCGTTGCAGCCAGCGTTTGATTGCCGTAAACAATGTGTGACACCTCCTCGTCGAGATTTGCCTGCCGTTCCAGAACGGCATAGAAGTTATTGGTGCGGTAAGGGCGCTGCCTGGGACGGATCACCATGACGCGGATGAGATTGCCCAGAACCTTTTCCAATGGCTGTCCGTGCTTTTCGTACATAGCCAGCAGGAAGAAGGGCAGCATGACAAACATCATGCACATGACCGCCGTGCTGGTCCCCACAGGCCCTTTAAGCAGGAAGAACAGCGGCACGCCGATGAGCGCCCCGCAGCCGAAGCAGACCAGCTGCCTTTTGGTCAGGTTGAACGCGACCTTGGTTTTGATCTTGGTTAAGTCCTTGGGTACGGGTACATAAGCCATAATCCACTTCCTCCTTTTTAATGCGCCTGAAAAATTGACTTGGCGAGGCTTCCGGTCTTAAACAGGGTGAAGCACAGCAGCACCGTATAGCCCACGCAGGTCCAGATGGCCATAATCACATCTTCCTCGGTGGCGATATTCTGTACCAGCACGGCGTAAATCGCCACACAGACGATGATAAGGAACGCCTGGAACCCCAGAGCGAACAGGGAGCGCAGGTAGTTCTGGCCCATGCCACCCCATTCCTTGCCCATCATGGCAGCCATAGGAATGGGCGCAACGGATGTAACAAGGTAAATTTCGACCATACGGCCATAAATAACGATGAAGATGCAGATATACATGGCCCACATGGTCACGCCGATAAACATACTCTGCACCCACAGGCCAATCAGCGGCCCCAAATCCATCTCCATCAGCCGGGATTCCATATCGCCCATGACAGTGGAAATATCAATGGAAGCGTCCGAACCGATGATGCCGGACGCCTGGGACACTACGCTCTGGGCCATGTCGAACACGCCCATGACGATGTTCCAGGTATTCGTGACAAGGAGTATGGCTGCGGCTGACTTGAACACCCACTTGAAGATCATCCAGGTGTCCACATCATGCAGGTTGTTCTTGTCGGTAATCATCTGAATCAGCTCCAGCGTCATCACGGCGGCCAGGATCACGCCCGCAATGGGAACCATGATATTTTCCGAAAGGGTTTGGATCATGCTGAATACACCGGGGTTCCAGCCCTGCGGCGTTTGCCCAACCTGCACGGATATATCTCCGACCTGCTGGTTTACAGAATCGAACATCCCGGACAGGTTGCCCATAATGCCGACTACCAGCATTTCCTTGAGCCACTCAGTAAGCGCGTCCAGCAGAAAATCCATACAGTGTGACCTCCTTTCAGCCCCTCCCGATTATTACGGGAGGGGCAAGGATTTTTCAGGGACAGTTTAGACGGCAAACAGGCCGGAAAGCAGAGGTACGAGGATCAGGCCGACCACAGCCACACCAGCGCCCGCCATAAGCTGCTTCATACCCTGGCTTTTTGCACCAGGGTTGTCGTTTCCGTAACCTTCCAGCAGGTTGATAACGCCCCATACGCCAAGACCGGCACCAAGGGCAATCACGAGGGTCTGCAACACATTGATCGCTTCATTGAAAAATTCCATAAATAATTGTTAGCCGGAATCGTTTTGATAAAGTTTCAGTCATTCATAGGCATACAAAAGCCGGACAATCCGCCGCCCGGTTTCCGGGGGCTGATTCCGGCTGTCCTCCTTTTTTCATTATTTTTTGGTGACTGTCCGCCTTGTACGCCAATGGCCCCATACAGGGCAGTTGCGGCGAATAGATAAGACCACTCCTTTCATAGCGGAACAGATTTAAGCGCCCTGAGTATCTACTTCGTACACGTCGCAGACCTCATTGGGCTTGAGCTTCAGCCGGGTGGACAGGAACGCTTCAATGTCAAAAGCGTTCTTGTCGCTTGCGTCGGCTGTGTATTTGAAATTGGGGTGCTTGGTGATGTCGTACTTATCCGAAAGGAAAGGACGCACACCGCGCAGCTGGAGGATGCACTTGCCGCCGTCCATAACGGCAAGTTCGTCCTGGCTCATCAGCTCTTTCCCCAATTTTTGATAGTTGAGAGAGTGGGAGGTTTCCCGCCCACGGCTCTCTCCGGTGTTGTAGGTGTCGATGGTTTCCTTTCCCAGCACGGCGGCCAGTTCCTTGAGGGTAGTCGGCTCCTTGCCGCCCAGGAAAATGGAGGTATCCATATTGCCGATGATGGTATCGGCGTTGTCCTTGTAGATGGCTTTCAGCTGGCTTTGCGCCTGCAAGACCAGACAGGCGGAAATCTCTCTGGAACGAATGGTGGCAACCAACTTTTCCAGTTTGGGAATCTGGCCGATGTTGGCGCACTCGTCGATCAGGCAGCGCACATGGACCGGCAGCCGCCCGCCGTACACATCGTCGGCTTTTTCGCAGAGCAGATTGAACAGCTGGGTGTAGCACATAGAGATCAGGAAGTTAAAGGAATCGTCCGTATCGCTCATAATGAGGAACAGGGCAGTTTTCCGATCTCCCAGAGTGTCCAGCTCCAGCTCATCGTAGGCTGTGACTTCCCGCAGCTCGGCAATATCGAACACGGCAAGGCGCGCACCGCAGGAAATCAGGATGGACTTGGCTGTTTTGCCAGCCGCCAGCTTGTATTTTTTATATTGGCGGACGGCAAAATGATGGGGCTTTTCCGCTTCCAGTGCGTCAAACATCAGGTCCACCGGGTTCTTGAACTCCTCGTCGTCCTCCCGGACCTCCATCGCGTTGATGAACTCGATGAGAGTGGCAAAGTTTTGTTCTTCCACCGGGGCTTCATAGTGGATATATCCGATGAGGGCGCAATACAAAAGCGTTTCTGCCTTGACCCAGAAATCGTCCCCGGCTTTGCCCTCTCCCTTGGTGTTCGCTATTAAAGTCGTAACCAGCTTCAAAATGTCCTTTTCGCTATGCAGATAGGCAAAAGGATTGTAGTGCATGGACTTCTTGAAGTTGATGGTATTGAGGACTTTAATGCGATACGGCTCATAGACCACTTTGCCGTTTTTGTCCTTTACGGTCTCATAGACCGGATTGCCATGTCGATCCTTTACCGGCTGATGATCCTTGCCCAGCTTGGGACGCATTTTCGGTGTACCGCGCTGGAGCATTTTACCGCACTCCACCAGAATGGTTCCCTTGGGGTCTGTCACCACATAGGAGCTGTGCATCTGCATCAGGTTGGGTTTCAGCCAGAATCGGGTCTTACCGGAACCGGAGCCGCCGATCACCAGCACATTTTTATTTCGCGCCGTCTTGGGGTCCTTGGGGCGGCTGTTCATGGTCAGGCTCTCGGTTTTCGTCAGAATCACATTGTTCTGGAAAACCGGGTCCACATAAGGGGCGATGTCCTCGTGTGTTCCCCAGCGGGCGGAACCATACTCCATGCCGTGGCGGTATTTCTTCGCATTTTTGCTTTTCAGATATACCGCCAGCCGCAGACCACCACCGCAGCAGATTCCCACCAACAGGTCCAACGGGTGCAGGCTGGGCCACCAGCTTTCCAGCGCCACCGGCAAGACAGAAATCAGGGAGAGCGCCTTTTGAGAAGCGTCCGCGCCCTGCGCCATCCGCCATGCTTCCCCGAAGTTGGTGGCAAACAAGCCCATCAGGATATAGGGCAGGTTCAAAATCAGGAGCTTTTTGATGTCAAGCTGCTTTTTCATCGTTCCAGCTCCTTTCGCCTGGTGCGGTCCACCACGGCATTTTTGACCAGCTCTTTGAACTGATTCAGCTTTGCCAGCACAGACGGACGTTCTGTTTTCTCTGCTTTTTTCACTTTTTTGCCGGTGTACTCGGTAAAAGCGGCGGTCAGCGCATCCGCATCCCGTGCCTTGAAAAAGATCAGGTACTTGGGCGGGGAGGTACTGCGGTCTTTTTTTACCGCATAATCCACGCCGTATTTCCGGGCAATCTTTTCAAATTCCTTGATGGAAGGATCGGTGATTTCGATATTGGAAACGCCTTGGTTCTGACCAATGAGCTGCTTGACCGTCTGCTTGCCTTGGGGCTTCACAGGCGCGTCCCGGCTTCTCTGCTTTTGCAGCTTCTTTTCCTTGCAGTGGGCAAGGTATTTACAAATGGCGGCCTTAAACAGCCGCCCGGTGAACTTTGTGCCGTTGACTACCAGCGTCAAAGTCCTGTTTTCCACTTCTTCCTGCATGGGGTAACGCCTCCTTCCTGTGAAAATTTGCAGGGATGGTGCATTTTACTAAGGCGGGACCACCAGCCGCCGCAAAAGATACCGGGTAATCATATCATCAGCAGGATGCTGTCCCGCAGCTGGGCAAAATACAGCTTGCCCTGGGGCGTTACCAGCGTATAGGAGCCGGTATGCCCGTGGTTGCAGTAGTCCTTGACGGTGAACAGGCCATCATTGGCGGGCTTTGCATAAGGCAGTACATTCCCGGACGGGGCGCGGTACACAAACCGCTGTTCCAGCAGGAAGCGGACAAACCGGCGCTCCGGCACAACCAGTTCCTTGGCGGTGGTACGGAGATTGGTGCTGTGCTTGAGGTCAATGAACAGGTCATAAAAGGCTGCCTTGCCCTCCAGCATGGCGTTTTCCTCCCGCAGCGCCGCATTTTCCTCCCGTTCTGCCAGCAGGTCGGAACAGAGTTTCATCATGGCTTCCGGGGAAGTGGCAACCTCCCACAGCTTTTCTCTGGTGATGTAGGCCCCGTGCTTGCGGATAGAGGGCAGCACCTCATCAAACACCCAGCGTTCAAATCGTTCCGCAGAGGGCAGTTTGCTGTGAACGATCAAGCGGTACACATCGCCTTCGGGAATAAATTTCATTCGTTGAATGCCGCCGTTAGAAGGGGTCGGTAAAACGCAGACCCCTTTGCAGTGGGCTGTGATGGCATCAGCGGTGCGTTGGTATCCAAGTGCTTTCGCAATATCCTTTCCGCAAAACAGCACTTTGCCGTCCTGCTCAAAAGTGCGGATACTGCCAAACTCCGGGTTTTTGAAAATTTCCATCTGATTCATAGCGTAACCTCCTGTAAAAGCCGTTGTTGTAAGATGAAAAAAGACGGCCTTACCAGCCGCCTGCGTTCATATCGTGATTGACCTGTGAAGTGTAGTAGTTGCTGATGGTGGTGGATGCGTTGAACAGCACTGTCAGCAGGTATTGCTTCATGTTGCGGACCTCGGTGGTGTTTTTCTGCAAGCTGTCCATGACAAACCGGATATGCTCGCTGTCCAGCTTCAAAAAACGGGAGCGCACCACTTCATGGGGGAAGTCGCTGCCTGCAATCCGGGTGGTTTTGCGTCTGGCACAGACGGTTTCCACCATCAGTTCCACGATCTCGTCCAAATCTTCCCGATAGGTGGCAAACTCCCTGCACAGGTAGTCATACTCGATATTCTCCAAAATCAATTCCCGATAATTTTCTATCTCTGTGACAGACATCGCATCCCTTCCTTTCCGTTCCGGCGGTCTTGCCGCCGCTGTTCCCCGGAAGGGAATGGAATCGGTACTTGATAGACCATCCGTAATTGATTTTTGAGTATTGGATTTCTCTATATTTAATTCTGCGGGCTTTTCCGTATCCGGTTTTACCATATCCGGGTTTTCCGTATCTGGTGAAGCCGTATCCGGCTGGGACATATCTGGCTGGGGCTGTTCATAGATGACATACTCGGTATCAGTAATACGGCCATTCGTGCCGCGAAGCTGCCTGCGAACAATGTAGCCAGCTGTTTCCAGCTCTTTGAGTGCAGAGCCAATGGCGTCCACACCCTCCTTACAGATGGAAGCCAGCCCTCTTGTAGTGTAATTCCACTCCTCTGGGAGCGACAGGATCATGGAGAGCAGCCCCTTGGCTTTTAACGACAGGTTTGCATTTCGTAAATGATGATTGCTCATCACGGTATAATCACGGGTCCGTTCAATGCGAAAAACGGCCATCGACCTCACTCCTTCCGAATTTCGGGTACAAAAAAACCGCAATCCTCATTTCAAAGAATTGCGGTGTTCAACGCTTTTCAAATTTTCTTGCATAGAACCAAAACAGCGGCTTTTGGGGACGCATCTCTGTAAATGGCTCCTCCTGGGCGAAAGGAAGTGTTTGCATCACGCGGTCAATATCCGTTGAATCCATGTCATGCTGAGATCTGCAATCTTCCCTGATTGCTTCTTGAATTTCCTTTACCGTACACATAGTCATTCCTTTCCTTTCGTTGTATGGGTTTATGAGCGGCGGCGTTTTCCCGGTTTGAAATCGAGGATATGTCCCTCAATCACACGAGCGTAACGCTTGATCTTGATCTCCCGGCGCTGCTGGCTTTGCAGGGCGGCCTGATACCCCTCCTCAGTCAAAAACAGCCGCATTTCATCTCCGGGGCTGCCGTAAGCAGCGCTGGGACGCAGGACGGAAAACTCGATCATCCAGCGGGTGTTATCCCAAAACCTCTCTACGGCGAGAATGTTGTGTCCTTTCAGCTCACGGGCTGAAATATCCCTCATAGGCGGCTCCTTTCATCGTTCCTGGTCTCTCTGACGCTTTTTCTGCCATGCCTCCAGCAGCTTGATGATGGTTTCCTGCATCCGCTGGGGCGTATAACTTTTAGGGAAATACTTCCGCAAAGTGTCAGAGGTAAATGTCACTCGGTCCAGATCGCTTTTCTTTTCCTCACCCATGATGACACGCATCATATCGAGGGTCAGATGCCCCTCCTGACTGTATTTCTTGAGCCGCTGGGCTTGGGAAAGGGAAGGGGTAGCCTGCTCACTGTCCATGGCATCCAGCAGGTCTACCTGTTCTTCCTTTTTGAGAAAGGACAGCTCATAGGCAGGGTTCAGGGCAATCTTCTTTTCATCTACCATATCCATCAATTCAGGAATCAGCTCTGTCAGACGGATATAGCGAAAAATCTGGTTTTTACTCTGACCTACTTGCTCTGCCAAAACCTCGCTGGACTTCTTCCCAAAATCGTTCCCAACTTGGGAACAATTTTCTTTACCCGGTCTGCCAGCCTGTCTTTTCATGGCATCCAGCTTCATTTTATAAGCAAATGCCCTTTCACTTGGGAGCAGGCTTTCTCGTTGTAAATTGCTGTCAACCATAATGATCGTGGCGGCATCATCATCCAAATCCCGAACAATGACCGGCATAGTCTCCTTTTCTGCCAGCTCACTGGCTCTGTGCCGCCTGTGTCCGGCTACCAGCTCATAACCGCCCTCTGGGTCTGGTCGGGCAATCGCCGGAACCAGAACGCCATACTGTTTAATACTGTCAGCGGTCTCCATCATGGCTTCGTCATCCTTGACTTTGAATGGGTGGTTCTTGAACGGATGCAGTTCAGATAGCGGGATCTCCTGAATCTTTTCCAGCTTTGCATCCTGGCGTCCTTCTTCGGTGGAAAACAGATCATCTACCGAGGCCAGCTCTATTTTTTTCGCGCTGCTTTTCAAGTTTCAACACCTCCTTCGTCAGATTTTTGTAGCCCTCAGCCACCTTGCCACCGGGATCATGGGCAAAAATGCTTTTTCCCTCGGCGCTGATTTCCTTTGCCCGGACAGAATGTGGGATCTCTGTGCCGAATACTTTGATCTTGCTGCCATAGGTCTCCCGCAGGAGCGCGGAGATCTCTTTGGCAAAGTTGGTTCGGCTGTCTACCATCGTCAGCAGGATACCGTCTATCTGGAGCTTGGGGTTGATCTGCCGCTTTACCTTGTTTACCGTGGAGAGCAGCTGTTCCAGCCCTTTGGCGGGCAGATACTCCGCCTGAACGGGAATTATGATCCTGTTCGCAGCGGCCAGCGCATTGACTGTGAGCATCCCCAGGGAGGGCTGGCAGTCGATGAGGATATGGGAGTATTGCCCCTTCAGCGTGTCCAGATATTGCCGCAAGACAGTCTCACGGCTCATGGCATTTACCAGGGATACTTCCATACCGGATAACTGGATGTCCGCAGGCATCAGGTCTACGCCCTCAGGGTGGTGCAGGATACCCTCGCCGGGACGGAGCGGCTCATCCATCAGGATGCGTCCCATAGCGTCCGACAGCGTAAAGGGCAGCTTGTCCGGCTGGGGATTGCCCAAGCTGATTGTCAGGCTACCTTGCGGGTCTCCGTCGATCAGCAGGACTTTCTTTCCGGCCTGTGCCAAACCGATTCCAAGATTGGCACAGGTGGTGGTTTTGCCAACGCCGCCCTTCTGGTTGGCGATGGCGATGATTTGCGTGTTCATTGACTTCACCTCATTTCTGATTGTTGCTGTTGCTTCTGGAAATAGAAAAAGCCGCCACTTCAAAATTAAAAGTGAAGTGACGGCTCTTTCTATCGCCGGAATGCGAGTTCCTGAAATGAAAAAAGCACCCAGTCATTTATACTGCGTGCTACATCAAATTCATATTCAATTATTCAAATTAGGTCAAACTATGTCAAACTGCCACAGACCAAAACGAGGGAACAAAGGGCTGAAAAGCGACCCCAAAACACCCCAAAAATCGGCTCTCGGTTAACCACTTTGGGCACCACTTGACCCTCTTTTTGCCCTCTTTTTGGCCGGTTAACCACTTGCGGACCACTAAAAATTGGGTGAAACGGCTCTCGTTTTTCCAAATTTGGTCAAACTATATCAGCCCGTTTAGATATAGTAAAACCCCGGAAAACCTTGATTTTCCGGGGTTTTTGAACCATTTTGATACGGTTTGAACAGCAGATTATCTCTTGCTGAACTGCGGTGCGCGACGAGCTGCCTTGAGGCCGTACTTCTTGCGCTCCTTCATACGAGGATCGCGGGTCAGGAAGCCAGCCTTCTTCAGAACAGCGCGGTTCTCATCGCTCTGCTGCAGCAGGGCGCGGCTCAGGCCGTGGCGGATAGCGCCAGCCTGACCGGAAACACCGCCGCCGGAAACGCGGACGACGACGTCATACTTGCCCTCGAGGCCCAGCAGGACCAGCGGAGAGCGGACGATCAGCTTCAGGGTCTCCAGACCGAAGTAGTTGTCGATGTCACGGTCGTTGATGGTGACCTTGCCAGTGCCCTGGTAGACGCGCACGCGGGCAACGGAATCCTTACGACGACCAGTGCCGTAGAAATAAGGTTTGGTTTCGTACATGTTCGATTGCCTCCTTCTTAGAACTCGATCTTCTCGGGCTTCTGAGCTGCGTGAGCGTGCTCGGCACCCTGGTAGCAGTGCAGGCGGGTCAGAGCCTTAGCACCGATGGTGTTGGAAGGGATCATGCCCTTGACAGCGTAGGTCATAGCCAGGTCGCTGTTCTCAGCCATCAGCTTGCTGTACTGGATCTTCTTCAGGCCGCCGATGAACTTGCTGTGGGTGATGTGGAACTTCTGCTCGGCCTTCTTGCCGGTCAGAACAGCCTTGTCGCAGTTGATGACGACGACGAAATCGCCGCAGTCAACATTGGGGGTATAATCGACCTTCTGCTTGCCGCGCAGCAGAACAGCAGCCTCAGCAGCGACGTGGCCCAGGCTCTTGCCGGCAGCGTCGAGCAGATACCACTTGCGCTCGACTTCAGCGGGCTTGACGAGAGTAGTGCTCATATCTATTTCCTCCTGATAAGTGTTTCAACGGTTCAATGCACCTTTTGGGGCGCGAGTGTCAGTATACATCACAAGAACGCCCCTGTCAACATCATTTTTCGATTTTTTCGGCTCAGTTTTTTGAATCTCTCGTTTTCTCTTGTTTTCTCTTGAAATCTCGTGTTTTCTCAAATCGCATTTTCGTTTCTGTTTTTGCGGCAGAGCGCTACAATTTCAGTCCCGAGTATGTTATACTAATAAAGATGCAGCCCCACCCCGGGGCTGAGCCTTACATTTATAAGGAGGACTTTCCTTCATGCCGAAAGACATCCACCAGCGCGACACCGCGCAGCAGCGCTCTTCCCGCCTGCTGCTGGCCATGGGCATCATCGTCCTGCTGGGCGCACTGGCCTATTTTGTACTGACCCTCGTGGTCAACCGCCGCACCCCCGCTTCGCCCGACACCCGCTACACCGCCGAGAACGGCATTTCCGTCTACTACGAGTCCGCCGTCTGGCCGGTGTGCGAGATGACCGAGGACGCCACCCTTGGCCGTGCGTTGGAACTGGCCTCTGCCCAGAGCAGCGACGACGCCAACTATCAGGTCGTGCTCTTCCAGAAAGGCACGAAAGACACCTATGAGGACTTCATCGGCCAGTCGGAAAAAGAGCTCCAGCAGGCTTACGGCGTCATCAGCCCCCGGAAAGTCGATCTGAACATCGACGGTGCCGCCGTCACCGCCGTGCGCTGTGATCTTCAGGCTTACTACGCCGTGCTGGCCACCATCGAGTACGACAGCGGCGACGTCATCTATGTCTCCGGCCTGACCAAGCTGGCCTCCATCAGCGACATCGTCAACCTCGTGGAGAGCGTGAGCCTGTCATGAGCGACACGAAAGCGATGCAGCGGCTCTGCGGCCTGATGCGCAAAGCCGTCCAGCAGTACGAGATGCTGGCCCCCGGCGACCGCGTTCTGGTGGGCGTTTCGGGCGGCAAGGACAGCGTAGCTTTGACCATCGGTCTCGCGCGGCTGCGGCAGTACCTCGGCTTCCCGTTCGAAGTCGTGGCCGTCACCCTCGACCCCCAGTTTGGCGGCAAGCCGGTGGATTACTCCGCGCTGGAAGCGCTGTTCCGGCGGTACGATGTGCCTTACGAGGTGCGCCGCACCCTTATCGGCCCCATCGTCTTCGACTACCGGAACGAGAAGAATCCCTGCTCCCTCTGCGCCAAGATGCGCCGGGGCGCGCTCCACGCCGCTGCCGAAGAGCTGGACTGCAACAAGGTGGCGCTGGGGCATCATCTGGACGACGCCATCGAGACGTTTTACATGAACCTCTGGCGGGAGGGCCGCATCGGCTGCTTCTCGCCGGTGACAGAGCTGTCCGACCGGGGGCTGACCCTCATCCGGCCTCTCCTGCTCGCCACAGAGCAGGAGGTGCGCTGTGCGGTGAAGGAAGAAGGTTTTCCCATCGTCAAGAGCCGCTGCCCGGCCGACGGCGTGACCACCCGGGAGGACACGAAAAACTTTGTCCGGGAGCGGTGCCGCACCGACCGAGCTTTCCGGCAGAAGACCCTTCACGCTCTGCAGGAGAGCGGCATCGACGGCTGGCGTCCTTTGCACCCGGCCCGTACATCAAAAAAGGAGGACACAGCCCATGCAGATGCCCGCATTTGAAAAACACGTCTGGGCCGAGATAGACCTTGACGCCCTGCGCCACAATTTCCGTGCCGTGAAGGCCCGGGCCGGGGAGATGCCTCTGTGCGCTGTCGTCAAAGCCGACAGCTACGGCCACGGTGCCGTAGAGTGCGCCAAGGTCTTTGCCGAAGAGGGGGCCGCATGGCTGGCTGTGAGCTGTCTGGCGGAAGCCCGTCAGCTGCGCAAAGCCGGGCTGACGCTGCCCATCCTCATTCTGGGCCATGTGGAGCCGGGCCGTGCGCCCGTCCTCATCCAGGAGGACATCACCGCCGCCTGCTACTCCCTGCCCCAGGCCAGGGCCCTCAGCGAGGCCGCCTGCACTGCCGGCGGAAAAGTCAAAGTCCACCTCAAAGCCGACACCGGCATGGGCCGCATCGGTTTTGCGCTCCGCACCGACTTTGACGCGGCGCTGGCCGGGATGCTGGATGCCTGCCGCCTGCCGGGACTGGACGTGACCGGCCTGTTCCAGCACTTCGCTGTGGCCGACGACGACAGCGCCGACAGCGTGGCTTATACCCGCCAGCAGCACGAGCTCTTCGTCCGGGCCTGTCGGGGCCTTGCCGAGGCCGGTTTTGAGCCTGCCGTCGTCCACTGCGACAACTCCGCCGGGGTGATGCTCCACCCCGACTGGCCCGCCGGACTGCCCCGCACCCACTGCATGGCACGCCCCGGCATCGTCCTCTACGGCTTCGACCCCAGCGATGAAGTCCGCTTCGGCATCTTCCGCCCGGTGATGAAGCTCAAGACCATCGTCAGCATGGTCAAGGAGATGCTGCCCGGCCAGTCGGCCAGTTACGGACGCCGCTTCACCGCGGAAAAGCCCACCAAGGTCGCCACCCTCTGTGCCGGTTACGCCGACGGCTACCCCCGCCTTTTGAGCTGCGGCAAGGGCATCGTGGAGATAAAGGGCATGCCCTGCCCCGTTCTGGGCCGGGTCTGCATGGACCAGATCATGGTGGATGTCTCGGCTCTGCCCGACGTGCAGGAAGGGGACGAAGCCATCCTGTGGGGCGGCGAAGTGAGCGACAGCGCCGAGACCATCGCCCACAAGACCGATACCATTTCTTACGAGGTGCTCTGCGGCGTTTCCCGCCGGGTACCCCGCGTTTACCTGGAAAACGGCGGCATCAAGGCCGTCGAGGACTGGATCCTATAAATTTCGGAGGAACTACATGGCAAGAGACAACATCCGCAACTTCTGCATCATCGCGCACATCGACCACGGCAAATCCACCCTCTCCGACCGCATCCTCGAGCTGACCAAGAGCGTGGACGAGCGGACGATGGAGGACCAGATCCTCGACAGCATGGACATCGAGCGGGAACGCGGCATCACCATCAAGGCCCGCGCCGTCACCATGAACTACACCGCCAAGGACGGCAAGGTGTACGAGTTCAACCTCATCGACACCCCGGGCCATGTGGACTTCGCTTACGAAGTCAGCCGCAGCCTCGCCGCCTGCGAGGGCGCTATCCTCGTAGTGGACGCCACCCAGGGTGTGGAGGCCCAGACCCTCGCCAATACCTATATGGCGCTGGAACACGACCTCGAGCTGGTGCCTATCCTGAACAAGATCGACCTGCCCTCTGCCCACCCGGACGAGGTGGCGCAGGAAGTGGAGGACGTCATCGGCCTGCCCTGCCTCGACGCGCCCCGCGTCTCGGCCAAGACCGGCCTGAACATCGACCAGGTGCTGGAGCGTGTGGTCAGCGACATCCCCGCCCCCACCGGCGACCCGGACGCTCCCCTCAAGGCCCTCATCTTCGACAGCATCTACGACAGCTACAAGGGCGTCATCGTCTATATCCGCGTCTTTGAAGGTACGGTCAAGCCCGGCGACACCATCCGCCTGATGGCCACCGGCGCACAGTTCACGCTGGTGGAAGTGGGCCACATGGGCGCTACCAGCCTGACCCCCTGCGACCAGCTGCAGGCCGGTGAGGTCGGCTACCTGACCGCCAGCATCAAGACCGTGCAGGACACCCGCGTCGGCGACACCGTCACCCTGGCGAATAACCCCACCCCCGAGGCTCTGCCCGGCTACCGTCAGGTCAAGCCCATGGTCTTCTGCGGCATCTACCCCGCCGACGGCGCAAAGTACCCCGATTTGAAGGACGCGCTGGAAAAGCTGCAGCTCAACGACGCCTCCCTGACCTTTGAGCTGGAAACCAGTGCCGCGCTGGGCTTCGGCTTCCGCTGCGGCTTCCTTGGTCTGCTCCACATGGAGATCATCACCGAGCGTCTGGAGCGCGAGTTCGACCTCGACCTCATCACCACCACGCCCAGCGTCCGCTATCGTCTGACCCTGACCGACGGCACCGTGGAGATGATCGACAACCCGTCCAGCTACCCCGACCCCTCCAACATCGTCAAGCAGGAGGAGCCCTTCGTGGACGTCCACCTCTACACCCCCAACGAATACGTCGGCAGCCTGATGGACCTGTGCCAGAACAAGCGCGGCGTCCTCATCGACATGAAGTATATGGACGACGTGCGTGTGGACCTGCACTACGCCCTGCCGCTGGGTGAGATCGTCTACGACTTCTTCGACGCCATCAAGAGCCGGAGCCGCGGCTACGCCAGCTACGACTACGAGTTCAAGGAGTACCGCGAGAGCGACCTCGTCAAGCTGGACTTCCTGCTCAACGGCGACCCCGTGGACGCTCTGTCCATGATCGTCTTCCGCGACAACGCCTACGCCAAGGGCCGCCGCATCTGCGAGAAGCTGCGGGACAACATCCCGCGCAACCTCTTCGAGATCCCCGTTCAGGCGGCCATCGGCGGCAAGATCATCGCCCGCGAGACGGTCAAGGCCATGCGCAAGGATGTGCTGGCCAAGTGCTACGGCGGCGACATCTCCCGCAAGAAAAAACTGCTGGAAAAGCAGAAAGAGGGCAAAAAGAAGATGCGCCAGCTGGGCAGCGTCTCCCTGCCCAGCGAGGCGTTCACCGCCGTGCTCAAGCTCGACAGCGACGACGATTGATCTTGATTTTTCCGCTCCCCTCCTCCCGGAGGGGAGTTTTTTTCCTATCTGGCGGGCGGCTAAGAATCTTAGCTCAAATCTTGACCTTTCTTCCGACATTGTGTACAATGAGACTATACTAAATCAGGTTGTCATTTTATGTCATTTGGAGGCGAACCGAGTAACCTTTCGCACCCAGAAATAAAACGAGAAGGAATGGATGCAACGATGCGGATCGCGATGGTAGGGCATAAGCGTGTTCCCTCACGGGAAGGCGGCATTGAGGTCGTGGTGGAAGAACTGGCGGCGCGGATGGTCGTACACGGCCACGCCGTCACCTGCTACAACCGCTCCGGCCATCACGTCAGCGGCAGAGAATACGACGCCGAGCATCTGGACGAGTACCGGGGCATCCGCCTCAGGCATCTGCCCACCATCGACCGCAAGGGCCTCGCGGCTGTGACATCCAGCTTCTTCGGCTGCCTTGCGGCGGCTTTCGGCCCCTATGACGTGGTCCATATCCACGCGGAAGGCCCCGCCATGTTCTCCTGGATCCCCCGCCTGACCGGCAAGCGGGTCATCCTGACCATCCACGGTCTGGACTGGGCGCGGGACAAGTGGAAGGGTTCCTTCGGCTCCTGGTACATCCGCATGGGTGAAAAGATCGGCGCGCGGTACGCCCATGAGATCATCGTGCTCAACCACGGCACCCAGAAATACTTTCTGGACACCTATGGCCGCACCACCCACTATATCCCCAACGGCGTCAACCCCGCGGCCCCTGTCCCCGCCGACATCATCCGGGAAAAGTACGGCCTCGAAAAGGACTCCTACATCCTCTATCTGGGCCGCATGGTGCCGGAAAAGGGCTGTCACTATCTGGTGGACGCCTTCAAAAAGCTTGACACCGACAAAAAGCTGGTCATCGCGGGCGGTTCCTCCGATACCCAGTGGTACATGGACAAGCTGAAAGAGCAGGCCGGCGGCGACGAACGAGTCATCTTCACCGGCTTTGTAGACGGTGCGCTGCGGGAAGAGCTCTACAGCAACGCCTGCCTCTTCGTCCTGCCCAGCGACCTCGAGGGGATGCCCCTCTGCCTACTGGAAGCCATGAGCTACGGCAACTGCGTCATCACCTCCGACATCGAGGAATGCACCAACGTCATCCACGACAACGGCATCTCCTTTCGCAAAAGCGATGTGGACGACCTGGCCCAGAAGCTCACCTACGCCCTCAGCCACCCCAACACCGTCCGGATGTTCAAGTGGCTCGCCGCCGAGTACGTCTGCACCCGCTTCCCGTGGGAGCGCATCGTGGAGGAAACGCTCGCGCTCTACGAGAAAAAATAATGGCATTCAAAAAAGCGCCTGCTGCATTCGCAGCAGGCGCTTTTCTCTTCAGCGCGAATTTTTCTGCATCCGGCGGTCACGCCCGCCGCGCAGCCAGACCTCGAAGTCCTGCCAGGTCTGCGCCCGCAAAGACGCCACGCAGCGGGGCAGCAGCGTTTTGATGTTATAAACCGGAACGATGACCGAAACAGCGGGCATAACGGACTCCTTATCTCTTTTCATAGACTGCAAGGAAGCGGTCGGCGAGGGCGTCCCATGTGTTCTCATGGATGACCGTCTCATAGGCCACCTGCTCCATCCGGGCCTTCTTTTCCGGGTCGGCGGCAGTGTCCAGCAGGGCTTTCGCCCAGCGGGCCGGGTCCGATTTTTCCAGCACAAGGCCGTTCTCCCCGCTGCGCAGCAGCATATCCGCACCGCCGTTGGGGGTGGTCAGCACCACCCGGCGGAAGAACATCGCCTCCAGCAGCACCATGCCGAAAATTTCGTACTCCGTCGGCAGCAGGAAAAGATCCGCCTGCTGGTAGACCCCCTTCATCTGATACTGGGGGGCTTTTTTCTGCCAGAAGACGCAGCGTTCCAGCCCCTTTTCCCCGATGGCCGCTTTCACGCTGTCCAGATACTCCGCGTCGCCGCCGCCGATGATGTAAAGGCAGGCGTCCGGGTCGCTTTTCCGCACTTCGGCCAGCACATCCAGCAGGAAGAAGGGGTCCCGCCGGGGCTCGATGCGGCCGATATAGAGCAGCTTCAGGCCCGTTTTCTGCGCCCGCATCTTCTGCTCGAGTTCCGTCTGCCCGGCGTCCGGGCGGTCACGCAGGAGCTCCCCGTCGATGCCGACGCCCACCGTCGTCACCTGCTCCGGCGAGAGACGCTTTTCCAGCAGGAATTTCCGGGCCAGCTCGCTCTTGGTCAGAAAACGGGTGCCGCGGCGGCGGTAGCGCCCCACGAAGAGGGCGTCGAACACTTTGCACATCCGGTTATAGTTCTTGTTGAAGGGCGAGTAGTAGGGGCCGTGGTAGACCACCGTCTTTTCGGGGTATTTCCCCGCCAGATGCCACGAGAACAGCTGGTTATACTCGGCGGTCTGCAGCACATCATACCGGGCAAAGAGCTTCTCCTGCCCTTTGAACCAGACGTTTTTGAGCAGGGCTTTCCCGTGGCGGTAGAAGACATGGATGGGCTTTGCACCCTCCACCTCGACCTTTACGGTCATCTCGTCGCCGTCCGTCCAGAACAGGATGTCGGTGGGATGGCCGCGCTTCACCAGCGCCTTCGCAAGTCCCACTTCCTGAATATTGTAGGTGTTCTTGGTCACGTCCAGCACGCTGGGCCAGGGGCGAACGATGAGTATTTTCATAGCGGCATCCTCACTGTCTGAGCTGGTCGGCAATATCGGCGTCCACGATCTCCTCGCCGGACTTATGGCGCAGTTGCTCCTGCGACGCGGCGCTCAGGCCGTTGTTGACCACGCAGTTGAGGTCGCAGGTGGAGCAGCGGTCCAGCTCTTCCTTCGACACCCTGCCGTCCCGGTAGTCGCGGCAGACTTTCAGCTCATACATCCTGTAAGGAGTCTTGGTGAACAGCGCCTTGAACTTATGGGTCAGCACCCAGAAGCCCGGCTTCCAGATATATTTGTGCATGGCTGGCGAGACGGAGCCGATCATCCAGCAGTCGCGGTCGCAGTGGCGCACCTTGGCGCGGACGGCCTCTGCCTCGGGGCTGCTCCACAGCGCGTCCCAGCTCTGGGTGTTCAGGTTGCCCATCACCTCTTTATCCTTGGTGCCGTTGCAGGGCATGACGTCGCCGTAGGGGTCGATGAAGAAGGTATCGAAGCTCATATCACAGGGCAGCAGGCGCTTCTGGCCGTAGAGGTAGTTGATGAGGCCATGGTTGAAGTAGGCGCGGAACCACTTTTTGGGCGAATTGCTCCGCAGCAGCTCGTTGATGAGGGCCTCAAAGTTCTTCGCCACCATGGGGCGGTCGTGGATGATGTTCTTGGCCTCCACGAAGTAGAAGCTGTTGTGCAGGGTGGCGGTGGCGAATTCCATCCCCATCTCATCCGACAGGCGATAGAGGGGGACGAGGTCGGGGGCATTCTTGTCCTGCACGGTCATGCCGAAGCCCACATCCTTCATGCCCATCTCCCGGAGTTTTTTCAGGGTGGTGTAGCCGCGGTTGTAGCCGTCGGCGAGGCCGCGTATCTCGTTGTTGGTCCGCTCGAGGCCCTCGATGGAGATACGGATGCCGATGTCGGGGAACTCCCTGCACAGGTCGAGGATACGGTCGGTGAAGAAGCCGTTGGTGGAGATGACGATGCGGTCCGACTTCTTCCGCAGCTCCCGCACGATGTCCTTCAGATCCGTGCGGATAAAGGGCTCGCCGCCGGTGATGTTGGTAAAATACATGGGCGGCAGCTTGCGGATGGTCTCGAGGCTGATCTCTTCCTCGGGCTTCGAGGGTGCCTTATAGCGGTTGCACATGGTGCAGCGCGCGTTGCAGCGGTAGGTGACGATAACGGTCCCGTTCAGTTTCTTGGTTGCCATGAATCCTTCTCCTCCGTTTTTATCTCTGGTACAGGGGCATCAGTTTTTCCGCATATTCTTCCACAGTGTCAAAGCGGGTCGTCCCGCAGGCTCTGGTATAAGCGTCCAGCCGGGCGTGGTCATCCCAGAGGGCGCGTATCTTCTCTGTCAGCGCGTCCGCATTCCCGCTCTCGAACAGCTCGCCGTTCACGCCCGCGTCGATGAGCTCCGGGATGCCGCCGATGTCTGCGCCCAGCACCGGCGTGCCGTACATCAGCGACTCCATCACCGAAAAGGGGCAGTTGTCGTAGCATTCCGAAGGGCAGAGGCTCAGCCGCGCCCCGGCAATAAGACGCTGCAGCTCCTCACCTGACTGAAAGCCCACATTTTTCAGGTTCGGGATCCCGGCCATCTCCCCTTCCAGCGGGCCGCTGCCCGCCGCCACAAAGGGGATGTCCGGCAGAGCCTTGCAGGCTTCCACAAAGGTTCCAACGCCCTTTTCCTTGGAAAAACGGCCAAAGTAGAGCACATAGTCCTGTTTTTCCACAGCCGGGGCTTTCTTTGTGGAAATAAAGTTGTGCATCGCCACCGTCCTTCCCCGCAGGTCGGGGTTTGTATCCAGCTTCTTTTTCAGAAACGCCGAACAGCAGATTATAACATCCAGCTTCCGATAGACTTTTTTCCACTTCCAGAACATTGCCTCTGCACAGCCGATAACGGAACGTGCCCGGGAACCATGAATGCACCGATGCTTGATGCAGTTTACATAATGTCCGCCCAGACACTCTTCGCACGAATGCCCTTCAATGCTCTGATAGCACAGATGATCCGGGCAGACAAGCTGATGGTCGTGGGCAGTATAAAGGATACGGCAGGCGTGTCCGCTCTCCTTCCGCCATTTGTCCGCCTCAAGGAGGATGCTGGGCGTCAACTGATAGTTGAAATTGTTGAGATGGATAACATCCGGTCGAAAATCGTCCAGCACCAGCCGCAGTTTCTGCCGCGCCTCGGACGAGTAGATAGTCTTGAGCGGGTATGTAAGCTTCGCCAGCTTGCTGCCGCCGTGGAAATCCATGCTGCCGGTATAGGCATCCACCCGGTTGCCCACACACCGGCCCTCATGCTCCATCCCGAAATACTGCACCTCATGGCCCATCCGTTCCAGCTGCTTTCCCAGCTCGAACATATAGGTCTCGGATCCGCCGTTGGGGTAAAGGAATTTGTTGATCATCAAGACCTTCATCTCGTCCGCTCCTCACTTTTATACACAGATGTGGAAATCGCCCTCCACATTTTCTTCTTCTCTCTTTTTGTTCCGCTTCTTCTGGCGGCTTTCCTTGACCGCCGCCAGAGATTGGGTCTCCGAGTCCAGCAGATTGCCGTTCTCCGAAACTTCGAGACACCATACCATGATGGCCATCCGATAAAGTACATTGATGGCATAATAAAACAGAGTGTTATCCGTCAGGTAGGTGAAGAACACATACAGATTCATCACCATCAAGGCGTAAGCCGGTATCTCAGTATACCGCTCCTCCACCCGGTGGATGCGGAAGGACAGCTCGAAAAGTATCCATATCCACCAGCACCAGAATCCCACCTCGATATAAGTTTCCATATACACATTGTGCAGTGCCGTCGTTGCAAGATGGTAACTCGGGTCTTCTGTACAATAGGTATAAATGAAGCGGATCCCTCTCCCGATATAGCTGGGCGCCAACTCAAAAAAATCGCTGAAATAAGTGTAGATCACATCACGATACATCAGGTCTATTTCCAGTTCATTTGCCAGCTCCACAAAGATGCCGGACTTTATCAGCCAGAGGTAGAAGAAAATACATCCGCCTGCCGCCAGCGCCATAATATTTGCCAGCGCCCGGATGTGTTTTGGCTTCCTCCAGCAGAGGCAATGATACATCACCGCCGCACCGAGCGCCGCCGGGACGGCGATGCGCTTGAAGCCCAGCGTGAAGAACAGCATCGAGATGAGGAAACAGACGGCCTGGGTCTTGTGGTTCTTCTCCTTGTGGATGGCGTAGTAGATGACCATGACGCCCCAGCCGTAGACCATATCGTGCAGCTCCATCTGGCGCATCGCACCGCCGGTGTCGTCCGCAAAAGTAATGAGCAGACGAATGTACTCCGAAATAAACGTCCCGATGCCCGCCCGAGCTGCGACCTGCAGAGCCACAAGGCCGTTTGCCAGCGCCATGCCCGCCAGCGTCAGGGGCATCGTATCTTCGCCAAATAAATAGACCGCTGCCGCCGCAAAAAGAATGTTCGTCGCCATATAAAAAATATTCAATGAGCCGCGCAGGATGTAGTTGAAGGTCTGGAACTCCGTGATCCAGATGGCCACCGACCATATCCAGAACATCAGATAGGGAAAAAAGAAAAGTGCAAAGAAGCGCAGGCAGAAGATAGCCCGGTTGAACATCGGGTGGATAAAGAACATGAGGCAGGCCCAGCCGACTACCAGCAGGTTGATACCATATTTTACGCCGACAGGCAGCTGATAGCAAGCGCAGTAGAAGCACACGATCATAAGCAGAATATAAAATCCTGCGCTGGCCAGCTTTAGCGGTTTGCTCTTAAAAATGTCCATTCGTTGACTTTCCCTGTCTTATTCTCCTCGCCGCGGCTCAGTTCACATCCACGACCACCAGTTCCGGCTGGTTGAAGATGCGCGGATACGGCTCCGAATCGCCGAGGCCGCGGCTGATGACCACCTGCGACTCTCCCATCTGGTTGACGCCGCTGGTGTACTTGGGCAGAAAGCCCTGGCTGGTAGACCACAGGCCCTGCCCGCCGATGCGCACCTGTCCGCCGTGGGCGTGGCCGCTGAGCACAAGGTCGAACTTTTCGTCGGCCAGCGAGGTGTCCAGCACCTCGGGGCAGTGGCAGATGAGGATGGTGCAGACATCATCCAGCGCATTCGTCTCGTCATTCAGCGCGTCGGCCACTGCGCGGGAGTTTTCCCGTTCCAGCTGGGCGCGGGGCCACTCGAAGAAGCCGCCGATGCGCAGCTTTTTGCCGTTGATGACGGCGTCCTCATACGTTCCGTTCATCCAGTGGACGCCGGTGGCCTCGATGTCGTCAAAAATGGTATCGCAGCCGTTGGCGTAGCGGGCCGCCCACTCGTGGTTGCCGGGGGCATAATACACCGGCGCAATGTCCACCAGCTGACGCATCAGGCTCAGCACAAGGCTGTAGTCCGGGTCTGTGTCAATATCCATATCGCCCGCCACGGCGATGAGGTCGGGCGCAAGGTTGCGCACCTTCCGCACAAGGTCGGCGTTGTCGGTGCCGTACTCGCTCAGATGCAGGTCGGAAAGCAGCACGATGCGCAGGTCTTCCACCGGCTTATCCACCGTGACGGTATAAAAGGTCGTGATGAAGCTCTTGTTCATCTGGAGGTTATACAGCAGGATGCCGCCCAGAACGAGGGCCGTCAGCAGCAACAGGAGCAGCAGCCGTGCCAGAAAATGCAGTATCTTTTTTATCATAGTTCACTCTCAGCTTTTGGACACAAGCGGCGAGACAGCCGCATTCTTCGCGTTTTCGGCATCCTGACGGGCTTTTGCGTCTGCACAGCGGCGGATGGACAGCCGCAGCAGAGCGCGGACCTCATAGGCGTTATCCTTGGTCGAGTTGGCGACGCCCACAAAGATGCAGGGGCCGAACCGGGCGAACTCGGTCTTGGCCAGCAGACTGCCCAGCCGGTTGACGCAGTTTTTCGCCAAATCGAAGCTGCAGTTTTCCAGCAGGACGATAAAGCGGCCTGCTCCATTGTAGCCGACAAAGCCCAGCGTGCGGAACACATACTGCAGCTGGTCACCCAGTAGGCGCAGCGCCTTGTCGCCATCGTTCCGGCTCATGGCCGAAAAATCCAGCTGGATGCAGATGATGGTGAACTGGCCCTTCAGCCGTGTCGTGCTGTAGTGGTCGATAGCGGCATCACAGCGCTCGCGGTTGGGCAGGCCGCTCTTCTTGTCCACATAGAGGTAGTAATCCACAAAGTCGCCCAGACGGCCCAGGAAGATGGCGCAGAAGCATCCCACAAAGAGGAAGAGCACCACCGACAGGGCCGCATAGAGCTTCAGGTTGAGCTTCTCGGTGACAACGATGCTGTTCTTCATCTCGATGTTGTCCGCACCGTTGACCTGATTGAACTCGTCGATGGTCATGAGTGCGAGGTCATACAGGCTCGTGAACTTCTGCACCAGCTCGTCGATGCGGGCGCTGGCCCACTGTGCCTCGGCACTGCGGGGGTCGGTGTCCTGGGTCACATCGGCGTAAATGTCCAGGATCTCCTGCGCCTGCCCCTGCACAATGGTGGCGTCGATGAGCCTGGCGTGGAGGTCGGCATAGTTCTGGATGAGCTTATCGTAGGTGGTGGTGACATTGCCGGAGGGCTGGACACTCGAGTCCCGCACCACGTCACTGACGATCTGGGTCTCGCCGCCGTCAGCATTCCGGTCACCGGAGTAGACTGCCGCACCGTCCAGCGTCTTATCGCCGAACTGGTCGATGATGCTCTTGGCCTCCGCGATATTTCCGTTCAGGCTGTCGATCTGGAGCTGGTAGCGCATCACGATGTTCTTCTTCGTGTTGACCAGAAGCATATGGTCCCGCACCAGCTTATGGTTGACGATATAGGCGTAGAGGTCGTTCAGGGTATTCTGGGTCAGATACTCGTACTCCGACACGAGGTCCGAGAACGAGTATCCCGATCTCACGCTGTAAAAGCCGTATTTTTCGTCGGCCTTCTTCCGAAGGTAGGCCACGCTCTCGTTGGCGTTATTGCGCAGGATCTCCACGCAGTCGATGTACTCGTAGTTCGCCACCGAGACATTGCTGGCGTTGTTGGGGAACAGCTCCGAGTCCACATGGGTCTCGCTGTAATATTTGAAGTAGTTCGTCAGCACCGCGTCCAGCACATTGCGGGCGTAGTCGGTGGCGTCCTTGCTGGCCACGGTGAACGAAACGGCATAGATGGTGGGGTGATATTCATACTCCTCACCGTCGGCAAGCGCCGTCTCCTTTTTGGTCTGCTCATCCTCCGGGATGACCTCTTTGACGGAGATCTTGGAGCGGATGCTCTCGGTGCTGGCTGTCAGCCCCAGCTGCTGGATGGTCTGGTTGATGACCGAGGCCGACGTGATCTCGGTGGGGTCTATCCTGGAGCCGTCGGCGTTCCTGCCCTGACTTGCATTCGCGTTGGTGTACTGGATGATGGCTGTGGCCGTATACGACTGCCGCGACGAAATAAACTCATACACGCCCAGACAGCCTACCGCTGTGATGAGCATGATGAGGAACCACCACTTTTTGAGGTAGCGCAGCAAATCAAAACTTTTCATTCTTCCTCCATCCTGTCAGAAAGACGGATGTCATTCGTTCTCTGCCCGCAGGCGTTCACGCTGCCGCCGGCGGCTCATCCTGACGACAGCAGCCAGATACCACACGGCGCATATCACAGCCGCCAGCATCACGCTGGGCTTGACGTTATACCGTTTGATAAACGAGGACTCCGGCCCGTTGAACACCAGATATCTGCTGATGCGCTGGGCATAGCAGTCGGCGTCCAGCTCCCGCGTTGCGGTCACGATGCTGGCGAGCTGCTGGGTGATGGTATCCACCATCGACTGGGCCACCTGCAGCTCACGCGCCCCGGTGGGCTGCTCCAGCGCCGTGATCTTGGAGTTATTGGTCGTGATGGTCTTCTGGGCGTCCACGGCCGAGGTGAGCAGCTCATTGGCCCGCAGGGCCAGATCGTCGATGCCGACCTTGGTGCGGGACATATAGAACGAGCCATCGCTGTCGTAGGTGGGGATGAGCACCGAGGAGACCATCTTGTTGTTGTAGTTGTCCAGGATGGTCATAAAGATGTCACTCTTCTGGGAGTCGCTCATCTCGCTCCACCGCAGGGTGCGGTTCAGCTCGTTGAGGTCGTCGATGCAGCGGGCGTTGTTCTTGGCCACGCCGTTTTCCCAGATATAGCTCTGGTACTCCGACAGGGTGTAGCTCTGCAGATTCTGTACCTGCTTTTTGATGGCGTTGTAGCTCTGGCCGCTGGTGGACAGATAGGAGCCGGCCTGGTCGTTGCGCACCGTGAGATAATTGTTGATGCGGCCTATCATCATCTGGAAATAGGAGCCGATCTCCTCGTAGTCCATATCGGCATAATCAAAGCTGATGTCCAGCGAGGTCGCATTGATGCGGTAATCTGCCGTAAAGCGCTTGAGGTAGACCCGGCATATCTGGTCGAGGAGATCCTGCGCCGTGATCTTGCCCCAGAGCGACCACGGCAGTTTGAGGTCGATGTGATAGGACGAGCTGATATAATAGTCGTCCTCCTCGGTCACGAGCTTACTGTTGGTCGGCGAGATGGAGATGCAGTCCGCCAGCTCACTGGTGGTCAGGTCATCCTGCAGGCCGGTGGCCTGTAAGATAGCCTCAAGATACTCCTGCGTCAAAAATTCCGATTCGCTGAAGCGGGCGCCGTTGGGCGTCTTGCCGGTCACGCTCTCTTCGTAGTTCAGCGACATGGTGGTAGTGGCCGAAAAGCTCTTGACCGTGGTCAGCACGCACATGAACATCAGCGTACACACGACGCCCACGACGAACAGCCGCCTCACCTGCCGCAGAAAGACTTCGCACAGGAGCCGGATAGAAAGAGTATCGAGGAAACGCTGGAACGATGTAAGCACCGACTCCCATCCCTCACAGCGGGATCCACGCTTGCTGCGGGAGGACTTCTTTTCTGCCGGAGCGGGCTTTTCTGCGCTTTCGTCCCCTTCCGGCACCGCTGCTCCGGTGGGATCCAGAGCTGCCGCAGAGTCGTCCTGCTCCGCCGGCTGGGGCGCAGCTGCCTCGGGCCGACTGGTCGGCTGAAGGACATTGAGCTTCCGCTTCACAGACTTCGGCGGGGCCGGAGGCGTCAGGACAGGCTCCACCGGCGGGATGGCGGACGGCGGCGCAGCGGGCGCGGTATAGGTATGCTCTTCTTCTGCCGCCTCGGGCTGCGGGGCCGGGGCCGCAGTCTCCGGGACGGGGTCCTCCTGCTTTGCCCGGCCAAAGAGCGAGCGCTTTTTTGCGTGCTTTGCGGCATGGCGCGCGGGCGCAGAGCCACGCCCGGATGTCTTTTCCGGGCTGGCCTTGCAGACCCTCTGATTCGGTTCTTTCCGCGCTGATCTCATCCGCAGTTTCCTTTTTGTTCTCTTATAGGTACGTTCTCCGATCGGCCGGAGGGTACACTTCAACTATTTTATAATACCTCAAATCGTCCCCAAACACAACTGTTCCGTCATCTTTCGCATCCGAACTGCCCGTTTTTCTTTTCTTCCCGCCCCAAAAAGGACAAACAAGAAGCCCCCGCCTCCGGGAGTACCGGAGGCGGGGGGGTCGCCGAGGTGGGGTTTTTTGAGAAGGGGTTTGGGAGGGGCGCCTATCAGGGAGG
>OBLC01000057.1_pt1 | contig 98527 bp, 92 predicted proteins | sample 1503181 | NCBI WGS metagenome assembly OBLC01 (sample SAMN00265069, study PRJEB22529) | human gut metagenome
CCCCAAGCCATAAGAGTACCAGTAGTACGAGTACCAACAGTCATTGTAGGTTCGGTTACATTCATAAACTCATCAAAATTCTGCATTGTAGATAGCTCTTCAACTTTAATTGTAACAGCATCTTTACCAATAGCACAGTCTGGATTATTATTAGCACTAACACTTAAAAGAGAACTAGACCAACTATCATCAGCTTCAACTCCATTTTTCATACGATAACCAAGTTTAAAACTATCAGTAGTAGGACTATATATACCTCTTTTAAATGGAGTCTTTTCTTCAAAGAACTTTAAGTTATTAACAGCAAAATCACTTAAACCTCCTTGTTTAATTAAATATTTATTATCAGCTGCAACATGAATAACAACTTTATGTTTAGATAAGTTAACTTCATTAGAACTATCAGCAGCCATAATATAAGAAAAACCTCCACGTCGAGTTTTATCAATAATAAGATGTAAACCATTACGTCTACAAAATTCTATAATTTGCCAAGTCCAAAATTGAGCATCAATAAAACTAGGAAAACTATAAATCTTTTTAGCAGTAGCTCCATGTTCAGTAACAATAACAGATGATTCATCTGTACGTTCCATACGAGTATAATTAAGAAAATTATAATGACCACCTGTTATCCAAACATCTTCTATACTTCCATCCGGATTTTGCCAACAAGGAGCAGAAAAACCATTACGTCGTCTATCACATTCTCTACGTCTAAATTGTCTATGAGGAATACTATCAACTTTAAATTGAGTATATTTACCTGTGGCTTGATATGTTCTAGCAGCTTCATTAAAAAGTTCAGTATTAACAAATTTGCCAGGTCTAATATTTAAAAGAAAGCCACCACTATCCCCAATTAAAAAGTTATTATGAGGGTCATACCATCCACAATCACTAGCTTTCTTATACTTTTTCTCTTTATCAGGTTCTTCAATGTATTCTAGAAAAGGATATTTACCATCAGCCATAATATTTTATTTAACTAGTAAACAAACAACAAAAGCGATAGCGCAAACAGCACCACCGCTTACCAAATATCTATTCTTACGTTTAATACGTTCAATAGACTTATTTAAATTATCATTTACTTTATTACTATTATCAAGATTACTTTGTAAAGTTTCAACTTCTTTATAAAGAGCATTATATTTAATCTTATGAAGATTAATTATACTATCTTGTTCATTAATAATATCTTTATAAAGTTTAGCTTTAATAATTTTAGTATTAGCAATCTTAATCATATTAATAGGAACAAGAACAGTTGTATCAGTAGTGTTGACTCCCCGTGGAGGATGCACTATATTATCAATCTCACTCTGACACCAACTTCTTGAATAACTCCCAAGTAGCACTATCATTAAGACTAATAACTTTATCTTCAATATCTTTCTCATGTTCTTTAAGTTTATAAACTATACTTTCTTTTTCAGTTATAACTAACTGTATAGAATCAATCCGAACATGATTAATAGCAGTGTCACTTTTGTTATATGAATTGACTTCTACACTAAAACGACTTATTGATAAATACAAAGTTAAACACAAATTGATAATCGCTATTATAAATATTGCTATCAACATCTTCTTCATAATTCTATACAGTATTAAGTTAATCTTTTATTTCTATAAGTTTATTAAGTAAATCAAGGTTCCATCTACCAGTTTCTTTAAGTCCAAGAACTCTTTGAGCCATCTTGATAGCTGCAACTTGACCACAATTCACGTTAGTATCAAATAATTGTTCAGCAACTCTCTGACTATTAAAATCATCAAGTTCAAATACATCCCAATAACTTATTTTATACTTTTCCCAAACAAGTTTCTGAAGCTGAACATCATTATCAAGCTTAGACTTAAACTCTTTACTACCAACAGTATAATGTTTCTTATAAGAATCAATCATAGTCCAACCTTGCCAAGTAGGATTATATTTACGACTGATACCTCTATAAGTTTCTCCACCAGCATCATCTTTATCGTTTACATAACCACCTTCTTTAATAGATAGTTTTTTAAAAGCATCTCCAAAGTAAGCCATAATTTAATTTATATAAGGATTAGTACAATATCTAAAACAATCAACAGCGTCATAATATTCATCTTCATCAAATTCTTTAATTGTAACCCAAAACCAAAGAACTTTAATTTGAACTTTATAAATCACAAATTCAAAGTCATCACCAATATGATGTTCATCGCCAATTAATCTTATATTTTTTCTACGATTAATAATATACATAATACTTTATTCTTCAAGAGTTCTACGAATCCAACCTCTAAGAAATTTGATATTGTTTCCTTTTCCGGCAATATCATTATAATATCTAATACGCTCAAGTTTATATTTAGCTACAAAATAATCAGCACTAATTGTAGTATCAGACTTATAAGCATTAAGAGAATCTTGAGTTCTACGAAGCAATTCTTTAGTTAAAACTAATTCATTAACAGCAGTAGAATCAGTAACAGGAACATAACGAATTTCAGGAACAGGAGTAATACGTTTAGCACATCCACTAGATAAACAAATAGCAAATATAACTAAAACAATAAAACCAATAATTACTCCAATTAAATTATCTTTATTTAATTTCATATAGCAAGTTTAAATTGAGTTTGAACACCACTAGCTTTAATTTGTAATTCTCTATCTTTAAGAATCTTACTAATATCATCACGCAGATAATTCATAGTAAAAAACTTAGTAGTTTCAACAGGATTTTCTTTAATATGATAAAGACCATCAGAAAATCTTTTTGGCATACCATATTCATTAAGTTCAAAATCACTATCAATATGACATAACCAAATACCTTTAATAGTTAAACCAAGTATATATTCAACAGCAAAAGCATACATACTAAGTTGAAGATTATATATAGCACCATTACAATTAGGAAGATGATTAAGAGGAGCTAAAAGTCGTTCATCTTTATCAACCCAAACATTAGTTTGTTGTGCAGGTTTAACTGTTTTATCTTTCTTATAATAACCACTACTAAATTTTAATCCACCACGATTTGTTTTCCAATCACCTACAACAGCACAATTAGTATCTTCATTAACTAGAAGAATATCAATAGTTCCACTAATTAACCAATCTATAAGAAACATACCAATCTCACTATAAATCTTATATCCTCTTTCAGTGTACATTTTAAACGCATCATAAATAAGAGGATAACGATTATTAGTAAGTTCAATAAAATCTTTAAGATTAAGTAACTTATAACTAGCACCAAAATTTGGAATATCAGCAATAGTAACCATTACACCATCTTCACGTTTATCAAGATAATTAATAGCTTGTTGAAACATAGATGCTCCTTTAACGCCATCTTCAAGACCATTATGAGTATTAGTCCCACGTTCACAAGCTTCTTTAGTAATAGTTGACCATTGTTCCTCTAGTTTCTTCTCACTTATTCCTAGTTCTTTAGACTTTTTTCTCAACCAATAGTTCTTATCGAACTTCGGTTGATATCCATGAAGGATAGTAGTGGTTGAAATATAATCATTACCAAGACTATCGTTATACTTATGTTCTTCTTCATGAAAAATAAGTCTAATATCATTATATCTTTTATCTCTAAGTTCCATATTAACATTATTAAGTTCAACACTAGCTTGGGTACGCTTCGGCACTACGTGCCTACGCTATACTCCCCGTAGAGAATGGAGTAGATTAGCATCAGCTTATTCTTCAATCATACTACTAGTAATTTCAACTCCACCTCTACCAGCAACATTCTCTTGTTCATACAGAAGATTTTCTTCAGCAACATTAAGAGCTTTAATCGTGTTTGGAAACTGATTAGCCAAATCATTAATTTGTTTCATATAACCAATAACAACTGGAACATCTTCTAGACTAGCACCATCAGATAACTTGTCATTCAACAATTCATTTAACTTGCTAGCAGCTAGAGCAACATTATGAATACCACGCTTAATATTAAGTACAGCTTCCATACCTGCACCAGCTTTTTGATTATAATATCTTTTAATAAGTTTCCAAACAAGAATATCAGGTTGATAATTTTTAGGTAAATCAAAGTTTTCAATAGCTTTTTTAAGAGCTTCTTTTTCACTAAGACCTTCTTGTAGACACGGACCTTTAGGGTCACCAAGATAATAAATAACTCCAACTTCTTTAATATACATCTCTTTATTAGGAGATTTATCTCTAGTATAAAGAAGACTAACATCTCTATCAAGAAGTTGTTTAAGTGTAGGAGCTTTTGGCATACCAGTTTCATCTATGGTCAGCATCCAATCCAATTCCAAACCGTTCATATATTTCTTCTACTTCTTCATCAAATTCAATAATTTCAAGTTTACCCATAGCATATAACCAAAGATTAGCATAAGCAGCACTATGTTTTTTACTTAGTTTAATCCAAATAGGAAGAAGTTTCTTTTTAAACTTAAGTTCAGTCTTAATCTTTTCTTCTTCTTCATAATGTTTTTGCTTTTCTTCTTCCATAACTTTAGCAGTATATTCTTTATATTCTTCTCTAGTCATAGTTTTTCTAGCTTCTTTAAAGTCTTTATAATGACTAATAAGTTTGGAACGATACCAATTCTTTTGAATAGTACCAATATGAGGAATAGCAACACATTTATCTTTTCGTATATTAATACTAGCTTCTTTTTCAAGACTTTCAATAATAGATTTACAAAGTATTCTATCATCACCTTGAAACCCAATATCATCTAATATATTATTTATATCTTTATAGATAAGAATATAATCATCATCAAAATCTTCATGAGAACTAGTATTAGCAATATTAAAACTAGTATTAGTCTTAAAATCCATAATTGAAAGTTTAAGAACTCTTCTTAAATTACTACTATAAACAAGAACACAAGTACCTATAATTTTAAATTATACATAAGTAGTTCTAAGAAGAGTTCGATTATTTAGACGAAATGGCTAATTAGCTTTTTCAGCAGAATAATAAACAAAAGGATTAATAGTTTTATGTTTATCAGTAATAGCAGCTCTTAAATCATTAATAGCTATAACTTTAAATTCAACAAACCAAACTTTCTGTCCTTTTTTATATCCTTGATTTTGTCCAAAAGTACCAACAGTAATAGAACGAGTTAGTTCAGTATCATTAGTAATATACTTATTAACAAATTGAGGACTAAGAACATTATGTTTAAGATAAAGATGATAACCACGTTCAAGAGTAGAACGGTCAATTATAATCTTATCCATTTGGTTCATACCAATAAGTTCAGCATCTTCTTTACTAATCTTAGCAATAATTGGCATAACCTCAACTGTACTTACTTTATTATTAATAACACCAAACAAACTTTCATTTTGGCAAAGAGCAACAACACAATAATGTTTAGCAATAACTACATTAGTAAGAATAGCGTCAAGTGCTTCACTTGTTATTTCGCTAATGTCAGTAGGTATTTGAATACCAAAATCTTTAAATTTACTTTCAACTTTAATCATAATACTAAATTATTTAGTTTTAATAATACTATCAATACCAATATTTCCAAGTTTAAGTTTACTAGGAACTTTAACTTCTTTTTTATTCCTTTCTCCACTATGAAATTCTCTAGTGTATTTAGGTTTAGTTTCACTTTTATCTTTACCCATAACTTAATTGTTTTTAGCAAATGTAAGAGTTTGAATGAATCTACCAAGAGAAAAACTATTTTTAACATTTCAATCGTAGAGGATTATATGATTATAAATATGCAAGTCATACTCCCCGTGGAGGATGGAGATGAGTTAGACTTAATCATATTAGCATTAATGATATTAATAGAGATAATGATAATAATTATAGTATTGATTAACTTGATATGATTGATACTGATTGTATTCATCCTCTACGGGGAGTATAGCGGAGAGCGAAGCTCGGAGCGGGTCACAGCGAATCTATTAATGCTGATTATATTAAATATTATAATATAATATATCTATATAGATACTATTGCTAACTTATAATTATTTGATTATCAATAAGTTACAATATATAACTTGTTCCATCCATGGAACACATTTCGCTATTTATTTGCTATATTTGTTCCATGGGTGGAACACATTTCGCTAATTTCCTAGAGTAATATATTTTTATGTTAAACTTAATACTATTATTGTTATGACTTTTAAAGAAGATTTTAAACCTACTAAAGTTTATAATAAACTTGTTAATGATGTTTGTTATAATGCTGATTGTTTAGAAGAATTTGAAAAACAAAGACTTGTTGTTGCTAATCCTTTTAGTTATAATAAAAGTACCAGAACTGGTATAGTTGCTGAATTTGATAATGGTTATCATCTTAGTAAAGAAGTTGGCATTAAACGTAATTTTGTTACTATTGGTATGAGAGTTTGGGATATAATAAGAAAAAATAGATATGCTGTTATTATTTCTTTTATTGGTTATATTGCTGAAAATATTAAATTTAATAGTAATGTTATTTATATTTCTCATGATTTAATTAAAGGTTATGGTTTAGTTAAACCTAATCGTAGAGATTATTATAATGCCATTGCTTATCTTGAAGATGAAAATATTATTAAAAGAACTAATTTACAAAATATTTATGTTGTTAATCCTATTTATATATTTAGAGGTGATGTCAATAAACTTATTAATATTATTAGTGAAGCTAAATTAATAAAAACTTTTGATGATAAAGATAGACTTATAGTTGATAAATTTGTTTTATTTAAAAATGATACTGATAAAGGTATTGTTATTGCTAATAAAGATTTGTATGCAACTGAAGTTGTAGATATTGGTGAGGACTGAGTTAAATGCGATGATAAAAATGATGATAATTATAAAGATGAGGGCGAAGATAATGGAAATAATGAAGATGAAGGTAATAAAGGTAACGATAATGAAAATGAAATGAAAAGTTATAATGAGAGTGATAGTGAAAATGATAGTAATGGTAATAATTAGAGTGAAAATAGTGTATATTAATGTTTTGATGAAGCTAGTGAGTATAAGGGGTGGGTCATTAAATTGGACTTGACTACCCCCGTCAAGTTCTAGGAGAAAGTAAAGTTCTCGCTCTCATTATCAACATTAAATATATTGAGATTATTCATCTCATTACATTACTAACTATTAATACCAATCATTATGAGAACAAACAAACCATTACTGTTAGTTGCAATCATACTGATGATTCCAGCTATCATACTAGCATTGAAAGTAGAACCAACTAGTGATGAACAGATTACTGCTGTTGTATTTGGAATACTATCGGCTGTTGTTAGTTATCTTAGTAGAGATTAATCTCTACTAGATGATGCTGCTCATTATCAACATTAAATACTTTGCAGTTGGAACGAAAACAACTGTCAGTAATGCTACTGATTAGCATAATTAAATACTTAATAGTCATGCCAGACGTTAAAGATTTAGCACAAGCTGCACAGAGTGCTCCTGTTGCTCCCGAGAGTGTTAATGTAGTTGATACAACTGCTAGTGTTAACCAACCTGTTCAACCTGTTGTTGATGCTGTTCCACAGACTCCACAAGTTGACACAGCTAACCAAAGTTCTACGCAAGTGGAAACCATTGATGATGTTGTTAAACGCATCTGTACCGATGGTCATAGTTATGTAATGACTACTGTCATTACTAATATTGATTGTCAAGAACGTACAGGTCGTAATGGCAGTCCTTATCTCAATGCGTTTGTTACCATTGCTAGTCCTGTCAAAGGTGCTCAAAGTATGCCTGATGGTACACATCGAATGGGTATGCTTGGTGCTATTCAGATGCCATTCAATCAGATACTGCTTGTAATGCGCAAAGACAAGTTCTACGGTAGATTTGTCAACTATATTGGCGAAGCTGCTGAGGCTGGTTTTGCTAGTATGTATCTGACTGGTGTTGCTGTCAAAGTTCTTTGCCAGTTTGTACCTGCTGGTGTACAAGACCGTAATCCATTTACTCGTAAAGATAATCTTTACAATGTTGTGGATTATGACCGATATGTATATCATATTGTAGGTATCGAACAGCCTGCTGACCCTGTTCTTGTTGGTGCATATAATGTACTTATCAAGCAGATTATGGACGATGCTCGTGCTGCTATTGCTGCCAAGCGCGAGGCTAAAGCTAAAGCGGCTAGTTTTGTTGCTACTGCAATGAGTGATGACGATATGCCGTTCTAATGAACATGGTGCTACTGACCTTAGGGTTGGTAGCACTGATGTTATCAAAAATAGTTTTGTTGATGCTGTTGCTAGTGTTCAACATGGAAATGCTCATTATCAACATTAAATATATTGCAGCAAACGAACTTAACAGTCTGATAAGTCTTATCAATCATGAACTAGCTGCAAGTTCTGATAAGTCTTATCCTAATATTAAACATCATGAAAGTACATCGTATTATTACTACTATTGAAGTTGAGAATGATAATTCTATTACTTCTGTTGAACTTATTCGATTGAATACAGCTAATATTGTTATTCCTATTTCTATTACTGATATGACTACTAATGGTAGTGCTGATGATATTGAACAAGTATATAACGCTATTGATAGTTGTAGGCTTTTTATTAATGATGAATTAAAAAGTATCGCTTATATTATTGATAATTGTTTTAATAATCATAAATGTGATACTATTACTGATGATAATACTATAACTGAAACTAATGATGATTTACTCCTATAACATTTTGTTATACTGATATTGGTCATTGAGATTTACTCTTATAACAAAAAGTTATAGAGGTGAAATTAGAGGTGACGAGAGGTATTGAATGTGGAGAAAGAGGATGTGGAGATGAAAGTGGTAAATGTGGATTTCGTGGAGAATGAAATGGTGGAGTTGGATGTGGTTCAAATAGGGTTAAATTGAGGTTGAATGTGGAGTTGGATGTGATTGTGATGAAGATGAATGTGGAGATAAGGGTCGAGATGGATATGCTAAAGGAACTAGTCCTGCTGGCATTCCTCTTCCTCTTCCACTTCCTTCTCTTCATCCTATTCCTAATCAATCTAAACCTATTGCTCAATCTCTCTCATTCTCGTTCATTATAACCTTTAGTTATATCTTCATAACCATTAGTTATAACTTCTAGTTATATCATCATCATTAGCATCAGTTCTACCATCATTTTCATTCCTTTATTCGTCATGAACTTTATCGTTAAATATAGTATTAGTTTCAGTCATGAATCCTACTACTAGCTTTAGCCACATCATGACCGTTAAGTCCAACATTAAGACTAGCTCTAACTGTATTATCAAGTCTAATAAGACTTTTAGTCATAATGACTAACAGTATTAGTTCTAGCTAATAATAGCACTATTAATACTATCAGTATTATAATGACTATTAATACTAATCATACTAATATTGCTGGTGGTATTACTAATGATATTATTAATATTCTTGATATTACTGATTCTCTTTATACTAATGATACTTTTAATACTATTGATATTTATTATACTCGTGGTAAGTTAATTCCTATTGCTATAACTATTTTAGTTATTTTAATATAGCTATTGATTATTAGTTAGAATTATAGTATAAATAAATTATAATATATTTGGAGTATTATATTTAATTATTATATTTGTCGTGTTGTTCAGTAGAGTAATATTGCTACTGATAATAATATTAATCTTAAATTTATAAGTGTTATGGTAAATTTTGATAATGTTACTAGTAATGTTCAATCTAAGCCTAGAAAGAAAACTATGGCTGAAAGTTTAGAAGAAGCTAAACAAGAGGGTAAACTTGTTGTTCCTGAAGAAGATACACAAGTTAATGCTGTTGTTAGTAGTGAAACTATTCAGCCTAAGAATAAAGCTAGGAAGAAGAAACAAAGTAAAGTTCGTAAACAGGAAGAACAAACTACTGTTGTTAGTCAAGCTAATGAAGATAATGATTTTAAAGATGCTAAGACTGATAAACGTGGTGTTCCTGTTGGAATTAATGTTCCTCAACATATTCTTGATGTAGTTTGTATTGTTAAATTCAATGCTGCATTTAGACGCCATACTTCTCTTAATATTCTTCATACTCTTGAAGATGATGGAAGAATATGTAATTCTAAAGGTGCTTATGTTGACTTCTTATGGAATAAGTTTAGAGTTACTGCCGATGGTGGACTTCGTAGAGAATATAGATATACAGATGATTTATTCATTGATGCTTTAGTTAAAGCTCATGCTGATGTTGCTAGTGATAGTCAACGAGTTATTGGTATTATGATTGATACTGAAACTGAACTTCATAAAAATAATAAAGATTCTGAAGCTAGCTAAGTTTGTAGTATAGACTCCCCGTAGAGGATGGATAGTGCTGTTGAGCTTGTTAAAGCTAATTCTCATATTCTTGCCATTTTTATCCATTTTGTTTATTGGGTTTGTTATAGTTAACACGTTGATGATAATCATCCTCTACTCGGAGTTTATTTTATATATAAAGATATGGAAAGAACTGATATTTATTTTGTTGAAGATGATACATATTTCAATAATAATGTTGAAGGTGTTGAAATTCATGCAGAATGTCTAAGTCAAGATTTTGACGATATTGCTTGGGAACCAATAGTTGACGATAGTCCTATTGTTGACCCTGAAAATGATGTTTTTGGTTATTATGATTAAATAAATAAAATTATGGAAAATATTAATATTAAAGTTATTCTTGATGAAGTTTTTGGTAAATCTTGTGATAGTATTACTTATGATACCTGTAAATATAAAGAAGATTGCGAACTTATTAATAAATTCATTAATGATATTAAAGATAAAGGTTTATCTCCAGACCAATATGTTAGAGGTTTAGCTTTATTTGTATATGTTCTTAAAGAACGAAAATATATTAATGATTTTGGTAAAACTCAAGAAGATATTATTAAACTTGCTACTGAAAATGGATTTGAACTTGATTGGCTTATTAATCGTTGGGATAGTATAATTGAAGATAAAGATATTCTTAAACCTATTATTGCTGTTTTTCCTAAATATGCTAAAGATATGATTATTAATGTTGTTGAAGCTAATAGTAAAATTAATAATTTTATAGCTCAACATATTATTGATACTTCTAATGCAGAATATAAGGAAATGATTAAAATGGTAAATGAATCTGCTAATAATAAACAAGAGAATAAGTTTAAGAATGTTAGTGATGATGAAATTTATGCTGAACTTAAACGTAGAAAAGCAAACAAATCTGTTAAATAATCCCACATAAGTTTTTGATTTTATTTCTAATGCTATTGTCTGTGAAGATGATAGCATTATTTCACTTGCTGATGATGGAGGAATTGAACTCCGAAACTATGATATTGTTATTATCCGTTTTAATTTCTAAAATTGTAACTTTTGTAATAGTACGGTCTGTGAAGATAGTGCTATTAATATTTATCATAGTCCAAGTGTTATATGTCATATTTGATTTGGTATTAATGATGTTATTATTGATTGTGAAATTAGTAATAATGATGTCTGTGTCAAACATTTCGTTTTATATGATTTCGTATTTGTAGTTTTGCCTAGCATTGTCTGTGAAGATAGTGCTAGGCTTTTTAGTATGTATATTATTAACTTTAAATATATTATTAAAATGGATAATTTTGATTCTCTTATTTTTGATGGTCTATTAGATAGATACATTGAAGAACAAGCTAAGTTTGAGAAAGGACAGGTAGTATATATGGAATATACTTATCAATATCATAATCAAACTAAACTTGGTGTTTGTGTTGGTATTGTAACTGGAGTCGGAGTTACCAAAGCTGAACGTATGATAGGTAATAATAAATATATTGATTATCCTATTGTATATACTGTTACTCATGCTAAAGGTGTAAGTTATAATGTTAGTGAATGTAAACTTGGTTCTGTTGCTGAACATATTCTTAAAGAACGTCTTAAACGTGTTGGTAATAATAATGAACAGAATAATGAGCCTGCTACAAATGACTAGCTATTTATGTTTATAACACATTTATAGATATGGTTCTTTTGCTTTCTGTTGAATTTTCATATATAATTTGATTAATCTATCACGATTAATATTGAGTTCAATACAGGGCAAAAGAATTAGCTAATAAATGTTAAACTAAAAATTTAATACAGTTTTATTATGAATTATATTGCTTATAAGAATATTGATGGCACTATTACATCTGGATTTAAAGTTAAACTTTATGATATAGTTACTTTGAATACTGGTTATTGGAAAGATAAACTTGCTATTGTTCTATATATTAATGAAGATAAAAAACAAATTAAAGTTCGTATTATCGAATGTGGTATGAACTTAACTCTTAAAGTTAAAGATGTTCAATTTGTTAATCATAATAATAGAACTGCTGCTCGTTCTTATATTGATTTATGTAATAAACTATCTAAAGCCTTTCGTGATAAATATACTGATAAACAGTATATAAAAGATAATTGGTTTACTGATAAGTTTATTATTAATGATATAACTGCTGATACTATTGCTAAAGGTATTGGTCAATATATTACTAATACTGATAGTGATAGGTATTCTGTTAGTGCTATTATGTGGCTTAGTGATATTAAAGATTATATAGATGCTTTACTTAAATATGGTGATTTTGATTTTGTTGCTAAAGCATTTAAAATCTATAATATTACTGATACTAGATTTGAACTTATTCGTAAACTTTATCATTATTTCTATGATTGAAAATATTATTGAATATATTCTTGGAGTTTGTGTTGGATGTATTTTATATCTTATTTATGAAGTATTTAATCTATATAAAAAGATTAAACGAATTAATATAGATATTAATAAACTTCAAATTAAAGATATAGAATTTCATCGTAATATTGAATTTATTATTAATGATAGTGAATATAATAAAGAAGTTTTTGAACATTTTATTAATAAACTTAATAAACTTAATGATAGTATTAAAGCGAAAGTTGATGACTAGCTTGCTTCCATCCTCTACGGGGGGTCGCCACGGAGCGTAGCGCAGTGGCTCTACTAATATAACTATTATTGAACTTATTATAGTTTTAACTATTAAATATAATTGTTTTATTAATCTTTAAAAATGTAAAGTACTTATGAAAAAGTATGATGAAGTTTCTGTTGTTCGTCAACTTAATAATATTGGCGCTGTTATTGGAATCAATCCTGCTAGTAAAGTTATTAAAGTAGCTAAAAATAGCGCTATTGGTAATGGAACTAGTAGTAAGATTGATTTTCTTTCTCATTATTGTGGTTATCATGTTGTAATTGTTGATGTTATACAACAACAAAAAGAACGTGATGAAGAAATTGCTGCTAAGAAAGCTGCTAAAAAGGCTGCTCGTAAAGCTAAGTTTGCAGAGGATAATACTTTTAAAGGTATTACTCGTGCTGTTGATAAACGTATGCGTACTATTAAAAGAAAGTAGTATGTTATGGTTAGCTTTAAATTCTCATTTGGAGTTGTAGGTAAATCCAAAGAGAAAGGAATAGTCAATAAATATGTTATTATAGTTGCTAAATGTGAAGGTATTATTAGATATATTGATGGTACTTATAAAGTAGAATACAATGGCAAACTATATAGCATTACTGGTGAAAGTTACAAAACTAAAGGAAAGAAAGTTGTTTATGCTCGTCGATTAGATGAATATAATCATAGAATTAAAATTATAAGGGATAGTGAAAATAGAAAAACTGTTGATACTAGATTTTATATTCCTTTTGCTGCTGGACTTATAGCTAAAGGTAAAATTGTTAAAATGCCTTTTGCTAAGGAATTGTTTCATATTACTACGTGTTATAATCGTGGTGATAGTGAATCTACTATTTTAGCTTTTCAAGAATGGAAAGAATATGAAGATAAAGTTAAAAATAATCTTATTGATGTAAACAACGAATTGTAATGATTGGTAATCTTAATATTGCTAATAGTAATAGAAAAGATACTAACATTAAGTTTACTAAAGACCAAGAAATAGCTGTGCATGAACTTATTGAGTTTCTTGCACAGCCTTGGGATGATAAGAAATATATTAATGCTCTTTGTGGTGCTGGAGGTACAGGTAAGACATTTGTTATTAAATATGTTATTAATAATTGCAAATGGTCTGGTGGTGTTATAGGTTGTGCTGCTCCTACACATAAAGCTTGTAGAGTTCTTAGTAATTCTATTGGTGGAAAAGAAGTTAATACAATTCAATCATTGTTTGGTTTTAGACTTGATGTTAATATTAAAAATTTTGACCCTGAAAATCCTGCCTTTAATCCTGTTGGAAAAGATAAACTAGATGGTCTTAAAGTTTTAATTATTGATGAAGCTTCTATGCTTAATGCTAAACTTGTTAAGTATATTAGTAATAAATGTAAGAAGCTTCAGATTAAAGTTATAATGCTTGGTGACTCTAGTCAGCTTCCACCTGTTAATGAGAAAACTAGTCAAGCTTTTCTTATTGCTAGTAATACTTATTATCTTAAAGAAGTTGTACGACAAGGAGATAATAATCCTATTAGTAAACTTCTTAAACTTCTTCGAGAAGATATAGATAGTAAGAATGGATGGAGATTTCTTGATTATATATCTAAAAATAGACAAGATTATAATGAAGAAACTAAAGGATTTTATGTTTGTGGTCAAACTGAATTTTCTGATTTAATTGATACTTGTTTTAATGATGAAGAATATACTAAAAATATTGATTTGTATCGTATTATAGCTTATACTAATAGTCGTGTTGCACAATGGAATAACCATGTAAGACATATGATTATTCAAGATGCTGATAAGAGCCTTATTACTCGTAATGATTTAATAATGAGTTATACTACTGTTGTTAATATTTTTAATGATATTATTATAAACAATAGTGAAGAATATATTGTTAAAGATATTGTTGATACAATTGATAATGATTATGAGTTTAAAGGATTTCTTATTAAGTTTCAAGCTATTCATGGTGGTGCTATAACTCAACCTTTATTTGTTATTGACCATTATGATAACTATACATTTCAGATGTATTATAAGAAGTTGACTAGTCTTATTGATGATGCTAAAAAAGCTAGTAGTTCTGAACGTGGAAGTAAATGGAAACAATATTTTGATTTTAAACGTAAATATCTTATCGCTTCTAATATTACGAATAGTAATGGTAAGATTTTATTTAGTAGAGATTTAGATTATGGTTTTGCAATTACTTCTCATAGAGCACAAGGTTCTACTTATAAAAATGTATTTGTAGATATTAACGATATGATTTATGATAAATATGGACATCCTTATACTAATAGAGATGAAATGCTTCGTAGATTATATGTTGCTTGTTCTCGCGCTAGTAATCAATTAGTATTATCTTATGGCAAGTAAAACTGTTGACGAATATCCTGATTGTGAACGATGTCCAAATCGTATATTTAATACAGGTAAATATATACAAGGTGGTAGAGGAAGTATTCATGGAGATGTTGTTTTCCTATTTCCTAGAGGTGATAGAAATTATTGTGAAGGTTATCAATTATTTACTGATATTGGTAATCTTTATGATGAATATTCTGGACGTAATAACATTGAAGATGTATATATGACTTATAGTATTAAATGTGCTTGTTCTAATAATTATAATACTTATCTTACTGCTGTTGATAAATGTCGTAATATTCTATGGAAAGAATTAGCTAGAATTAATTATAAATATTTATTTATATTTGGTGATGCTTATCGTAGTATAAGTAAAGTTGAACTTCCTAGATTTATGGCTACTGGTGGTAAATATATATTTAATAATTATTCTCCTCTTGTTAAATTTAAAGATAATAATCTTTATCATATATTTAAACAGCGTTTTGCTGATGATATTAATTGGGTTAATGAAAATAGAAATAATTATGGTATAAACTTTATAAATGATTAATTGTATAGCTTATGATGTCGAAGTATTAAGAAACTTCTTCTCTATTACTTTTGTTAGCATTAATAGCTATCTTAAAGTTTTTAAAGATTGTGTTGATAGTAATGGAAAAGCTATTCCTTTAGTTCAAAAACTATCTGTTAAAGAAATTAAAGCTCGTCTTGAAACTGTTGAAAAATATAAATTTTATATAACAGATAAAGACGATAGTCAATTACTTTCTATGATAGGTTATATTAATAAGACTAGATGCTATAAAGATTCTAATGGAACTATTATTCGTACAGACTTATATGGATTTAATAGTTTTAATTATGATAATCTTATGATTGCTGCTTTACTTAGTTTTTATATGCGTACGAATAGTACGAAAGAACTTATTAATAAGTTATATGAAACTAGTAAAACTATTATTTCTAGTCAAGATGATAAAGATAAATTTAGAACTGATTTTTATCTTAATAGTCTTAGAAAATATAAACTACCATTTACAGGTGTTGATGTAATGCGTATATTTGCTCTTAATAAAGCAAGTGTAGTTGTAGATAGTAAAACAGGTGAACGTAAACCTGTTCCTAAAGGTCTAAAGCAAACTTCTATTAATCTTCAATGGTATGAACTTCTAGAATATGAACTTCCTGACATTAATGAAAAAGAAGCTGAATTATATAATGAAATTCCTAATCTTAAAGGAATGAATATTAATCAGCTTAATAAACTAGTAGATAAATGGGATAGATTTATTCTTGATGAATATATTGAACCTATGATGTATTATAATCTTAATGATGTTTTTATTGTAGCTGAAATAGTTCGTCTTTATCCAGAAGAAATTAAATCTCGTTATGCTATTAGTAAAGCATATGATGTTGATGTTCTTAATTCTAGTCGTAGTAAAACTGCTGATATTCTTTTTGAGAAATTTTATAGTAAGTTTAGTGGTCTTGCTCCTGAACAATGGAAAGGTAAGAAAACTGAAAGAACTGCTATGAGTTTTAAAAAAGTTATTTTTCCTTTTATTAAGTTTAAAACTAAACCTATGCAAGACTTTCTTGATGAATGTCTTAAAACTACTATTTATAGAGTTAATAAAGATGCGTTTAGTAAAGAAATTAAAATTGGAAATGTAACTTATACTGTTGCAACTGGAGGTTTACATAGTCAAGATAATCCTGTTGAACTTTGGAGTAGTGGAAGAGAATTATTTCCATCCTCTACGGGGGGTCAGCACGATGTTCTTAATGACGATGATTATGTTTATATTCATGCTGATATTAATAGTATGTATCCTAGTATTATTGCTGCTCATAAAGTAGCTCCGGCTCATCTTGATACTAATGCTTTTTGTAATCTTATTGGCTGGCTTAAAAATAAACGAGTTGAAGTTAAGCATAGTAGTGAAGATGTGGTTGATGGAATTGATAGAGATACTTTAGCTTTAGTTTTAAAGATTGTTATTAATTCTGTTTATGGTAAACTTGGATTTGAAAATGGTAATCTTTATGATAGATTAGCTGTACTTAAAACTACTATTAATGGGCAGTTAATGATGTTAATGTTGGTTGAGGAATTAGAGTTAAACAATATTCATGTGTTAAGTGCTAATACAGATGGTATTGTTATTAAACTTTATAAACGAGATATTGATATTTATAATCGTATTAAAGATGATTGGGAACAAACTACTAAACTTAAGTTTGATACTGATTATTATCATTGTCTTGTTAGTAGAGATATAAATAATTATCTTAGCCAATTTAGAGTTATTAAAAATGGTGTTCATAAACTTAAACTTGAATCTAAAGGTGCTCTTAATCCTATGATGTATTCTCTAGATTTAACTAAAGGTTATTCTATGCCTATTGTTGCTCAAGCTATTGAAAACTATTTTCTTAAGAATAAACCTGTAATGGATACTCTTCAAGAAGCTACTAATATTCTTGACTTTTGTCTTACTCAAAATGTAGGTAGACAATTTCATGTAGAAGAAACTAAGATTGAAAATGGACAAGTTACTCATGTTGTTTGCCAAAGATATGTTCGATTTTATGTTTCTAATAGAGGCTATATTATTGAGAAAGTTCATAACGATAATGGTTCTCGTAGTAGAATGGCAGCTGGTTCTGTTGTAACAGTTATTAATAGTCTTGATGATAAAGATATTTCTCTTAGAGATATTAATTTTAAATTTTATTATCAAGAAGCTATGAAGATTATTAATCCTATCAAACTTAAAATTTCTCCTAAAGGTAAAGGTAAAAGTAAAATTAAAAAATATAGTGGTATGTATAATCCTATTTTTAATGAAGATGATTTTGGATGAAAAATATAGTTGAAGAATCATATAGTAAACTTATTAATAAATGGGGTTCTAAAGATTATAAAGGTATTGGAACTATCCATTGTGTTCAACCTCTTGATTATTCTGAAATTATAAGTAGAGTTATTACTCTGATGAGGAATAAAAATCCTAATCTTAAAATACTTATTGTTACAGATAATTGGAAAAGAAGAACAGAAATTGTTGATGGTCTTAAAAATCATAATATAAATATAGATACTATTAATATTCTTACTCATACTTATGTTAATAGTAGATATAATTATAGTTATGATATTTCTATTGTTGTTGGAGTTAATGAATGGAATCTTTCTTGTAATACAGTTTTTAATCATGCTAGATTTAAACTTATGATTATAACTAAAGATACTATTGATACTGCCAAGCTAAAAGAAATTTATACTAATATTCCTCCTATTAATGATAATATAAGTTCTAGTGGTATTAATGTTATGCGGGCTTTACTCCCCGTAGAGGAGCACAGAGAGCCAATTTTGTTTGTTAATCAAGATGATATTACTAATTATGATAAATATACTGAGTTTATTACTCAAACTATTCAAGTATTTGGTAATCTTGATAATATTAAATGTGCTCGAAATGGTACTCAAGACGGACGTAGTGCTATGCAATATATTACAGAAATAGCTGAATATAATGGATGGAGTGTTGATATGGATATGACTAATCCTTTTAGTAAACAAATTGATGAATGTTATAATCCTCTTATTCTTGCTGAACGAGTTAAGACTTTTTATAATATTGTTCGTGAACGTATGCTTATATGTTCTGATAATGTTTGTAAGCTAGAAAGAATAGTTGAAATTATTAAAAATAATCCTGATAAACGATTTCTTATTATTAGTAAGAGAGGTGAATATGCTGCTACTGTAACTAAATATATTAATGATAAATTAGGTGAAATTTGTGGTGATTATCATGATAAAATTGAGGATAAAGTTCTAGTTGATGATAATGGTATTCCTGTTTTGTACAAGTCTGGAAGCAAGAAAGGGACTGCTCGTATAATCAAATCTAAGGCTATTTCCACGCTGAATTTGAAGTCTTTTAATGATGGCTTATTAAGAGTATTATCTATAAAAAATAATTCAACTGACAGCCTAGAAACAAGCGTAGACGAATGGATTTTAACCTCACCTTTATGTGATACCATAGATGAACTTATCTATCGTTATAATAATGTTAATTGTAGTCAATCAAAACTTAAAGTACATAAACTTTATATAGCTGGTACTATCGAAGAAGCAAGTCTTAAAAAGGAAAAGTTATCGGCTAACCATGAAGTTATACAGAATGTTAATTCTGATATTAGTGCTCAAAATTTTGATGATATTGTTTGCTAGTATAAATATAATAGTTACATTTGTTGTGTAATCAAAATCGCTCTTTGATAGAATGGACGAAGATAAAGAAGTTAAAGTTAATGATACTGCTGTTGCTGTTAGTAATAGTGGTATTGAAAAACAACATGGTGTTCAACATTCTGTTGCTCCATATCAGCTTAATTATATGAGTGAAGCTGAAATTGCAAGTCTTGAAGTATTTATCAAACGTGTTATGCGTAGTGATAAATGTGGTATTAAGTCTGTTGAAGATGGTCTTGCTATTGCAATGAGAGCTAAAGACCTTAGACTTCCATTTTCTACTTGCATTGAACATATTCATGTAGTTCAAGGTAAAACAGGTGTTGATGTTCACATTATTAAGGCATTACTTGTCAAAGGCAGCGTGAGTTGGGAAAAAGTAGATAATTATCGCGCTCTGTACGAATATACAGATGGCTTTAATGCTTATGATGAAGATAAACTTCCATCTGACTGTATTAAGTGTCTTACTCCCAAAGAGGCACAAACTAAAAATGCAGAAGATAAAGACCATGAACATATATATGTTTATCCTGTTAAATACTATAAAGATTATAATGGTAATATATATAAAGAATATCAACTTAATGGTAAGTTTGAAATAGCTACTAATACTAATGAAGCTAAACAAATTGCTTCTACTGGTAAAGTTCCTGTTTATAGAATACCTGCTGTTCCTATTGATTATATTACTAGTTATCGTTTTTATCGTAAAATTGGAGAACGTAATATGGTTGCTACTGGTGAGTTTACTTATAAAGATGCTATTGTTGCTGGATGTTTTGAAAAAGATACTTATAAGAAATATCCTAAAATAATGATAAGTCATAGAGCATTTGTTTATGGTGCTCGTGAAATTGCTAATGATTTAATTATGGGCTGTCTTAGTACAGAAGAATTAAAGACTATGCAAGGTATTGATTTGAGTAATGAAGATATTATTGATATTACTGAAATTCAATAACATAAACAAACTAGAGAAATTATTATTAAACAAAACAGTCGTATGACTGATATTATTCACTTTTAAATTACAAGAATTATGAAAGACTTTAAGAAAGGTTTGAGTTTTGGTATGGGTATTGTTAATGCTGGTCAAAGAGCAGTTAGTGAAGAACCTGAATTGGTAGTTGTTTCTACTCCCGGTAGTTTCCGTATGACTGCCCAAGTTTCTAAAGCTCTCGGCATTGCTCATGGTGAATATGTAATGTTCATTAATAACTGTGCAAATATTGATAATGCTATTATCAATAAAGTACCCGAAGTTGTTGCTTTCTGTGAAGAACAAGGTTTAGATATTGATTCTCCCGAAGCTGCTGTGGCTGTTCATGCTGAATTTGATATTTGGGCTTTGGCTAAAGGTATTGCTGAATTAGACAAGAATGGTAATCCTTGTACTACTCGTGTTCGTATGACTAAGAATGATAAGATTAAGTATGTTAATACTTATTTCCAAGAAACTCTTGAAGGTGCTTTATCTTCTTCTAATGAAGAACTTAAATCTGCTCTTGGTCGTGAGGGTATTACAGAAGATGAACAGAAAGAACTTTTAGTTAGCTGTATTCAAGGTGATGAAGTTGCTAAGATTAAAGGTTCTAAATGTGCTAATACTGCTGCTTTGTCTGGTATTGGTGTAACTCTTAACTTTACTGATTCTAATGTTTGGAAACAGTTGAAATCTGATATGACTGATGAAGAAGCTACTTCTAAGAATCGTGTTTATACAGTAGATATTGACAACTTGCAAGAAGCTGTTGTTAATAACGGTCATAAAGATATTGTTGTTAAGATTGCAATGCTTACCGAATATAAAGATGAAGAACCTATCCGTATCGGTAAGAAAGCTGAAAAAGAAGAAACTGCTGAATAATCAAATCTTCGTCCTAGAAATATAGTATCTTGAACATAGAGCTGCATTGTTAGTATTGCTAATGGTGCAGCTCTTATTTTATCTAATAATTCTTTTAATTACTTTAATTATGTCGACAGAAAAAGAAATTAAGAATGAAGCTGCTGTTGCAGCAAGTGCTGAACAAACTGCTAATGCAGAAGTACAAACTCCTAAAAAACGTAGAGGTAGAGGTATTAATAACGATTTACGTGATGTAACTCGTAAAAAGTTTGATGAACGTACTGATTGTAATAAAGCTAATGGCTTGTTTATTGGTCATCTTGAAGATGTTAAAGTTGATTGGGCTACATTGAAAGATGATGTTCAAGGTATGCCTTCATTTGCTGGTATGAGTATTTCTTATATTACATTTACTTTTGCTAGTAATCATGAAAACATCAATGAACGTCGTTATGTAACTCAACGTCTTCTTCCTGCTGAAAGTAATGTTGAAACTATTCCCGGTGGTAAAGGTGCTTGGAAAGTTGATAATATTTTCCGCTTTATGAAACATATATATAATGTATTTGTTCTTAAAGGTCGTGATTTAACAGAAGAAGAAATTGATGCTCTTACTTTGCCTTTTGAAGATTTTGATGAAAATATGCAGTATGTACCTGTTGAAGCTGAAGAAGTTATAGCTGGTTATAAGACTGTGTTTGAAAATTATGTTAAGTTACTTAACAATAATGGTAAACCTGTTTATAACGATGCTAAAGGTAAACCTATTACTATTTGGATGAAACTTCTTCGTTTTATTAAGAATGATGGTAAATGGCGTGCTGTTGTTGGAAGTAAATCCTCATTCGGTGATTTAGGATTTCCTACATTTATCAATGATGGAATTATTGAACTTTATAAAGAACAATCTGCTCCTAGTTTGCATATTGACCCTTATAAAGAAAGTATTGTTTATCAGAAATCTGCCGAACAAGCTAAACAACCAAATGTTGCTATGCCCGGTGTAGGTGTAATGCCCGGTGTTCAAACTGCTGCTCCTATGAGTTCTGTTGGTGGATTTAATGGCGGTGGAGATTTTAGTCCATTTGGTGGTGGTAATGATGCTGCTGGTGCTTTTGTTAATCCAACAGAAGATTTACCATTTTAAAAAATTAAAGTTAGTTAAATAGTTGTATGTAAGAGGATTGGGTACTATTTTAGTGCCTAGTCCTCTTTTTTTATATGTTCACGATAAAGGTCAAATTAGAAATATTATGAAAAGAAATATTAGTAATACTATTTTAACTAAAGATTATATTTTCTCTAAAGTTAGTCAAATTACTATTTTTAGCACTTATACTGGAATTAGTGTTGAAGATATACAACATTGTATAGATACAGGAGAATTTATATCTAGTCCTTTTCGTGAAGATACTCATCCTAGTTTTGGTTTTAGATATGATAATAGGAATAAACTTAAAGGAAGAGATTTTGCTGGATATTGGTGGGGAGATTGTATAGATGCTGCTGCAACTGTACTTTCTGAAATTGTTCATAAGCAAATTGATATTTCTATTAAAAGTCAATTTCTATTTGTTCTTAAACATATTACTTATACTTTTAGAAATATTATTTATGAACAAGATAAAGATGAAAACAACGATTATAATATTGCTAGGGCTATTAGTAATGTACGTAATCATAAACCTATTATTGAACTTGTTACTCGTCCGTGGAATAATTTAGATGCTAAGTATTGGGGACAATTTGGTGTTAATCTTAATTTTCTTAATACTCATTTTGTTTATCCTGTTGACCAATTTTATATTAATCGTTCAACTAATCCTATTCCTAAATATTTTTACGATAAAGATAAAACGGATTTATGTTATGGATATGTTCTTGGACAAGATAAAAGAGGAATAGTTAATGTTAAACTGTATTTTCCAAATAGGAATAAGAAAACTGAAGTTAAGTTTATAACTAATAGTAATACTATTGAAGGAGTTATTAATCTTGAATTAGATAATTATGACGTTATTATTATAACTAAATCTACTAAAGATAGATTAAGTCTTGAATGTTATCTAAAGAGTATTAATCATTCCATCCTCTACGGGGGGTCTACCCTTGAATCTAAGACTATTGGTATTGTGAATATTCCACATGAAACTTATAAACTTCGTCAAATTGAATATGATTGGCTTCGTAGTAAACTTAATAGAAATGGTTTTCTTATTAGTCTTATGGATAATGATAGAACTGGTCTTATGGAAGCTGTAATTCTTAAGAATGATTATGATATTATACCTATTATTATTCCTAAAGAACTTGGCGTTAAAGATTTTGCTGAACTGAGAAGTAGTTATTCTACAAATGTTATTAATGAACTAACTCAACAAGTTATTAAATATATAGAAGATAATTATGGAGAAGAAACTGAATTTACTTGGGATACGGAAGAAAGTAATACTTTGCCATACTAAAAGTTTAGCTGGTGTTACATATACTGTTATGCGTCCAATTACTGAAGAGGATGAACAAAATCTTGATAAGTTTGAATATCTTGATATAGATAATAAACGTATTGATAAAAAAGATATTTATTGTTATGGAGAAATTAATCTATCTTCTAATGATGATGTTGAATATATCAAAAAGTTTAGCTTACTTGATACTGATAATGGTGGAACTGTTCATAGTAATTTTAATTATCAAGAAGGTTATGCTCTTATTGAAGGAATAGCTAAAACTTATCCTACATTTGATATTATTGAATGGTTTAAATATAATCATTGTCTTATAGGTAAACCAACTCGTATTATTATTTATAAATGTAAGAAAGAAAATCTATGATAATAAAAGGATATGAAGAAAAGCTAGATGATAGAGATGTTAGATATATTAATTATGTTATTGATAAATCTACAATGGCTGATGCAATTGAATCTTATATTAAAGATTTAGATTGTACTACTGTTTATCCTGATGGTTCTCGTCCTAGACAAACTATTAATTATGGTTATCGTATTGCTATTTCTAGTATTGAATATATTCTTGATAAACTTTATCTTGTTCTAGAACATCATCCAGAAAAAGCTCAAAGTTATATTGATTATCGTAATACTATTATTAAAAGAATTATTGATATACATGAAAAAAATCTTGATTTCGAGAGAAGAAACCCAGTACGATATTATAGTAAAGAACCAAGGAAACGCACTAGAAGTACTAGCAGAGTTAATCAATCAAAAGATGTCTTTACAGGTAAACCCATTGATGTTAGCACCGGTGTTGCAAAGGCTATTAAGCCTAAAAAGGAAACGATTGCTCAGCGTAAAGCTAAACTTCTAGGTGATAAAGCTGTTAGTTTTGCATTTAATGGTTTAAAAATAAGTGAACATAATGAATAAACTTTATCGTAGAAATAATAATGGTGTGCCTACTGTTTGGTGGGCTGAACTTGACAGTGGTACTAATAGTATCACTGTTTTTTATGGTCTTGTTCAAGGTAATATTCGTAAAGAAGTTTATGCTGTTACTCAAAAAGATGGTCAAAAAGAACTTGAGAGTAGATATAATGATAAGATTAAAAAAGGATATACATATCTTGATGAACTTTGTGATATGCAGGGTTTACCCCCCGTGGAGGGTGGAGATAATGATACTCTATTTAATTTTCTAAATACTTATCTGCCTAAAGACCTTAGTAATGGAAATACTAATCTTCTACTTCCAATGCTTGCTAAAACATATAATGGTAATGTTTGGAAAAAAGTCAGTTGTATGTATGGTCAGTATAAGATTAATGGTCTTCGTTGTATTGTTACTGCTTATACTCAAAATGATATGTTTAAACCTGTTAGGCTTCGTTTCCAAAGTCGTGAAGGTCTTATTTGGCATACTCTTGGCTATCTTGAAGATTATCTGCTTGCTACTATTAATACAAATATTATCGACGATATGATTAATGGATTTGCAGCACTTGATGGTGAAGTTTATCTTCCGGGTTATACTATTAATCAAATTAATCATTTTGTTAAAGATGCTAATTGTACTGAAAATAAACTTCTTCAATTTTGGTGTTATGATATTATGATGGAAGGTGACCAAGCTCATAGAAATATGTATCGTTATCATATTAAAAATCCTACTTCTTTTAATAATATTGAAGAACATTATAATAATAAAGAGCGATTGATTATTCTTCCTAGTATATATATTAATAATAATGATAAAGCTATTAAAGCTAGAAATAATTTTATTAATATAGGTTTTGAAGGTCTTATACTTCGTAATACTGAAACTGATTATCAATACGGTAGACGTAGAGCTAATTATATGGAGAAGTTTAAAGATGCTACTGAAGGAGATTTTATAATTATTGATATTTATAAAGAAAAGAAACGTGATTTACCTATTCTTCTTTGTAAAAATGATATTAATGATGAAAAGTTTGAAACTCGTTTAAGTACTAGTCATATTGTTCAACAGGAAGTTTTATTCGATTCTCAATCTTATATTGGTAGAACTGTTCATATAGATTATGGTGAACGAAGTGGTGTTACTAGAGTTCCATCTCATATTAAAACTGTTGTTATAAATGGAGATACTAGATTATAATGTAATTAGAAATAATAATTTTGATAGAACTAAATCTTATTTTAGTTGTTATTATAATTCTATTATTCTATTTACTGATTATGATGCTAAAAGTTATAATTTTGCTATTAGATATAACGATAATACTAAAAATAATGAACTTTATATTATTTTATATAAAGATGGAGTTATTAATGATAGTATTCCTATAACTAGAGATGCTAATACTGGATTTAAATTATTTCTTATTAAAGAAGTTATTAATCTTCTTGATGTAAGACTACGTAATAAATTTGTTATGTCTAGAAATGATTTTAATGTTAATGTTAAATTTGTAGAAGAACGAGATGATAATTGTATTATTTATCATATAGATATTGATTAAGGTGAAGCCTAGTACATAATATGGTGTGCTAGGCTTTTCTATTTGTTAGAGGTCTAAAACTATACAGAACACGCTCGTAGATATGATTCTTTTTGCCTGTATTCAATTTTATATATCAGAATGATTAATCTATCACAATAAGATTTGCGTGTCATGTTGAGCCTTAAAATGCGTCATTCTCACTATGATATTTAACATTAAATTCAACATCATTATTACTAGTAAATTCCTATTATATTTTTATATTTGTCTTGATAAACAAAAACAAATTACTATGAATATTAATAAAGTTACTATTGTTGGTATTAAAGGATTTAAAGGAAGTGGTAAAGATACAGTTGCTTCTATGATTAGTTATATCCTTCATGATGGTATTATGAAAGCTAATTATGATACTTGGCTTCTTTATCATAAAAATGAGTTTGTTGAAAATGATGAAATAATTATTCATTTTGCTGATAAACTTAAAGATGATATTGCTGCATTTTGTAATATTGACCGTAAACTTCTAGATAGACAAGATATTAAAGAAGAAAATTATTATAATTTTAAAACTGGTATTGTTTCTACTAATATTAAAGATGCTACTTATGTTGTGGATAAATGTAATGATGCTATATTAAAATATAATGACTTATCCTCATATCTTGTTTTATATGATAATAATGTTAGTATTAAAATTAGAGTTCTTCTTCAATATTATGGTACTAATATTATTAGAAATCATTTTTGGAGAGAAGCTTTTATTCGCTATACCATTAATAAAGCATTTGATATAAGAAATAGTAAAGGACAATGTATTATAGCTGATGCTAGATTTGATAATGATGAATGTAAAGCTATCAAAGATTGTGGAGGAATGATAATTAGAGTAGATAGAAAATCTAGTAATGATAATCGTGACAGTCACGAAAGTGAACAAATAACAATTAATAAAGATGATTATGTTATTGATAATACTGGTACTTTTGTTGGTCTTTTCTATAAAGTTCTTAAATTTGTAACTGATTATATGGTATGAAATTACATCCTATTTTTGGTATAAATGCTCTTGCTAGAGTTTGTATATGTTGTGGTAAAGTTATTGGTTATACTCCACTTGGAAATTCTGTTGAAGAAGATGCTAGTAAGAGTAAACAAATAGCTGAAGCTATTGTATGTAAAGAATGTATAGATAAGCTTGATAGTGAAACTTGCTTTATAGCTTGTGACATGGATAAAGATAATTATATAACTGCTACTTATGATACTTTATGGATTAGAAATAAAGGTCTTAAAGAGTTTTTTAAAGAGCTTGATTCTATACAACCTATTAATATTATACCTAAAGAACATTTTTATAGTGTGTTTGGAAATGTAGTTAAAGATTTTTATAATAATCAAGAAAATGAAAATAATTGAACCTAAAGTTGAACTTTGGCAACAAGGAGGTGATGCTAAAGCTCATGTTGCTAGATGCGCAAGAGTTTGTTATGGTAGAGAAATAGGTAATGATCAAGCTACTATTAAAAGACTTATAGATAGTGAACATTGGAGTATGTTTCGTCATGGAACTTATTATATAATAGCTAATGATAGTGATAAAACTTTAGAAACTATTGTTATTAATTATGCTAATACTATTGGTTTTAGTTATGATTATAAAAAACATGTTTATTATATAACTGTTAATGGTAATTGGGTTTTAGACCATAAAGCACAATTTGGTTATATATCTAAATATATTGTTCCTATTGAAGATTTTCGTAATACTGAAATTGGATTTAATATGATGAGATATACTTTTTGTGTTGATACACAAATTAGTACTTCTCGTGAATTAAATCGTGTTAGTCCTAATAGTATTGCTGAAAAATCAACTAGATATGTTTATGAAGATGGTAGTATTTGTCGTCCTCATTGGATAAGCAAAGAAGAAACTGAATTATTTAATAATAATGCTGATTTAGATGAAGCTATAAATGTTTATCTTAATGGATGTAAAAGAGATTTTGAAGAATATAAAATTCTTGTAGATAAATATAAAATCCACCGTCAAGATGCTCGTGGTAAACTTCCTTTAGATACTGCTACCAGATGTGTTTATACATATTCGATGAATGAATGGCGTCATATTATTGATTTACGTTATTATGGTACTACCGGCAAACCTCATGAAAATGCTAAAATTATTGCTGGTATGATTAGAAATAATCTAATGGAACTTGGATATGACTTCAGAGATTGATAAACTTAAACATTTTCATGTTGAAAATTGGGACGGTACTAATTTTGCTGATGACTTAAATGACGGTGAAGAATTTCTTTATACTACAATTAGAATTAAAGACGATAAAGAAGTAACATTTCTATGTAAATATGTTAAAAATAAACATATTGAAATTTGTCCTAATTGTGCATTTAATAATTATCTTTGTTATGGTCTTTTATGTAATATTGTTGTTCTTAAAGTAATTAAAGATGAAGAAAAGTAAGCGTTATATTAAAAAGCAAAATAATAAACCTCTTATTAATAAGAAAGTTTTAGCTAAAGTTATTAGAGAAAGTAATATTTGTAAACATGCTATTAAAGAACTTAAATTTGCTGGATATGGTAATGGAGAAGGTGGTCCAAATGATTGGATGTATCAACAAGTAATTGAAGCTGTTGCTGTATTTGCTTCTCATGGTAATTCTGGTGGTTCTGCTCCTTGGGAAATTAATCTTGTTCAAAAACTTTGTGATTGGGATATTATTAGTCCTCTTAAATTTACTGATGATGAATGGTGTCAAATAAGTTCTGATGGTACTTGTCAAAACAGACGTAAAGGAGATGTATTCAAAGAGCCAAATGGCAGTATTCATTATAATGGAGCTTTTACTAAACGTCCTATTAGTAGATATAATTTTAATACTAAAGAATGGACTGATAATAAAAATCCTATTTGTTGGCATGGTGGATTATTTGAATATAAAGATAATATTCTTACCGGTAGATATTTTAGTCAATGTCATTTACTACCATATAAAATTAATAAAGGATGGACTCCTCGTCCTACAATAACTATTGATTGTGTTGAAATAGAAATAGCTCCTGATAATTGGATTATGGCTGTTGATGCTAATAATACTAATTTACTGTTACTTAATGCTTATTATAATATTCAATGGGAAGAATGTTCTTGTTTAAGAGGTATTCGTCTTGAAGATGTTACTGTTGAACTTGAAGAAGAAGCATATGAAGAAATGAGAAATAATAAATAAATTATTAACTATTTAAATATTAAAGTTATGGGAAGAAGATTTTATAGTTTTAATAACCGTTTTAGAACTACTAAAAATACAGAAGCTATTGTATTTGAAAATGGTGGATTTGTTGGTAATCTTGGTTTGAGTAAAAACTATGGAAAAAGTATATTGAAGCTAGTTATAAATATAGAACTAATACTGATAAAATGACTGCTAGTGATTATACTCATTTATTTGGTTATTTAAATCCTTATTATCGTTCTGCTTATAATGTATCTAAACGTAGAAAATAATGGCAAGTATTTATAATATTACTACTGAACTTGAGGATATATTTCTTGAGTTAGAAGAAAATGGAGGTGAATTAACTCCTGAACTTGAAGAACGCCTTGCTATTACACAAGATAATCTTAAATCTAAACTTGATGGTTATCGTAAAGCATATACTGTACTTAATCTTGAAGCTGAATCTTGTAAAAAAGAAGAGCAACGATTAGCTGTTCTTCGTAAAACTAAAGAAAACAATGCTGAAAGACTTAAAGGAGTTATGCTTGATGCTGTTATTGCTTATGGAGATTTAGGTAAGTCTGGTAATAAAGTTATTAATCTAGTTGATAGTAAACTTTATACTAAGAATAGTAAATGTGTTGAAATTGATGAAAATCTTAATCAGATATTTATTGATTTAGTTCTTGAACATTTAGAAAAACTTTGGGAACATGATATGATTACCGTAGAAGCTACTTCATTTGATAGAAATATTCTTCTTAAATATATTAATGAAGAATTTATTAGAAAATATCCTGAACAAGCTGCTAGACTTGAAGAAGAAACTGGACATTATTTTACTCTTGATGATTTAAGTTTTATTAAAATCAAATTTGAAACTGAAAAATCTATTGGAGATTTATGTAATAGAGAAAATTTTGATTTAGTTAATACTTTCTTTAATCATAGTCATGAAATGACTAGAAGTAGCAGTGTTAATAAAACTACTATGAAGAATATTCTTAATGATGGTAGAGATATTAGTATAGCTAAACTTGTTGAAAATACTAGTCTTATTATTAAATAACTTAGTTATACTCCTCGTAGAGGATAGAATTAAGTTCATCCTCCACGGGGAGTCAACGCTACTAATCTTGCTAATTATGGAACTAGAAGAAAAAGTAAAAGAATTAATAAAATGGTATATGGATACTTATGGTGTTAATAAAGACCAAGCTGTTAGAGATATTGAAAGTGTTATGTTACGTATAAGTCATAAATAATATGTATAAAGTAAAAGGTAAACCTTGGGCTTATTCTGGTGCTATTGATGTATCAGATTGTGCTACTGCTAAAGAAGTTATACTTAAAGCTGGACTTAATTTTAATGTAGCTAAATGTGAACTAGTTGGTAAAATGCCTATTAAACTTACTGGAACTGATGAAGAACTTGATAGAATTATTAAAGAACAAAAAGAAGGCGCTCATGTTTTTGGTACTGACATTTATCGTAAGTGTGATAACGCCTTTGCTACCTATCGTACTGATTACAATATTCCTTTAGGTGTTGTTAAAAGTAAATATACTATTGTACAAAATAATGATGCTTTTAATTTCTTTGATGACGCTATTGGTAAAAATTCTGCTATTTGGCAAACTGCTGGATTTTGGGGAAATGGTGAGAGAATATTTGTAAGTGCTAAACTTCCTAATAATATTCTTGTTAAAGGTGACCCTGTTGAAAATTATCTAGTATTTACTAATACTCATGACGGTAGTGGTGGAGTTAAGATTTTATTTACTCCTATTAGAGTTGTTTGTCAAAATACTCTTAATGCTGCTATTCGTACTAGTAGTAATTATGTTAGTTTTCGACATACCAATAGTGTTCATAATAAGATTTCTGTTGCACAAGAAATACTTGGAATTAGTAAAATTAAATCTGAAGAATTTGGTCAATATTGTAATTTACTTGCTAATATTAAAGTTACTGACGAAGATGTAATTCAATTTATTGGAGAAAATCTTCTTACTAGTGATGAAATTCAGCGTCTAAAAGATACAGGTCATACTATTAAAGATATTGCTTATCGTAGTGGTTTAGCTTTAACTGATAGTAAAATAAGTAGTAGAAAAATGAATGTTATTTCTGATACTTATAGTTATTATTTTGATGGTCCAGGTCAAAGAGATATTCTTGGTACAGCTTGGGGTGCAGTTAATGCTATTAGTGGATATTATTCTAATATAGATAATATTGAAGGTACTAAACGATTTGATAGTATTTGCTATGGTGATAAATCAAGAAAAATAGAAAATGCTTTTGCACTTGCAGAAGCTCTTTAATTTAATAATTTAATTATATATGGAAGTAAAAGTATTTAAATTGAAAGAGATTAAACTTCTTAGTGGAGATGTTGTAGATGTAGAACAGTATTGTAATGTTCAACCTATTTTACCTGCTTATGGTAAAGAAGGTGATGCTTGTATGGATGTTTATCCTATTCATTACGAATATGATAGAGATAAAGATAGACATATCTATCATACAGGTTTAGCATTTAATATCGGAGATGATGCTAATGGTGAACCTAATGAAATGTCTTTACGTCCTAGAAGTAATCTTACTAAATCTGATTTTTATATGCCTAATGCTCCCGGTACTCTTGATTGGGGTTATCGTGGAGAACTTCTTATTATTTTTAAGAATCGTACTTCTAGAGATTTAGTTCATGCTGTATCTACTCTTATTGAAGTAGTTGATAAACTTAGAGAACATATGCATTTACCTGATAGTATGGTTGGCAATTCTAGACTTAAACTTAATAATGTTAGAACTACAATGACTAACATACTTGCTAAAGTTTCTACTCCACCATATAATTGTGATGGTAAAGATAGATGTTGTCAATTAATTATTAATAGTGCTGAAAGAATTAGTTGGAAAGAAGTTGAATCTATTGAAGAATTAGGAGAAAGTGAACGTGGAAACAAAGGATTTGGAGAAGGAACCGGTGGAGCAGCTAAAGCTTAAAGTTGGTGCTCGTTATATTCATAATAAAACATCTAATGAATATACAATTATTAGTATTACTAAAATGAAACATCCAGATACAGGTGAATGGATTCCTGCTGTTATTTATAAAGTTGATGGACTTGAACCTTTATGGTGTAGAAGTGTTGAAAGTTTTAAAAGTCATTTTAGTGATGCTAAAGTTGAAGGTAATGAAGTTTATCTATGAAAAAGTTAATCTTGTTTTATTTACCTGATTGTAATGTTAGTAAACTTTTTGAAGAAAGGCTTCACAAAGCTCTTGCTCTACCTGAGTTTGCCGGTAGGTTTAATCTTATTAGGCATAATCTATATACTGATACTGGTAGACAAGAAGCGCGTAGTGTTGGTATTAGTGATGCTCCTACTGCTTATTGTAATGGTGATATTCTACGTGGTGTGCAAAGTGATTACACTATTAGAAAGTATCTTCGCAAGCTACTAGGATAGTCATAGATATGATTCTTTTGCCCTACATTGAATTTTAATTGTTATTGTGATTAATCTATCACGATATAAATATCATTCAATGTAGGGTTTTAAAATAGCTAATTTTATAAATTCTCATTATATTATACGAATACTATGGTTAAAATTGAATTTTATTATAAAAGTGCTGATAAAGATAAAACAGAAGCTATGCGAGAAGCTATTGATATAGCTTTATTTGGTACTAATGTTCAATGTAATTTTAAAAATCTTCCTGACCATCTTATTCTTGAAGATATGATACTTGAAAAGGCTGTTGCTGGTAAGAATATTACTGAATATCCTACTTGTATTATATATCGAGATGATACAGAATATAAACGATATAGTAATTCTGTTACTTGGGAAGAACTTCGTAATGATATTAATTATCTTACTGGAGATGAACCTACAAGACAAACAAATAATATATTTGTTGAAGCGTTTATTGATGAACATGATTGTATAACTCGTGCTAAATGTGCTGATGCTATTGCTTGGATGTGGAAATATCAAAATACTAAAGTAGAATATATTCAAACTAATGTTGATAATCCTAACAAATTTGCTATTGTGATTAAAGATAGTTGGAGAACTTATGCTACTTATGTATATTCTGATAGTCTTACTACTGAAATGATTAAGAATACTCTTCTTAGAGTTCCTAATACTATTAAAGAAGCTGTTAAAAATAATGCTATTGTGCTATGATACGTATTGATTGTTTTACTAGAGATGGTTGTGACGCTTGTAAAATAGCAATTAAAAATATAACTGATGCTATTAATGAAGCTAATTGTGATATTACTCTTAATATTCGTAATACAAATTTAGATGATATTCTAAGAAAAGAAATTACTAAATTTCCTACTACTGTTATTACTAAAGTCGATAATGATTATAAAAGAAAAGAATTAGCTCGACTTGAAGGTAGTTTTCCTAGTGATTATATTAAAGATATTATTAATAAACTTGAAAAAGAATAAGCTATGACAGTTAAAGAACTTATTGATAAACTTCAACAATTCAATGGAGATAGAGTTGTTTTAGTTGAAGATACTGAATATGGAGAATTTCAAGCAATTGATGTTAAACCTGAAGATGATAGATTTGTAATGATTACTACTACTATTAAATAAATAATTAAATTTTAAAATTATGGCTAAATTTATTGGAGTTAAAATGATTGAAGCTGTTCCTATGACAGCTCGTGAAGCAAATGACAAAGGTCATAGAATTGGTAATCATTCTTTTGAAGAAGATGGTTATGAAGTAACTTATCCAAATGGATATAAATCTTGGAGTCCTGCTAAAGAGTTTGAGAAAGCTTATTATAAACTTGAAGACCCTGCTGGAGATGTTCTTAAAGAAAATGATATTAAGAGATTTATTAAAGGTATTGAAAATATAAAAGTTGGTACTAAAACAACTAATACTACTCTTACTTGTCTTACTGGGTTTGAAGTTCATGGTCAAGCAGCTTGTGTAAAACCTGAAAACTTTGATTTAAATATTGGTGCTAATTATGCTCGAATTAAAGCTGAAGATAAAATTTGGGAAGGTCTTGGATTTGTTCTTCAATGGGCTAAATATGGACTAAAGAAGTAAATAGTATTAATGCTAATGGTTTATATGTTATACTTAAAGCTGGCTCTAATAGAGCTGGCTTTATTAAATTTAATGATTAGCTTGGAACCGCTACGAGTGCTACGCACTCTTCGCTATACTCCCCGTAGAGGATGGAATGGTAGTTGTGCTAGTAATATTAGTATAGCTATTAATGATAATAATTATATTGATTGAATGAATACTAGTCTATTCCATCCTCCACGGGGAGTTGAGCGTAGCGAAGCGGAGCGTTCTACTAATCCTTAAACTTATAGTCGTTGGCATGACTGAAACCTCGGTAGCTAAGCTAGTCTTACTACTGGGGTTTATTTTTATCTTATTGTTAAACTTAAATATATTATAATTATGGTTGCATTTATTGTTCTTATTGGAATTATATTTGGTGGTGTTAAACTATTAGCTATTGCTAATAATATTAGTGATAGTGAAGCTATGGATAAATATAGCGGAAAACTATTTGTTATTGGTATTATAGTTTTTGTTATTCTTATGTGTGTTATTGGTAATAATGATGATGGTTTTAATTAAGATAAAAGTAAAAGGGCTTGTTTAGGTAGTGATACCATAGGCAAGCCCTTATTTTTTACTAGGTTCAAGTCCAGCTTATTCAAATATATCTTTAGCTATATCTTTATAAGGTATAATACTAAGTATATTTTCATCAAGTTTATAATAACTATTATTATTAGGTAAATCAAGAACTCGATTAATACTACGAACAACAGGTATATTACGAACAGCCATAACTTCAAACTTATTCATACCTTTATATCTACCAGTAGTATATTCTTCAGTAAAATCTTCTTCAATAAGAAATCTAGCAGCCATAGCAGTAGTACCAATTAAGTCATTAATAGTTTGTCCGATAGCAACAGGACTAGACCATAGCTTTTTACCTTCGGCATAAGCGCCAAATGGAGTAAATGAAGCAGCTTCAGAAGCAAGACGGTCAGCATGATAAAGCATAAGATTATATATAATACTTTCATCATCATCACCACCCATACCAGTTATAGCAATTGCTCCAATAATAGCAGCACCTACATAAAGTAAATCACCTAAATTACGTCTAATATTTGCTTTTTCATGTTCAGGAAGAAGTTCATAGTTAAGTTTGAAATTAACAGCAAATGAAAGTAAATTCTTACCATAAGTTTGGAATGCTTTAAGAACATCATTTACATTATTAATTTCTCCTACGTTAGTTTCTTTAAATGGAATAGTCAAATAATCGTAAAGACTAGTATAACTACCTTTTTCAACAGTACCTAGAGTTTCATTATAATAACCATTCCAACGATAACGTTTTTTAAAACCCGGATAAAGATGCTTATGATATTGCATAACCGTACCACCCCACCAATGTTGTTCAATATTAGCAGAACCAAGTTTATCATAAACACCATGAACTTTCTTATTTACTTCACGAACTTTATCAATAAATTTAGCATATTCTTTAAGAGTAAGTTTGCTATCAGTTTTTATTTGAGCAATTCCATCTTTAAGTTCAAATTGATTATAAATATCTGGAAGTTCAGCAAACTTTTTATCAATATCTTTAATAAATTCTTTACGTTTAGCTATATATTCTCTTTGTTGTTCTTCATTAAGATAAGTTTTAACAAAATCGAATATAGGATTAGCTTTAAATAGATTATATTTAGCTCGTTTTTTATTATCAGCTTTAGCATCATCAATGAACTTATTGAATTGTTCAAGTAGAGCTTGGTTCTCTCCTCCACGGGGAGTATTTATTACAGACATAAGAGCATCTTGTTCAGCTTTACGATGATACATTTCTTTACTCATTATATCATAACCACCTCTACCATTATCAACAAGTCTATGAGATTTAAGCATAGCAAATAGCATAACATTTTGCATATAATGCTCACCAACAGATTGAGGGCTAAATAATAATCCACGAACTCTACGAATATTTTCTCTAAGACCTTCAGCAGTACTAACTTCAGTTACTCTATCAAAATCAACCACATGACTAAGTTTAATAATAGCATCTTGAAGTGTACTACTATTTTCACTATACATATTAGCCATATAACTAACAGTTCCTTTAATCCATTCAGATTTACCAGCTTCCCAATCTTTAAGATTAATATATTCACCAGCAGCTCGTTCCATAAATATATTACTAGAACCAGTAAGAACGTTAGCAATACCACCAGTAATATTCATCATCATATATTTACTGCCAGCAATATTTTGAGCAAGAGAACCTAATTTAACTAGATTAGGAGTTTTATTATCTTTATATTGTTCAAATACAAGACGACGAATAAAACTTCTAAGATGTTCACTAGTTCTAGTTTGTTTTTCTTGTTTATATTCAATTTCACCACCAGCACTAGCTTCTCTATTTTCACTTATACTACCTTTATAATTTATATCATAAGCAGTATTACTAGTAATAATTTGGTCAGCAGTATAAAGAAGATTTTTAACTGTTTTAACAGCATTATATCTATTACTTTCAATTAAAAAACTATTAAATATTTCTTCCCAATTACGATTAAGAATATCATTATGAATTTTATTATTCTTTTCAATAATTTCATCTCTAGCTTTAATAGCAGCAACTTTACGTTTACTAAATTCTTCATCACTTTCATTAGGCTCTTTAAATTTAGGTATAGTAGGCAACTGTTGAGTATCTTTATTAACTAACTGAACTAATCTAGGATTAGGAATATCATAATCTTTATCAAAAGTTAAATCTTCATTATTTCTCCAACTAGTATTATTAGGAACATTGGCTGTCCAACCAAGAAAACTAAGAGCTTGTTCAAAGTAATCTTTAACAGTCATATCTTTAGATTTAGGCAAAGCTGGAAGATAACCCATATCAACATATCTCTTATTACTATTAGTAAAACAATACTTTTTCATAAGTTCATTTACTTTATTCATAAGTTCAAGTTGATACTCATTAAGATTAGTATAATTAGGATTATCATATCCTGTTCCTACTTTATACTTATTAACAAAACTACTATATTCTGGATTAATAAGTTCTTCTTTAGGAGTAATGTGCATTTGATTAATACGAGGTTCATAATTACCAACAACGGCAGAACCATCATCTTTAATCATTTGCATAGTAGTCCAAATACGAATAGGCTTAATAGTACGAGTATAAGGGTCAAAATAATGATTATCTCTATACCATTGTTTATATTCAACACTATCAATACCATATTTGTCAAGAACTTCTCTTTCTTTTATATAGTAATATTGAGTAGTAGTTTCTCTAGTTCTCTTTTGAAGAATATTAATTGCAGCAGTTTTATCAATATCAGTCCATTTATCTAAATCTTTAGGTTTAATAATACCATAAATAGTTCGATTAGGTCTTTCTGCAATAGTTCCATTTTCTTCAACTTGTTCACTAAATACTTCTAGCCATTTATCATAATACTTTTTACCTTTAGCAAAAGCTCTATTTTTATCAAGTTCATATTGTTTCCAATTATAAGTAACATCACATTCACTTTCAATAAATTCAGCAACACGTTTTGCTTTAGCTTTATCAGTACTCTTTTCACCTCTAGTAATTTCATTAAATACTTCAAAACCAGTCTTGAGTTGTTCTAAATCTTCTTGACTAATATCAGCAGTATTAAGAGTTCTAGTAGCATTATCAAAATATTTTTCAAGTATTTTATTAATAGCTTCTCCTATATTAATTTCTTCTTCGCTCTTAGATTTATTACCTGTAAGATAATTATAGAAATCAGCACGATAAATTCTTAATTCATCTTCAGCAGAACGAATAATACCAACATAAGGCATACCATTACCTTTAGTATATTTATATTTTCTAACTGTTTCAGCTTTAATAAGAGCTGCACGTTCTTCAGGTATCTTACGTCCATCAACTACGTTAAATTCATCTTTAGCTTGAAATTCTCTAATAGCAAGATTAAGAACACTATTACCTTTATTAGCGTCTTTAAGTTCTTCAAATGCCCAATTTAAATCTTCTATATCTTTAATATCAAGAATATATCTAGTATTCTTACGAATCCATTCTTTAGCTTCACGATATTCAGGAACTTTCATAAGTTCTTCCATACTAATAAGAAGATTACCATTAGCATCACGTTGACTTTCATATTTACTAATAATAGAAAGTTGTTCTTTAAGTTTAGAATCAAATCCTTCTTTAGCTTGCTTATCATAGAACATTTCTTTAATTTTACGAATATTAGTTTGATAAGCACGAAGTCTTTCAGCTACATTTAAATCATGACCAATTTTTTTATTACCATCTTCATCGTAAAGACTAGTAAGACTATCCATTTGAGCGTATATACGTCCAAGTTCTTCATCTTGACTTTGCGTAGTAACATTATCAGTCGCTTGACTTAAAATATCTCGTATTCTACTATTAAGTCTTTTATATTCAGCAAATTCTTTAGGAATACCATCATCTCCTTTTTTAAGTCCTAATAAACTTCTTTCAAGATTTATAATATAAGTAGAATATTCAATAGTAACATTATTACCATCTTCATCTTGAACTGTAATAGGTTTAAGTTGATGAATAGTAGTCATATCAATAAATTTAGCTTTATTAGATAGAGCAATAAGATGTTCAACACTATTTATACCAAATTTTTGTTCAGCTTCAATAGCAGCATCTCTATATTTCTTCATCTTTTCTTCCCAAACAGGATTATTAGGTTGAATTAATCTACCATCATCATCAATTATACTATCAAGACTAACAGATTTACCATCTTTAGCAGCTCTAGATTTAAGTTCTTTAAGATAATTTCTAAAGTCATTAGATTCTTTAATACCATTAAGACGACCTTCTTCAACAGTACCCATTACATCTTTAAGTATATTCTGCAATACAAAGTTACGATTAGCACGAATATCTTGTATCCAATAATCCATAAATCCAGTATCACCATAAGCATCAAATTCTTTCATAAGACCACTCAGATAATTAGGATTAGTAGTGCGTAATTGAATCCATCTTTCAAACCAATCTTTTCTAGCAGAATGTACAGTAGTATTAGAATCAACTTGATTAACTAATTTTTGAATCTTTCTAATATTCTCTTTAGTTTTATCATCAAGATTTGTACTATCAATATCAATCTCGCTAATAAGTTTGTATTTATTCTTAAATGTATTAGCGCTAAGAATAACATCTAAGAAACGATTTTGAAGTTGTTCATCTTTAAGAACTTTACCAATAACATCTTTATCGTTAATAGGTTTATCAATACCATCAATTTTAATAAAACGATTAATATCATTAAGAATATTATTAGCTTCAACATCTATATAATTAGCAATAACTGATAATGAAAATTCAGAATTATCAGAAAGACTACTACTATCAAGATAATTAATTTCAGCATTATTAAGAGCGTTTAATACATTTTGAGCAGCAGGTTGTCCATGACGAACAGCACGTGAAATAACTAAACTAGCATTTTTAGCGAATCTACCAATAGGAGTTTGGTCATCAACACTACTATATCTATCAGTATTACTAGTAACTCTATCTATTTCATTTTCATTAATTTCAATAAACAATCCAAGTTTACTATCTTCAATATTAGGATATTTAGCTTTATATTGTTTTAAATCATCGCTTAAATTAATAGCAGTAGTTCCATTAATGTTAAGATAAAATTTACCATTAATAGTATATATAGTATTATTCTCAAAAGGAGTATTCATAAAAGGTTGGAAATACTCATCAGAAATATATTTACTATATAGTTCAGGAACTTCTTTATAACCTTTATTTATAGCTTCATTAATATTGTCTTTAATACCATCAATAAATTTATCTCGTTTTTCTTGTTGAGTAAGACCATCATAAAGGAGAACAGCTAACGGTTTATGAATATTATTATTAGCTATAATACTAGGCTCAATACTATTATAAGTTTCAAATGATTCAAGTCTATCAATAGGATAATAAGCTAAAGTTCCATCATAAGTTCCTTTAATATATAAATTTTTATTAATTCTAATAACATTAACAGCATCTCCATTTCTTATTATTCCTACATTATCAATATTTTCTTGACCATTAAAAGTAATAATACCACTTCTTTTTAGACTATAATTAATTTTATTATTAGTAAGTCTTTTAAATGTATAACTAGGACAATTAAAACTATTATAATTCTTACGAATAAAACCAATTATATCTTCAACATTATCTTTATCAATAAAACCATAGTTATTAATACCTTTCATAGCTATATCTCCAATAGCTATTCCGCCCTCACTCAATCCTCTAAGGGGAGTATTACTTATAAGTCTACTAATATTTCTAGTTCTAAATTTATGACCTTCAACAATAAAAGCATATTTAACTAAATCAAGAGCTGTAAGTTTAATAAGAGGATTAGGATGATTCCAAGCTCTATCAAACAATCTATGAGCTTCATCATTAGTAATATCACCTTGAATATAATTAATATATTGAATATTTACATTACGACGATTGCTTCTTTCGTCATTAGCAACTATTTCAATATGTTCAAATACACTACCATCTTGACTAAAATTACGTTTAATCCAATCAACTTTTTGAGCAGGAGTAAGTCTAGCAAATACATCAATTTCAGTTTGTGTAGGCTCAAATATATTTTTAACTACAACATCATCTGTTTTAATATTAATTAATGTACCACTAACTCTACCAACTTCTAAAGCTCTAGATTTACCAGTACCATATTCTTTAATAGATTTAGGATGAACAAAATCACCATTAACAATAGTAACAGGTAAATTAAGATAAGAACTACCATTATTACCTACTTCTAGTTTATTAATAAGATAATCTTTATAATCATTATATAACTTTTCAGTCATTATTCCACCTTTAGTCCATTCTGCTATTCTATATACATAATCAATAAATATAGGATTAGCAGTTTCAAATACTTGTTGAGTAGCTTTAACACTAAGAGCAGTACTCATTTGTAAAAATGCAGCTAAACTAGGATAACTACTTCTAGATATATCTGATTTAATAAATGCATTTATACCACCACTAATATCAGGAAAGACACTCTCTAACAACAAGGTTTGACCCCCCGTAGAGGATGGAGCATAAATATTACTATTTTCAATAACAGTTCTAGCATCTCTAAATACTTTATCACTAGCATAAAAACTTTGTTTAGCACCATATTTATCAGCACTAAGAATATTAAGATTATTACTTATATCCTGTCCAATTGAGTTTAGCCGATTAAATTGTGCTAGAACATAAAGGTCAAATAAAGCCTGCTGAACACCATTCATTTCCCCTCTAAGACGAGATTTATATGCATCTGATGAAAATATAAGGTCTGGTGATGAAAATGCGTCAGAAACGCTTAAATTGAATAATTTCTTGAAAGTTTCACCATAACTTTTATCAATAGTTTCAATTAGCTTTTTACGTCCAGCAAAATTAACTTTTTCACCAAAACCAATATTATGAGCAACTTCTCTAATAGCTTCAGTAAGCGGATTTTTAGTACCTTCTGCAAGAACACTATTAGTTTCTTTCCATTTACGAACTAGTATGTCAATAGCAGGTTGCCACATAAATCCAATAGCAGTATCATAATTACTTCCAAAATCAACAATAGTTTTAAAAGCATTAAACGTATAAGTATTTTCATTATGTATAGCTCCCTCTTTCATAACATCGAGAATATGAGCAGTAGTCTGAGAACTATAAGGATTAATCAAATAACCATCAACATTCTTATCATCTCTAGACCAACCAAAATTTTTATGAGTAATACGAATATGTTTATTACCAATAGTTTCAACATTTTCTTTACCATATCTATTAACAGCTTCTTGCTCACTAATCACATCAGTAGTGTACATAACTTTAATACCTTCGCTATGATTAGCTTTAGTAACATTTCCAATACTCATAAAAGTATCTCGATTAACACTGATACCTTTAAGTTTAATACCAGAAGTAGCAGCATCAAACCAATCAAGTTGAGTAAAGAAATCACTAGGAGCAACAGTTGTTTTATTAGCACCAACTATTTCTGCATAAGTTTCATTAGCTTCTTTAACATTTTCAAAGTTAGAAGTAGTAGTATTTTCTTCAAATGCAGCAGGATTATTAAGTATATCAATAAATGATTGAATAATAGCATTAGTTCTAGCAGCTTGACTACTTGTACCCTCCACGGGGAGTTTTAAGTATGATTCGTAAGACTTAAGTCCACCATCATTAGCAATTTTTTCAACAACTTTAAGATTGCCATTATAACCTTCAAGAGTAGCATTAATAGCATCTTCGCTATTTTTTAAAGAAGCTCTAATATTACCTTGTTTATTATAAGTCTTACCAAGAATTTTACGACTAGCTTTATCTACATTATCTTTAACATAATTAATATACCCTACTTCATCTTTAGTATATCTAGCATGAGTAATTTCAGTTGGAACACCTTTAACAAGATTAAATGTTTTAGACATACCATAAACACTATCAACGTCAAAGTCAGAACCAGTTTGAGTAACCCATTCATCAGGAACAACAACAGTACTACCATAAGCATCTGGAAGAAACTCCTTAACATACATAATACATATAGATTGCTTACCTTCAGTAGGAATACGATAACCAATCATAGTACGTAAGCTATCAGGAACTTGTTCAATATTTAATCCTTTAAGTTTACTACTCCATCTAGGAAGTTTAATTTCAGTATAATAAACAGGAGTGCCATCAACTTCTCCAATCTTTTTATATTGAAGTTTACTATCTGTTTGAGTTTGTTTATCAACTTTAAAACCAAAATCAGATAACTGAGCAGCATGCCAACCACTAATAAGTTGCCTAGTAATATTAGTATTAAAATAACTATTAGCAATACTTTCAAGTTTACTATTAATATTAGATAAGAATAAAGGAAGATTATTAAATCCAGCATTATCTAAATCGAAAAACTCAAGAAGAGCTTTTTCAACTCCTTGTTGTTGAGCATTTTCTTTAAATCTATCAAAAAATACAAAACGATTAAGATTTTTAATAGTACCATTAGAATTTAAATCAATATGACCATTATCATCTAATCCAATACCAAGTTCAGCACAAGTTTTTTCAAAACTATTTCTAATATTAGCTACATAGTTATTAAATACTTTATCTTTAAGTTCATTAAGTTCAGTTCGATTAGGAAGATTATCAAGCATTTTCTTCATAATCTGAATAGCAGCTTTATTACTAGCATCAACCATATGTTGAGGAACTTCTTGCTGACGATAAAGATAATTATAACTAAATAGTTCAGAATTATCAAATACATTATTATCAAATTCTTTAAGAGCTTCATCAGTTAAAACACCATCATTATTCCAAAGTGTCATTCTGTTATGTTGTGCAACTTTAACAGTTTCAACAGTATTAATTTGATGAATACCTCTATTAGTCATTATATTATAGACTTTTTCAAGTTCTGTTCCTTTAATAAGTTTAGGAATAAGAACAAACTCAGCATTTTTTACTTGTCTAGGAACTTCAATGCCAACAGTAGTATCATAATATAAATCATAATAGAAATTCTTTTGAATTTGAACTTTATTAGCAAATTTAGTCCAATCAATTTTATCTATTGGAGTATCATCTGTAAGACTTTGAATAAGTCCAGCATATTTATCTAATTCACCAGCAGCAGTAATACGACGAATCCATTCTTCAAGAGTAATATAAGATTGAGCATCATTAGTATTAACTCCTCCTTTAAACGGTTCTAGTATTCTTTCTCTGTCTTTTTTATCAAGTCCAGCTTTTTTAAGTTGATTATCAAGTCTATCAATAACAACTTTATCAGAAGCTTTAAAAGTATTATAAATGGTAACACCCCTAAATTTATCTTGAAGAACTACTTTTTTACGTTTAGTAACTCCATTAACAGTATAAGGAACAGTAACAGCATTACCTTTGATAGTTATATCATATAAATCAGTAGCTATATCTAAATCATTTTTAGTAAAATCAGTATTACCAAAAGGATTACCACTAGCTTGTACTTCTTTAATACGTTTTAGAATAGCTTGACCATTCTTATAAAAACTTTGGTCACCACCATACATATCGTACATACTATCTCTAACAAGATAATCATTAACTAGAAATTCAGCTAAAGATTCATTATTAATCCTATCATCAATAAATGTACCATATTTATTTTTAAGTTCTTTATAACCATTAGTTATATATTCATTTAACCAATCAGCAACAGCATCTTCAAGAGCAACACGTTGTTCTCCATTAAGAACTACTTGATTATTAACATAGCTAAGCCCATGTGTAGACCCCCCGTAGAGGACGTCAATAGTCTTACCATATCCAATTAGTTCATTAAATGCTCCATTACTATTAGGAGTAATTTTACTAACTAAACGTTTAAAACTAAATACTCTACCAGCTAAAACTTTGTGTCCATCTTTAGTAGTAAATACATTACCTTTTCCATCTTTATGGTATTGATTATAAAAATGTTCAGGTTTATTATTATAAATATCACTAAATTCAAAATCTCCATTAGTTAAAATAGGATTACCATTAGCATTAGTTTTAAACATTACATTAACAGCTTGAGCCATATTAGTAAGTTCTTGAATAGCTATATTATAATACTGTTTAAATAATGGATGTTCTCTATTTATAATTTTAGTTCCATCTTCTAGTTGACTACGTAATCCAGCAAGACTATATCTAGGAGCAGTAATAGTAAAGTTTTTAGGAGCATCACTAGGTATGGGAAGTAAATAATTAGCAGTAGGAGTTTCAGAATTATTAATATCAGTCATAAATAATCCCATAGCAGTAATTAAATAATCACCGTCACTCATACTACGATATAAGTCATTATTGTTATTATCTAATTCACTAATACCATTAAGAAGAGAAGTCTTAAACATACTACGAGCATATTCAGTAAGTTTAGGAGTTCCATTTCCAACTCTTCTAAACAATCCATAATTAATTATATTACCATTACTATCCCTATGTTCAAGAAGTAAATTACTATAATCATATTGATGACTAGCAAACTTTTGTTTAGCATAAGCTTCAACCATAGCGTTTTGCTCTTCAACAGTAGATTTATCATCATTGATTATTTTAGCAATATTAGTAATAAAACTTCTATTAATAACATCAGAACTTAAATTACCTTCAGGATTACGAGAATTAAGTTCAACAGGAATATAAATAATATCTTTAAAAACATCAGCCATTTGATATATAATAGAAGTATCACCTCTATTAATAAAACTATCAGGCATTTTAGTTCCTTTATCCTTTTTAAGTGCTTCTACATATTTATTATAGTTTTCAACTGTACGATTAATAACATTAGCAAAATTGATAAGATTATTAGCCATAGCTACACGACCAATCTTAGCAATAGCTAAATTAAAACTAGCTTGATTAATATCTGGAAATATTTCTTTAAAAGCATCATATAAATAAAGATTAGCATGAGGAGTATTTTTATATCTATCATATATACGAAACTTTTCACGAGCACTAGGAACACGATTAGTAATAATATTATTCTTAACATTATTATAAAAAGTATTCTGTAAAATAGTACGAGAATCAGTATTAGGATTAGTTACACGAGCACGAACATAACTATTACCATTAGAATCAGTTTGAATATAAGTTTCAATTTTAGATATAATAGGTTTATTAAACACCATCATATACTTATTAGCAAATACTTTATTTTTGCTAAGTAAATCATGTAATTGAATTAAACATTCACAATTTGGAATAGTTTCAGATATACGTTTAAGACTAGCTATAAAATTATCTACATTACTAGTATCAGCACTAGCATATAATATTTTAGATAAGTAATTAGCATCAGAAAAAGTAATAACTCCTAATTCATTATTAGTATCAAAAGGATAACTTCCATTATCAAGTTGAGAAGCAGCAGTAAGTTTAGGTAAACTTGCAAGATGATATTTAATAATTTCTTCTACGTGTTTATTAAAATCTTTAACTTCACCAATACTTAAATTCCAAAGTTGAGTCATTAAATCAATACCATCATCTATACTATTTTCATCACCTTCAGTAGAAGTTTCATCAAGATAACCGCCTAATTCTTCATAATCAGTAGTTTGATATAACTCATCTCGTTTAATAAGTTTAGCTACATTTTTATTATTAAAAAGAGCTTCATTAAATTCAGTATTAGTTAATGAACGTAGTAATGCACCATAATTAAAATCTTGAGCATCACCATATTTACGAAGAAATGCTCCAAGACCATTAATTTTAATAGCAGGACTTGGATTATTAATAAAGCTATTAAGTTCATTATTTTTAGCTTCATCACTTCCGGCTAATTTTTTAGCGCGTTTAAGTCCAGCATTAATAACAGTTTCATTAGTACGTTTTTTAATTTCATTAAAATTTAATGGAGCTCCATTATATAAAAAATTAAAACTAAGTTTATTCATAATATCAGCCATATAAGTAATAGCTGTATCTCTAGCTTTAATTGTACTAAATAATCCACGTTCTTCTTTTTCAGCAACAGAAGCTACATCATCCATATTACGAAGTTTAATAGCTCTAGCTTCAAGAAGAGCATTATAAGTTTGTCTTCCAGAAGTTTTAACATTAATACCTCTATCAGCTATAATCTTTTTAAAGATTGGGTCTTCAACCATAGCTATAAGACTATAATAATCTGCATTATTAGAACCATGTTCTTTAATAATAACATTATTAAGATTATTATATCCTACAAGTTTAATATTTCCACAACTCATAAGTTTATATTTAAGTTTAAATTCATTAATAGTAATACCTCTATGACTAATGTAAAGTAAAATTTTATTACATCGTCATAGAGGCTGTTTTCTTTCGTTTTAAGCGACTTTTATATTTGCTCGATTAATTCTACATACAGCTAAAACTGATGCGTCCTGTGTCAAGCAAAGTGGCAAATTCGGGCTGTTGGTCTATTGGTAAACGGCTAGTTAATTCAGCCATATTCAGCACTATATCATCATCAACACTACTAAACATATCAAGTCCATCATTAAGATTATCATTATTATAATTATAATCTTGACTATTATCTTCATTAGGATTTTCAGTTTGTTCTGTGCTAACAGTTTCTTCTTCAAATTGAAAAGTTCCTTGAATAGCCTCTTGATTACTTTCTTTAGGCATTTTTTTAATAGCTTTATAAGCATCTCTAGCAGCAGCTAATAAACTATCTTCATTAATCTTAATACCTAACATATCAGCAATAACTTCAAGAAGTCTACTAAATAAAGTCTTACGTTTACTAGTTTTTCTATTATCATCTTTAATTTCATTAAGAGCTGACATAAGAGCATTACTAGTAATACTTTCAACTAGAAATTCTTCAAGAGCTTCACTTGTATTAAAGTTCTCAAACAAATAAGGTTTAAGTCTTTCTTTAGTAGCATCATCTTGAGTATCAAGCCAAGCTTTAAATTTATCATATATAGGTTTAACTAAAGCAATAGCTTGTTCAGTATTATATTTAGTATAAAGTTGTCTATGTAAACTTTCATGAAGTATAATATTAACAACTCGATAAACTCTTTGACCAGCAATAGCAGAACTATTAAGTTCAATAGTATCTGTATCACGATGGTAAACAGCATTAACTTGATTACCATTATTATCAGTAATACTATCTACAACTTGAATATTTTTAGGTAAAATACCAATCTTTTGAAGAGAATCAATATAATCAAGAGCAGTTTGATCATTAGCAAAATACTTTTTAAGTCCACGAGTTAAATTCTTAGCAGTTATAGCAGATTCAAAAGCATTAAAATTAATAGCATTAAGAGTATCATCTAACATGAACTCTGATAGCTGTTCAGGTATTGCTCCATCCTCCACGGGGGGTCTACCCTCAAGCTCATAAGTAATATCAAGTTTAGAATGAATATCAATTTGCCAATTACCAGCAGTTTCATCAGTATTAGTATTAGCTAGTTTAGTTCGAACTAAACCGTTACTAATAATAAAATCTTGATAACTATTATAACTATAAATTTTATCATTAATATTTATAATAGTTTTACCATTTTCACGATAAATATATTTATTAGTTTTATCATTAGTTTTTGTACTATCATTAATAAAATCTTTACTAATAGCAAATTGAGCATAGTTAAACATTTCATCAATAACAGGACGAAGAGCATTATCTAGTTCGTCAATAGTACTAGCATTTATTCCATAACTTTTACCTATTTTAAAAGCACTATTAACAACATAAAGAGAATTAATAATAATATTACGTTTATAATTACCAGCATCAGAATTAATAGTAAAAGCATAATCTTTACCATTAAAATGTGCACCTTTAACATAAAAGCCTATATTAGTAGGATTAATACTAATTTGAAGTCCAGTATTTCTATCTCCGTTAATAAGTTTATTATTTCCAAATATATCTCCAAGACTTTGTTTAAGTTCACCAAAACTTATTTTACCACTAATATAATCTCTACAAAGATTATTAACTTCATTCTTAATAGAATTAATAATACGTCGAGCATCACCTTTAAGTAGATTACTATTTAATGGAACTTGTTTACAAAAAGCATATAGAGAAGTACCATCACTACTTGGAATACTAATAACAGGCATACCATTAGTAGTAAGATTTTCAATAATAGTAGGTTTACTTTCTCCATTAAGATATAATTGACCTTGTACAACTACACCAAGTTTATTAACATCTTCGTTATAATTAACTACTGTTTCTTGTATATCATTCCATTCACCGTTAGCGTCATCAATAGTATTAAGAACTCCATATTTAACATTAACAGCTCTAATCTTACCTTTAAAGTCACCTTTAACTATTGTAATAGCTTGGTCATAACTATTAAGAAGATTATTAAACCAACGATTAATACTAGCTTCATGACTATTTTCATAAGGTTGATTAAATATATATTTAGTAAGATTAACAAGATGTCCAGCTAAATCAAAACTTGCAACAGGAGTAGTAAAATCTTTAACTATATCGGGATATTTAACTTCAAATTCTTTAAATAAAGTATCAAGTTCTTTATTTGTAACTTCTTCTTTAACGGCAAGTTCATATAAATGACCAATAAATTCTTCGTCAAATCTATCACCATCAAGAATGCTAATTAAAACATCTTTAAGTGGAGAAATAACTTGACCATTTTCAGCATGAATATTATATTTCCAACCTTGATTAACCATATCATAATTACCAAACTTATCAATATTTGGAACTCCTATATAGCCAATAATTGTATCATTAGCAAATATATCAATACGTTTAAGTTTAACATTATATATAGCTTCTAAATAATCACCTTGTTTAATACTAGTAAATGCTTTAACATTTTCATTCTCTACTATATATTTAAGATTAACATTATTAGTATGCTCAACTTGAAGTCTTTCAAGACGTTCTTTAGCAATACCATCAACATATTGAACAAATTGTCTAGCATTAAGTTTTTTAATAGTTGATTCATCAGTAGCACGATATTTACCTTGATTATTAGTGCTGGCGTAAAGATAGTTTTTTATTTGATTAAACAAGTAATTTTTAATAATTTTATTACCTGTAACACTATCTATATATTCAACTAATTGACCAATACTAAGATAGACTTTACCATTAACAATTTTACCTCTAGTATTACCTTCACTATCAACACTATTAGCAAAATCATCCATAATAGCTTCTATATTACGTTCATTACCTGTAATAGTAGCATAAGTAGCATTAAGTAATAAACGTCTAGTACTATCATCTTGAACAGAACTATATAAACTGCCACCTGTAAGACCGTCAATAATGTTATTAACTATGTCAGTAGCTTCTGTTTGTTCAAATCCGGCTTGACTAAGTTTATCAATAAAAGATTGTCTAGCATTAAGTAAATCGCTACTAGTAGATTCATGTCCTAAAGAATCTTCTAAATCAGCAATACCTTCATAAACTAAATCAGTACCTATTTGACCACGTTCAAAATCATCATCTGGAAGACTATTATTAGATTCAGGTTTAGGAGTGCTAATAGGTTCTTGAGAAACTGGTTGTTCAGTTTGAGATTGAGGTTGTTCAGTATTAGTAGACTCACTAGGAACCGCTTCGCTTCGCTCCGCTATACCCCCCGTAGAGGATGGAGATGAACTAGTATCATCTACATCAGTTTCATTAACTTCATTAACATCAGGATTAACAGGAGCAACTTCTTCTTTAGGAGTATTATTAATATCGTTTTCAATTTCTGCAATTTCAGCTAATTGTTCTAATGTAGTTTTAAGATGTTCATTACCTTTAGAGCTTAAATCAAGTGCAGCATAAGCATCTCGAATAGTTTTATCTATATTAGGTTTATTACCATTATTAGCATCTTTAATAACAGAATTAACATAATCTTTACCATATTGTTTATAAGCATTACGTAAATCGTCCATAGCTTTATTAACAATCTTTTTACGACTGTTATCAAAGAAATTATTAAGGTAAGTTATACGAGATTTAATATTATCATCAGATAGATTAAGTTGATTTTTATTAACTTCAACATTAATTTCAGCATTAACAACTTCTGCTAAATCTTTAAATACTTCATTATATTGTTTTTGAAGTTGAATAGCTGATTGAATATCATTTTTATTTTCAATATCAATAAGAGTATAAAGTTTATTAATAGCATCTAATCGTTCATTTAATTGAGCAATACGTTCTTGTTTAACAGAATTATTAATTGCTGCATTATCTTGAATAGTTTTAATATCTCTTTGAATACTATTAATAATATGCTGATAAATACCATTCTTAACAGAATTAATATCAACATCTTCAATATGATTATTTGTAATATCTTGATTTAAAACATCATTAGCCCAATTAAGAAGATTATTATAATTTTCTTGACGATTACGAGCATGAACCATTTGGGTAGCTATAATACGACCAACTTCAAATCCACCACCAAGTCTATTAACTTTATTTAAAGTAGTATTATATTCATTTTTAAGATTATTAATTTCAGTTTTAAATCTATTAATAAGTTCACTACTTTCTTGTTGTTGTAATCCAAGTTTATTAGTAATACTATCATTAAATTCTTTACTATTAATAGAACTTTCAAGAAGTCCTAAATTACCAGCATTCATAGAATTAATAATAATATTATTCATATATTCTTTTTCAGCTATATTACGAAGTTCTTCTTCAGTACCAACAATAATATCTGGATTAACTTGATTACCATTTTCATCAGTAATAGTTATAAATGGATTTTTACCATTAGTTATACTATTAAGTCTTTCTTGATATGCTTGAAAAGTAGCAGTACGACCAAGAATTTCATTTTCTCTTTGTTTTTCAGCAGAAGTCCAATCTTTATCAAGACGTTTATTAATAAACTCTCCAGCTTTATTCATAACACTACTAAAAGTAACACCACCAAGAGCACCCCAAAATGCTTGTTCCCATAACATTGGGTCTTGAAGATAATCTTTAATAGTTTGTTGAGGAATATCTTTATCAAATACTTTTTTACCATTATATAAACCATCTTGACTAGCTATATAATTAATAGCTTCTTCAACCCCTTCTGTCCATTCAGCTCTAACACCATGAAGAATATCATTACCCACATCTTTTAATGTACTAGTAATAGCTTGTTTAGTAGTTTTATTACTTAAAGCATTAGTAATTGCAGCAGCATCATCAATATTACTATTAAATGCAGTATTTAAATTTCTAAGTCTAGAACTATTTGTATTACCACTTAAAGCATTTTTCCATAAGTTCTTTAAACTATAAACTTGCCATACATCAAAAAGAACATTAGCCCAATCTTCAGTAAAAGTAATATCAGCACTATTTTTAGCAATATCTTTAGCTACTTCTTCATCAGACATATCTCTATATTTAGGATTATTATTATAAAACTCTTCCCTTTGTTTATCATTCATATTAGCAAGTTGAGTTTTAGAATAATCTTCAATATCATTATAAGTTTGTCTAGCTTCTTGATAATTTTCAAGATAACGAGAAGGAACTCCAATAGCAGTAGCTTCTGCTATTCTACCAGTAATGGCTCTACTCTTTTGTGTCATATTAATAGCATTAGCCATTTTATTAGCTAATTTATTAAACTTTATACCTTTACCTAATAAAGAAACACCTTTAGCAAGACCAGTACTAGGAATCATAAGAGTTAAAGAACTAGCTATACTAGGAGCATTACTAGCCAACCAAGCAAAATCTCCAATATCAAAAGCCGCATTAGGATTTTCTCTATATATAGCTAAACGTTCATTAATAGATTCTTTTAAAGATTCAAGTTCAGAACTTATTTCAGATTGATAATCATTTGGACTATTACTAACCATATTATAGAAAGCATCAGCTAAATCAGCAAAACCAATAGCTGTACCAACAGTAATCTCATTACCAATCTGTCCAATCATTCTTAATCCTTGTTCCCAATTACTTTGATTAACAGCACGTTCTTTATCAAGTTTTTCTTGGTCATCAACAGGATTAACATAAACATCATAAGGAGCATATTTATCTATATCATATTGATTAAGATTATATGATTGTCCAGCAATACGACTAAATAAATGACCACGACCCCGGTCACTAATAGAAGTGCCGGGGTTGTAATCAACTAAAGTAGGAGGCTGTATAGCCCCCTTTTTAGTTTTAGGATTATATTTAGGATTAGGTGTTTTATTACCACCTTGTAGAAACTTTAATACATCCATATTAATATAGATTATTAGTTAATTCATCATAGTAATATTGAATAACATAAGGGTCTGAACTGCCACTAAGTTGAGCAAGTTTAGTAGCAACATTTTGTTGAATAGCTTTAACAGCATTTTCATCTACTGTCATTCCAGCTTTAACAGCAGTTACAGTTTGTTCCCATTGAGATAAATTATCTACAATATCAACAGCATTTTCTTTACTTACTAAACCAATAGTTTGATTATTAGTAGAATTAATTAAATTAAAACCTCCACCGTTTGGTACTAATTTAAATTTATCAATTCCAGTAAACGCAGCATTATTAGTAAGAGAAATAGGTCTATTAGCATTATAGTAATTTTCTACTTTACCGGCAGCTCTCCAACTAGTATCTTGATTCCAAGATTGAATAATAGAACTATCAATAGCACCACTACCTACAAGTAAAGTAATAGGTTCTCTTTTAAGTTTACCTTCTGTATCGTAGTAACCTGCAATATTAATTTGAACTCCAACATCACCAGTTTTTGGGTCACGAACAATAGTAGGAGTAATTTCATTTTCTTTAGCACTTCTAAGATAAGCTGTATAAGCTTTTCTATCTTCAGAAGTCATAGGTTCAAATATTCCATTTTCACTAGTAATATAAGCTTCACCTTGAGTTAAATCAATACCAGCTTTAATAGCAGACATAGCTTGTTCTTCTAATTGTTTCTTTTGAGCAGAATATTTACTAGCAGCTTCTGGATTAGAACTCATAACAAAATTAAGTTCAGCAAGTTCAGGAGTCATTGCAGATATACCAATAGTAGAAGCATTTATTTGCCCACCGTCAAGAACAGCATCATTTTTAGATTTAAGAGAATCAACATAATCAATTAAACCAATATAAGGTTCTTTATTACCTGTTGGCAATCCAGCATGATGTTCTTCACCATTAGAATCAACTCGAACAAATTTATCACCATAACCAAAAAATCTAGTCTTAGCAGAATTAAGAAAAGCATTTAAAGGATTTCTAGTATCTTCAGCTTCTTTAACAGCTTTACCAAAACTATAAATAGATTTATGATAATCTTTAGGTAATTCAGCATATCTATAACCATTACCATCAGAACCAAATCTTACTCCAAGACTAGCAGCTTTTTTCTCTCCACCAATAGCATTAATAAATGAATTATATACATCATCATTATTAAAGTATTGTCTAATAGCATTACTATCTCCAAATATTTGATTAACATATTTGCTATATCTATCTGAATATTTATTACTAGGTAAATCACTTAAACTAATAATAGAATTATATGTATCAAATCCATCAATACTATCTTGAGATTTACCAACTTTAAGACTATTAATATATTCTTGATTATCAATAATATCATTAAGATAACTAAGAGCATATGCTCTATCAGATGGATTAGTAATATTAGTCATAATACTAGTTCTAATATCATCTGGGTTAGCAGTACTTAAATTAATATTAATATCAGGATTATATTTACTAAGTAATCCAGCTATTGATTGTCTATTACTAGTAATTTCAGCTTGAGCTTGAACAGGCATAAAATTATCAATACGAACAGGAGTACCTTTATAAGTTAAATTATCAATAGCTTGTTTTCTTTGAGTTGTACTTCCTAGTCCAGCTTGTTTAGCTAAAGCTAATTGAGCTTTCCATGCTTCACCATAAGTAGTATTACTATCTTGATTATAAAAAGTTGCAGCATTATAGAAAGGGTCAATACGTTTAGCAAGATATTGTTCAGGAGTAAGTAAAATACCATTTTTATCTGTTATATCAGGATTACTACCATTTTGGTCATATTTCCATTTAGCAATTTTATAATCTTGCTCAAGACTAGCTTTAGCACCAGGAGTATTTTCAATAACAGCTTTAACAGCTTCAGCAAGTTTAGCTTTACTTAATCTTTGCCAATCACCTTTAGTATGAGAATAAATCTCTCCTGTAACAGATTTAGTAATATCATCAGTAACTTTTCCATTAGCATCAAGCCATCTTGTTTGACTACCACCGCCTTGTTCTTTAGCAGCCCATTGAAGTGCTTGATTAAGTATCTGATTCATAGGAATTTCAGAAACTTCTTTATCAATAGGAGCCCATTTACTTCCACCAATAACATTACCATTCTTATCAGTTATATCTTGATAATTATATTTATTAATAGCACGATAATAATTCTTATAATCTTCAGATAAATCAGTACGTTTATCAAGATTATCCATATAAGCTTTATAATCTTGTTGAGCACGTAAACGACCAATCATTCCGGGACTTGAAGTTATATCTCCATAAGTTCCAACTATATCATCAAGACTAGAATAAGCATTACCATATTGCATATTTTCGGTAAGGGTATTACGAACTTTATTAAGTTGTTCTTGACGCCAAGCATCTTCAGCTTCATTTAAATCTAATTGAGCAAGTTGAGCATCAATTTGAGATTTAGTTTGAATAGCTTGTTGATGACCTTGTTCAAGAGTATTATAAGTTCTAGCTAAGACATTTAAGTCAATAGGATTAACTTGTTGTCTAAAAATAGGAGTATAAAAGTTTATCGGCATGATTGTTTTCCTCCAAGTTTTCTACGTTTACGAATAATAAATTCATCATAATCAACTCCAGCATCTCGCATAATTCTATCATCTACATTAGGAGCAGATGCTCTCATTGCGCCAATAGTATTATTTAAAGCTTTACGATTTTCATATCTACTAATCATATCTTGAATACCAGCATTAATTCCACTAAATAAATTATTAATATTAGTTACTTTAGCTTCTCTAATACCATTATCAAATGCTGCTTTTCTATCTATATATTGATTGTATTGTTGAGCATTAAATTGACGAACACTTTGTTGATTACGTCTATCTTGATTAATAAGATTAGTTTCTATATTTTCTTTATTACCATAAAGTTCATTAGCAGCTTGACTAGCAGCATTACGAACTCGTTGTTTACGAGCTAAACTTACACGACTACTAGCTGTATTAGAATCAATATCGCGATAAGCTTCAAATTTATCTTCTCTAATTCTATCAAGTTGAGGATTAATATTATATTTAGTTTTAAGTTTATTAGCACTAATAAGAGTAGGTTGACCTGGACCTCTCATTTTATTAATAGCTCTTCTACTAGCAAAATAGCTAGCTAAACTACCAGCTACATTACTACCTAATCCAATCCAATCAGCGGTAGTAATATTTTTAAATTTACCTTGACCTTTACCATCAGAATATGTAGTTCCTTTAGCAAGTGTACTAGTAGAAACAGGTAAAGTAGTTGGAATATTAGCTTCTACTTTAGGTAGATTGCGATTATAAACAGCAGTAGGAAGTGTTTTAGTAGAAATAGATTGAGTTGATTGACTTGACTTACTACGCCCTCCACGGGGGGTCTTCCCGCTAGATTTAGTTACAGGTAAACTTGGAATATTAGTATTATTTGTATTAATACCTTTATCATTTCCATGACTCCAACCAGCTCTAACTAAACCGCTAGTAATTCCAGCACCATCTTCAAATAAAGGAAGTCTGCGTTTAGCATAATATTGAGGACGACGATTTCCATTATCAATATTAGATTTATTAGTATTAGTATTTACATTATTATTTGTAGTATTATTTTTAGACCATCTACCATTCCTAAAAGTATAATCACTACCAACAATAGTTTCTCCTCTAGCAGATTTATTAATAGGATAAGCAGAAGTTCTATTAATAGTTCTATTAGTTATAGGAACATAAGCTCCAATTTTTTCATCATATTCCCAAGTTCTTCCATGACGATTAATACGTTTTCCGCCAACAGCAAATTTATCGCGTAGACCCCCCGTAGAGGATGGAGAATGAATTAATCCATTCTTAACATTACCACTAATACTTACAATTAATCCTGTATTACCTTTTTTTCTAAGTTCAGGATATTTATTATAAACTTTAGCTTTAACATCACTTCTACCGTGAAGTCCAGCTAGTCTTAAAGCATCAACAGCATCTGCTTTTGTAGGAATAGGATAACTTCTATGTCCACCAGCAAAATCTTTTTTAGCTACACTAGGATAAGGTTTCTTTTTAGAACCATAATCTTTATCTCTACTTAATCCACCCATAGCTTTTTTATTTTCATTTATATTATTTTTATTTATATAATCAATAGTTCTAGGAAGATTACTACCATGTTTACCAATAGTTGTTCTATAAACTTCTTTAATTCCTTGATTAATCCAAGTATTATCAATTTTATTAGCTAAATCATAAATCTTTTGTCTACCTAAATTAATAAAATTAGTAGCAGTTCTACCTATTTTAGAAGCTTTAGTTAAACCTTTAATAAATTTATAATTTCTATTACCAGCTATTGTAGGATAACCACCAATAATTATCGAACCACTTTCAGCGATTTGTCTTTTATATTCATCAGGTGCTTGATAAATTTTGCCACCTTCTTTATATTTAGTTCCATCATCATTAATTCTATTTCTATCTTTAAAATCTTCTTGAGCTTTAAATACTTTATTAGGATTAGCTCCACCCATAACTAATTTAGCAGGACTAACACCATTAATAATAGGTTGTGCAGAATAAACTTTAAGCTCATTTCCATTAGTTTCAACTACTTCACCATCTTCTACTTCAATACCAGTTTTATCACTAGGACCAATATCAATACCACCTTGACTATGTTTTCTTCCATTCATATAAAAGAAATTATTACCAAGAGGTTGAGCAATGCCACCAGCAACTACATTTGGTACTTTACCACCAACAGCATATTGCTTTTGAGGAAGATTTCTTCCATTACTTCTAGGAGTTTGAATAATATTAAATGGAAATGTTGGTCCAAGTTCATCATCACTAGGAAAAGATTCTTTATTAAAATCTTTAACATAATTAATAAGTCTACCAGCAGTATTATTCATTAATTTTTCTCTATTATCTTTAGACACCAAATTGTTTACACCGTTATAGAGAAATTCATTACCAAGTCTTATTAAACCAGTAGATTTAGCAACTTTATCATAAGCTCCACCAAGTGGAGGAATACCATTTTGAATAAATCTTCCATTACGAGTAACATTACCTCTAAATGTACTAGGTAAATTACTTATATGAATAACTTTATCTTTTCTAGGCATTTTATATAATATAATGAGAAATTATAATTTGATTGATTTTAAGGCTCTCTGTTGAACGATAGACTATTAGCCGATTAATAGTTCATACCTATATATAATAATTCAACAGAGAGCAAAAGACTAACGTCTACGACCGCCACAGCGATATACATTTAGCCTATCTCGATATACCGATTGAGGCATAACAAGTTGTTGAACAGTACCATTAGTAATCCATTCAGGACGTTCAAGACCAGTTTTAGGAGCACTATAACTAGCTTGGTCAGCTTGTTTAACTTGAATTGGTTGTTGTCCTTTACTTCCAAACATACCACCAATTAAACTTCCAGCAGCACCAATAGCAGCACCAATCCATGCTTTTCTACGTCCACCACATTTATATTTATTAATAAAACTAGAACGTTGATACATAGTCATTGGATTAGTCATTTTATCAGAAGTAATATTAAGTTGTTGTTGACCAGCTTGAAGTTGTTTACGTTGTTCAGCTTCTTGAGCAATACGTTTATTTTCATTAATTTGTTGATTAGCAGAAATACCTTGACCTATTGCAGTACCTAATTCACCAAGTCCTTGAACTCCTGTAATAGAACTAGCAAGACTACCTAAACCGGGAAGAGCATCAGCAAATTCAGTACCGAAACCAGCTTTACGTCGAACTCTACCACCACATTTAAGAGTAAGCTTATCATTATATTGACCAACATAATCTTGATTAGCATAAGCACTAGTTAAAGCTTGAGCATTTTGTAAAGCATCTTTATGGTCTTGTGCAGCTTGAGCTTCAGCTTGAGCTTTTTCTTGAGCTTTCTTTTGTTTATTACCTTTAATTATACCACCAGCAATACTAGCAGCTGCACCAATAATAGCACCAATAAAAGCTTTTTGTCTTTGTCTATCTCTATACTGTATCATAATTTTCTAAATTGAGTTTGAGCACATTCAAGATTTTCAAATTCAATGCGCTTATTATCTGAATTATTAAATATAAAACGAACTACAAAATAATTACCATATACTCTACGAAGTTTATCACTTACTGTATTAGGATGTTCTTTAATTGCATTACGGAAATAATTAAAATTATATTGAGTTAGTTCATACCAAGGTTTTTTATACTTATTAAATTCATTAAGTTTATCAATATTAATATCTATATCATCAGTATCATTATCTTCATTAAATATACGAAGTATATCTCCAGCATAAGGATGTTCTCTTAAATCAACAGGATTATTAATATTATCACTATAAATAGGAATATATATCTTACGTACTTTATATTTAATAAATTCAAGAAATTTAATAAGTTCATAAGATTCATTAACTATAATATCAATATAACTATTATGAACTAATATAGGTTCATCACCTACTTCTTGTTTAGATATTAAATATAGACTTCTACTATCATCACCCATGTGAGTATTAAATCTACCATAATTATATTCATTAGTAAACACATGAAGAGGACAATTAAGTCTATCATCATTATGTTCAGTTTGAAAATAACATTTAGTTTTAGTAGACCAAGCATTATTAAAATAATAATCATGTAAACTAATAAAACTACCTATTTTATAATTAAAACTAATAACTTCATTATGCGATTCTATAATAGATTCTTTAGTATTAGGATTAATATTATCATAAGTATAATCAAATTTAATTAGAATACGATTATTAAATTTATCATGAGCAAATCTAACTTTATTAGGATTATATTTATCTAGCCATAATTTAATATCTTCATCCATTATTTTAAGTTGACCATCATCAAATTGATAAAGTTTATGAAAATCATCATTATAAAAAATATAACCAAATTCTCCGACTATATATGCTAAATCATCTTGCAGTCCACCATAACCTTTATCGCTAGTAAAGACTTCTTTATAATCAACTTCAAAAGCATCAGGTTGATATAATTGAACATTTTCATCTCTAGTTTTAAGTGCAGCACTTATATCAAACATAAACATACTATGTTGAGTATGAACTAAAAGATAATATCCAATTCCAACTAAATTAGTTATACTTCCTTTATTTTCAGTAATATTTTTATAACCTTCAATAGGAAATATTCTCCAAGCATTAATTTCACTTTCATCTTGAATAACATTACTACGTCTTATAGTTTTATCAAAACGAGTAATATTAATAATATCATTACGATATTGAGTTAATAATTTAGGAACATATTGGTCAACATTTCCAATAGGGTCTTTAAATAAATCAACACTATTCTTAGGTTCTACAAATGTACCAAAAGCAACACTTTTCTTATCAGTTTCTTCTTTAATACTAAAAGCTATCTTGCTAGGTTCATTATTAAAACATTTACTTTCAAAAAATTTATCATTATATAAAGGAAATTGAATATAAACATTAAATGGAATATCAAACCAACATGGTTCATCACCACTATAATAATATTGATTATTAGTAGGAGTATATAATTTATAATTACCTTCATTCATTATAACTCCATTATCATTATAAATAAGAACACCATCATAAGTCATTCTACCATTATATCCATGTTCAATAGAATAAGTTCCACCATTATAACAAACATCGTTAAGTCTTACAAGTTCTTTTTCTTTACTAGTATAAATATTTCTAGTACAATTAAGAACTGTTGCAAGAAACATAGTTTCAGCATCAAGCAGTAATTCCTTATAATCATCCATTTCAAGAGCAGTTCCTTTTCCAGCTCTACTATCAGTAACACTATCAGCAACTACTAACTTATAATTATTAATAGGCTTATATTCATTTCTACTAATTACACCTATAACTGGCATATTATAACTATAAGGATAAGTAGTATTAACTACCATATCAACTACATCATGTTTCTCTTTATAAGGTTCAAATTTACATTTACCATCAATACGAATAATATTAAAATCATATTTAATACTATCATCAATATCAAATCGACCACTATATAGATAACATTTATCACTAGTAAAATTATTCGCTACAAAACCGGGTTTTGTACCCCAACTACCATCTTGCCAAGTAACATTACTAGCTATATTACAATAATCTTTTCTAGTTAATAATCCAGTATATCTAGTAATAGGTTCAACTTTTTCATAACTAATAAACCATCCAACATAACCTAATTCTTTAATTTGATTCCATAAAGTAGTATCAATATTAGCACGAATATAAAACTTATTAAAAGTATTATTCATATTATATATAAAACCTCTAGTATGTTCACCACCAATAGCTTCAGCATCAAATATTAAATCAGGTATTCTAAATAGTTCATCACCATTAATATTTTCGTAATAACCAAATTTAGCTTCATTATCAACACCAATAGCACCTATTACTTGATTACTACAAGGAGTATAACTACCACTATTTATAACTTGATAAACATATAAATCATTATATTTATCTTTATCTTGATAATCAATAAAGTAATTAGATATAAGAGTATATAGTTCATCTTTATTAGTAAATTCAAGTTCACCAGAACTATTAAGTAATATATTAGTAGTAGGATTATTTATTGGTTCAGCAGTATAAACTACAATTTTATGATTAGCAATATACCTTTTAACATTAGAACTAATACTAGATATTGGAATATCTCCACTAATAACAGCCCAATACGGAATATTACCATTACCTTGATTATTCCAATTAAAAGTAATTATAGTACAATGAGAACCATCATTAACAACATTATTTATATACTTATCTTTATTTGACAATTTATATCCTCTACTAGCATCACCATATTTATCAACAAAATGAATAAAAAAGTTATATACTTCTCCAGGAATAAGAGTATCATTCTTTTTACGTTCATTAAAATCATAACTAGGTTCAATAGTAGAATGAGCAATTCTCATTTTACAATTATCAATATCAAATATAGTATCACCAAATAATACTTGTCCACTAGTAAATACAGCATCTTCTGTAAATCCAATTCCATTATAAACATAACAAGCTATTTTAACTGTACTTGGCATAGTATAAATAGCCTGATTATTTTCATATTTATAACTTGTAGGAATAATAAAACAATGACAAGCAAGATATTCTTTAAGATTATGACTACCTCTACTGCCTACTTGTATTTTAGTATTATAATTAACCTTTAAATATTCATGAGCAGCAATACCTTGTATAACTGTATCATTAAATAAAGTTTTAAAAGTACGAAATGGATATTGATTATTATTGAATACTTTATTAATATCTTTAATTTGCCAATCAGCAGTACCAGTAATTTGAAGGCTAGCCATTTTAAAATATGGACCTTTTTCACTAACTGCATTAACAGTAGTATAATCATTATAATAAGCATTAACAGCTTTATTACGAAGTTTAATAGTGATATCCTTAACAGCTTCTTCTAATGTTTTACCATTATTTAAAGTTCTATCATCGTTATCAGTTTTTTCATTATAATTAGCAATATATATTCTATTCTTATAATTAATGATATTACCAACATTATAATAATTATAATAGTCAGTAGTTAAATCAGCAACATTATATTCAACAAGAACATCTCTACTAAATTTAAAAATATTATTATTTAAATCATCTGTTCTAAACGCTTGAGTACTATCTTTTTTACATACAATAAAACCAAGTTGATAAAGACCAGAACGACCTCCACTAATATTTATTTCAAAAGTTTGATTACATATATCTTTAGAATCACTAAATGAATCGGTATTGCCATAACAATAACCGTTTGGTTCATCTTTCGGTTCATAAACATTAGTTTTTCTAAAACAAACTTTATTAATAACTTGTGGAATTATAACATCATTAAAAATAGGAAATCCAATACTATACCATTTAGTATAATTAGTTTTATCTATCTTATATCTAATAAATATAAAATAAAATCCTTTATAAGCTCCACCACTAACATAATTTAAACCACTAATAGTAGGTAAAGTTACTTGTGGAATAACAGACATTTCAGAATCAGGACGGTCAGAATCTAAATCAATATTAATAGTTTTAAGAGGAACATCAATAGAAGTATTACTTTCAGCAATAGCTATAATAAGATGATTTTTAACATTATAAGTATATGTTCCTTTAATCTTTCCACCATTATACTTCCAATTACTATTTACTCTATAACAATTATCAGCTTGTTCATTATATCTATAAATATAAGATTCATTAGAATCAGTATTAACAATAAATAAAATAAGTTCAGTACTAGTTGGAATAACACCAACTATTTTAAAATTATTAATACCATCTTCATGAATAGCATTAGCAATTACTTTACAATCTTCAAGTCCTTCTTCATTAACAATCATCCTACCATCATTACTTACTTTAATATTCTTAGCAGCAATTAATGAATAAGGCACACAATCGCCAGGATGTTTATTAAGATTAAGTTTCTTTTGTATATTCATAATTATTTAGGAAAAGTAAAGTTATAAAAGAACTCATTCCAACCACTATCGTCATCGCTTTGTTCATCTAATAAAATACTAGTCTTAATATCTTTCTTCATACTCTCCCATAGATAGAAAGGATTAGTTCCATATTGACTAGCAGAAAGATTAAACACAGGATGTTTATATCCTCTCATAAGCATACGAGCCATACAATAATAAGTAAGACCTTGAATTAATTTACCATTAGCAGGTATAACAGGAATCTCACAATGATAATTATCACTATATTGAGTTTCAATATCTTTATAAACAACTGTTATACAAGTATCATTAAAATTAAGTTCAATAGTATTACCTCCAATAAGAATATAATTATGATTTGACTTATCATATCCTCCACGGGGAATCTGACAATGAGAATGAACTTCATGTTGACATCTAGGACATTCAGTATTATTATGAACTGTATAAACAACAGGATTACATCCTATTTTACCAGTATCAATAACTTCTCTAGTTCTAGAACCATTAGGACAACAATCATCGGGCATACCAAGATAGTCTTTATTAGTAGCACGCTCCGGACTTTCGTCCTCCGCTTGACCCCCCGTAGAGGATGGAGCAGATTCAGTATCACTACATCTATATTTACTACCATCAGCTCTAGGTACTTCACAACCATTACTATCATATACTTTAAGACCGTCATCAATAAGACAACATTTACTTTTAGCTATCTTATTAATGACGGTTAGTTTTATTTTCTTATCAACTTTACGAAGAACTTTAAGTTCATTCATAGCATCAACACACCAAGCAGGAACTCTAGGAATCCAATCACTTCCATCAGGATTGAAATCATTATCAAGTTTAGCAATGATATGCTCTATTGTAATAGTTTTATTGTTTGCCATAATTTATAGATTTATCAAGAATAACTCTACCATCGGCATCAAGCATAATGCCAACTTCTTTATATATGTCAAGATAAACTTTAATAAAATCAGAATAACTACCTTTAAATATCATTTCATGATTAACAACATAAACAGATTGTTTAGTAGTTCTACGAATTATATTATTCATCTCAAGTTCTTTAATATATCTATGAAGATGAATAAATGAACAAATCTTCTTAGTTTCATCATTTTCTTTAAGTATAATTTTATTAGAATTAAACTTAATAGTTTTAGCAATATAACAAATCAGTTTAACAATAACTACACTTTTTGCGTTATTAGTAATATAATTTAGTAAGTCAGTGCTTATTTGAGCATATCCTCTACGTTCATAAAAACTTTGAATAATTTTTATTCTAGCAGCTTCAGCTTCAATAATATTAATATCTTTAAGTTCTTTTTCAACAAAAAATGGACTAGGAATTACTTCTTCAAGAATAATTTCAGTTTCACGAACTTTACGAGTAACAACAGGACTTTTAAAATTAAATTCAGGCATACCTTTATTTGTTTAATGATTAGCAACTTTATCAATATAACGAAAATTCGACCTCCGGTGGCGATATTTTAGTTAAAATAAGTGTTAAACACGCCATGGGTGGCGTAACTTTTTTTTATTTTTTCTTCTAACTTATTGATTATCAGCGATTAATAAATGTTAACCCTATCTTATATATATACATACAATAGCAATATTAATAAGTTCAGCATTAAAAAGATTAGCAAAATCATTAGTGGATACTCCCCGTGGAGGATGGATAGGATTAGAATTAGCTAGAATTAGTTCAATATTCATCTCCATCCTCCACGGGGAGTTGAGTGGAGCGAAGCGGAACGTTCAACTACATTACTTTATTTATCACTATATCTAGTTTTATTACCATTATTATGTGCTCCACGTTCATACTTTTGTTGATTAACATTTCTAATATATTTAAATGGAGCATTAGGTTCTCGTTCAAGATAAACAAGAAGTTTACTTCTTAATCCTAATTTAAGATTAAAAATATCATCAACAGTTTTACATTCAGAATTAAGTTGTTTAGCATTTTTACCTCTAAGTTCTGCATTAATATAATTAGCATACTTAAATTTAATAGCACTATAACTATGAGTTCCATTATTAATAAGTTGTATTTCATAAAACTCTTTATTAGTTTTATAAACTACATAAGGAATACCATCATACTTAAGTCCACGAATTTTATATATTTCTGCTTCTTCTTTATCATAAGGTTTAAGACCAGCATCAATAATTTCTTGTTTTTTAAGTCTAGTAGCGTTCCAATCAACATAAGCATCTCTAGGTTTATCTCTATATCTCCAGAAATTAATAACTAAATCACCAATTTCATATTTAAAATGATAAGCGTAGCCTTCAAGAACACATTTATGAACACCATAACTATAATACCTATGAATGTACTTTTTATAATCAGAAAGACTTAATTCAGAACGTCTTGTAGCAAGTTTAAGAGCAATAATATAATCGTTTGCTTTTTTAGCTAAGTTACAATAACGCAAAAGTTGGAGAAGAACAATACGTCTTTCTCCAACTGTATAACTAAGTTGATTATTAATTAATTGCTCTAACTTATTAATTAATTCAACATTATCATTAAGAAATTGAAACCCATATTCATTAAGATTAATTTTTAAATCATCTTTAATAACTTGATTTTTACTTTTAATATAAGCACGACAATCAGCTTTCATCTTATTTATAAGTTCAAGTTCTTTATTATATTTTGCCATATCGTCATTAGAAGTTTCAATAAACTTTTTATAATAATGACTAATATCTATATCTTTAATCATAATTTATCTAGTTACAAAATTATCAATAGGAGTTTCATTTGTTTGACGAGGAACTTCAATAAGATTACGTTTAAATACAATCTCTTTAAGAGCTCCAATCATATCTTCAGGAATAAGAAATTCATCATCATCGTATTTAGCTTCATCATCAATAGGGTCATAATTTACATCTTTAGCTTTTTCAACAGTTTCGGTAGGAACAAGATAAGGAATTTCAAATGGAGATTCAATAATAATAGAACCTATATTTTGAAACCAATCTTTATTATTACTAAAGAAATAAATATAACCATTAATATAATCATAAACAGGAAGATTACACATACCTGCAAGATAATGATAAAACTTAGCACTAGCTTCTTTAGCAAAAGGTATTTCTATCCCAGAATGTCCGGTAGTTCTAATTGATTGGAAAGGTAAGTTATTAATAAGTCTAACTGGCTTTGGAACTTCTTGTTTAGTACGTTTAATTGCAGGAAGTCCAAGAGTTTGACTATTATATAAGTCACCATCAGGAACATTAATAATAGAAACACGAATACGTTGTTGCAAACCTTTATCAACATATTTATGATTTTCATAACTTTTACGAATTAGTTCATTACGACCATGAAGAATAGCATATCGAAGATTACGTCTAAGAGGAATACTATTAGGATTGCCAACAGCATGAGCAAATTCACTAACTAATTGATTAAGACTAGCCATTTTAAGATTGACTTGCGTTTTCTAACTGTTGAACTCTTTGTTCAAGCTCATTAATTTTATCAGAATATGTTTCAACTTTAGTTTTAAGTTCATTAACTGTTTCAACTAATTCGTTATGTTTTTGCGTTATAACTTTAACATCTTGTTCAAGTTCAGTATTATTAGTATAATCTACAATAGAATTTAATAGTTTAATTAGAAGTTCTCTACTTTCAATAGATATATCGTTATTTAAATTAGAAATAGTTCTAATAATGTCGTCTTTAAGTTTATCTTTAGTCATAATATATTATGTTTGAGGTTTAACTTTTTCTTTTCTATTTTTAGCATAAATACGCCAATCATATTTAGTAATTTTAAAATTAATAGGAAAATGATTAAGTCTATGTATAGAATAAAATAGAGTTTTATCTCTACTATCGGCATAATAAGCTTTACCATTTCTAATAAAATTAATTCTAAAATACTTAACATAATTAATAACTTGAATTATTCTAACATATTTACCATAATATTTAGTAATATTAGTTCTTTTACCATTCCAATTAGAATATCTAACACCTGTAAGACTTTGAATTTTATAAAGAAGATTTTTAGCATCAGCGTGTTTAAGCCATCCATAATAAGCACACATTCTAACTTTAAATTCTTTTTTATCAATTTCTCTATTTAAATAACTATTTACTAGTCTTATAATTTTATATTTAATAGATTTTCTAATTAGAGTATGAGTATGATAAAATACATAACCAACAAAATTAATTCCTCTACTATCAACAGGATATATTTGATAATTATCTTTAACTTTCAATCCAATAGTATGAACATATAACTTAATATAAATAAGAACTTTATGAAGAAAATCTTTATCATCACTTAGAATAACTATATCATCAGCATAACGATAATAGAATTTACATTTAAGTTCTTCTTTACATAAATGGTCAAGTTCACTAAGATAAAGATTAGCAAAGTATTGAGATAGATAATTACCAATAGGAACTCCAATTCCAATCTTATTAGTTAATTTAGAAGAAATATCACGAACATTATCAGTAGAATCAATAATTTCATCAAGAATAATTAGAAAATCTTTATCTTTAATCTTCTTTCTAATACATTCTTTAAGACCATCATGAGGAATACTAGGATAAAACTTTTTAATATCTAATTTAAGACAATATGTAGTTTCATTAGGATACTTTCTTAAATCTCTTTTAAGATTATTAGCACAAAGATGAATTCCTCTACCTTCAATACAACTATATGTATTATGAATAAAACTTTTTGTCCAAATATCTTTTACAACATTCATTATAGCATGATGAGCAATTCTATCTGGATAATAAGGAAGCCTATAAATAATACGTTCTTTTGGTTCATATATTTTATATAGACTATATTTAGAAGTTTTATATTTAAGATTAAATAATTTATCTACTAAATCTTCATTTTCATATTGTCTATTTTTATCATGTTTATTAATACCATATTTCTTATTCTTATTCTTTCTTGCATTATCATCAGCAACTTCAATATTTTCAATAGTACATAGTTTATCATGTAAACCACTATATCTTTTCATATTTATATAATTTATATAAGAGCCTTCGTGAATATCACTACCAACACTTTTAGTTTCTAAATAACGTTATCTTTTACCAAGAGGTAAGGTTATACTTCCCAAAATAATATTTATATTAATCTTATATTTATTAGTTTCAGGAATTATATAAAAGAAGCCGACATTAGCATTAGAATCTGACTGAACTCAATTAGAATTAAAGTTACTAGAGCTAGCTTTAGAACTGTTATTAGCGTTACTGCTAAGCAGAAGCACTGTATCTAAATGTCAATCATCTTAAGAAATATAACCTTTAATATTATTATAATAAACTGTTGTAGGAGTAGTATCGAGAAATGCAAAAACAGAAAACAAATTAATTAACCAACTACTCCTAACAACAGTTCCACGTGGACTTATTTAATCAAGCTTAACTGTGGTAAAGAAGCCGACAGTAGCCCTAGAATCCGACCGAACCCAATGAGAAGTAAAGCGACCAGAGCCAGCCGCAGAACCGCTAGTAGCGCGACCGCCAAGCAGAAGCACACGAACAGCTTTGTCTGTATCTTGTCCATCATTACCTTTTTTCCAATTATAGTCAGCTTTTTTATTAGTTCCAACTTTATTAGGAACAAAATAAGGACCAAATCTAAAATCAAATTCAGTAATAAAATTATTAGTATTAGCTTGGTCACCTATAAAATAACATTTTTCATTAACATTATCTTTTGTAACATCAGAATGATTAACACCTTTTTTAAGAAGATAAACACTATTATAATTTGCATTACGATTTATAATAGCTATATCTCTAATAAATGTCCATATATCACCAAAGAAATTTAGAATACCTCGATAAACAGCAGGATAAGTATTAAGATTACTACCATCTGCATTATAATTTCCTAGTTCATAATGGTCACCATTTGTACTACCATTACCAATATTATGTTCAGCAGTCCAATAAGTTTGTACAATAGGATTATTACCATTAAAAGCTGTCCATCTATCCCAATTTAAATTTGTAACACCAGCACCAAGTCCTCCTTGTTTAAATCCATCACTAGTTAAATTAGTATTTAATGCAGCTTGATTATCAAAATTAGCATACTCAATATAACAAAGAGCTTGTAAAGCACAATATTCAAGATAATCAATCATTGTAATCCAATCGCCACGATTAGCACAAAACTCATTAGCTTTATCATAATTAATTCCAGTTCTAGGTCTACCTTGCAATTTAGTAGCAACAATAGAAGAACTTTTATTTCCTCCTAAATATCTAGTATCATCATGTTTAATACAAGCACTAAATACTTCTTCTTTACCATCTTCTCTAGTTCTAGTCATAGTTTTAGTATGACTTATAATAAAAGGATGAACTCTAGTAAATGTTCCATCAATATTAAAATCACTTATCCAAAGTTGATATTTAGTACCAGTATCTTTAACGCACATATAAAACTCTGGAACTCTTACCCCAACATCACCATCACTTCCATCAAGAGGAGGAATAAGACCATTTTCAAGAGGTTTAGCCCAACCCGTAGGATTAAGGAAATAACTGATTTTCTTTTCATTATAGACACAACCTTTAAGTCTATTTTGAATAGGAAGTTCTCTATGAAATTTAGCATTACCAATTCTGATTATATCATTGTCATCTTTAGTCCATTCAATACCATACGCAGCATTTTCAAAAGTAGGAATAAATGCAGCAGAACCCCAAGCTGGATTACCTTGTTCATTAATAATTAAACTATCTCCTTTAGATACTCCATCTAAATTAGGTAAATGTTTAAGTCCTTCTGCAAGTTCATTTAGTATATGCTTGTTAAATCTTAACAAGCCATTATACATCTCTACTAAATTAAAATTCATGTTAAGCTTGTTCTAGAGCATCAACTCGACCGTTAAGAGAATTAATATTACTAGTATTTTGATTAACTTTAGTTACAAGTCCTTGAAGAGCAGTAATTATAGCATCGTTTTTAGTATCATTACTAGTTTTCATAGCATTAATCGCAGCAACTATATCTGTATTTGCTTTATTAATAGTAGAATTAACAGTATCAAGTTTATCACCAATAGTAGTTTTCATACTATCAATAGCAGCTTTAATACTATCTAATTTAGCATCAACTTTATCAAAACGACTATTAAGAAGAGTTTGAGTTTCATCTGATTCACTTTTATGTTGATTTTCAAACTCATCAAATTCAGCTTTAACCATTTCATGTAATTCAGTAATCTTTTGACTAATCTCATCAAGATTAACTATAACATTATTTTCTCCAAGCTCATCATGTTCTTTATTACCAGAAATACTAAGTTTAAGATTATTAATAAGTTTATTAATAGCATCTAACTTATAATTAACTCTTTTATCATCTTCCATATCTTTAGAATTTAGTTTGTTACAAATATAAATTATATTATTAATAACAAGTAGTTTAACAATATTATTAACATTTTTTAATTAAGCAGTTTTAGAACTATTAATGCCTAGATATTTAGTCCAAGTATAATGTTTACGTTCACTAATATAATCAAGATTATCATCATTAATATGAGCTTCTTCTTCAAAACTTACATCTTTATAAGCATCATGTTGCTTAATATGAAATAGTCTTATAATAAGATATTCAATACCATACCATATATAGAAAAAGATATATAACATCTCTTTCATTTGTTCTGTATGAATAGCTTCATGATTAAGTTCTTTATTACTTAATTCTCCTTTAGTAAATATAATACCAAAAATATTAATAGCTTTATAACCATTAAAAGGAAAATGTTTAGTCTTAATAACTCTCATAACTTTACTATTTTGAAATTTAATATTGTAAATATTTATGTACATCCATAGAGCCACTTTTTAGGCTCATAACAAGACTTTCATTAAATCATGTACAATTAATCAGCTAGGCTTAAAACTAGCCAAATTTGGCAAGCTATACTCCCCGTAGAAGATATAGCAGGCTTGAATTAGTCAATCAAGTCTAGCTAATCAATCTTATACAATCTTAACCAATAGTATTATCAATATCTTTATAGCCAACTCCAAGTTTCTTTAGAATAGGACTAACAACCCAACTCCAAAACACAGGAGCAAGAATAGCACTATTAACAAGCATAATAGTATTATCATAACCAGCTGTAATATAAATGCCAATCATAGCAGCAATACTTATAACTAATACACATCTTTTTTGCCAAGTAGGAACTTTATTATCACCATTAAAATAATCAATAGTTTTAATAATAATATAAGTTAGAACATTAACAATAAACATAAATCCAAAATCAAAATTACTAAGGATTCCATCTACAATTACATCAATAAATTTGTCCATACTAAAATTTAGATAAATAAAAAAGGGAACTATCCGAAGATAATTCCCTTTTACAGTTTTACAATAATGATTAGTTATTCATGTGGAAATATTCCCATACTTTATCACCATCAAAATCTACATCTTTAAACCAAAATGTAATAGCACTTTCAAACACTTTATTATCTATATTACCACCAAACCATTCTTCAAATAATTTAGCATAATCATGATATTGAGCATTAATTGCAACATAAACATCGCAAGGTTCAACATCATTAGGTAATACTTCTTTATAGCGTTCACAAATTTCATGAGCTTTATTCATATCATATTTTTCACCAATATATTTCTTATTGTCTTTAACATGATACATTTGTTCTACAACTTCTTTAGCTTCATACTCATTAAAATGATAGCCATCGTCATTATATCCACCGCTCATAAGCATAGTTAAAATCTTTTCTTCTCGGTCATTTTTATTAGCAGAGCGACCATAAGTATCGTAAGTATCATAACCAATACGATTTCTCATACCACCTCTACCACCACGACCGCCTCGTCCTCCACGTGCATCAAGAAATTCACGAAATTCATCAAGAATATTTTGATTACCGCCACGACGATTACCAACATGGTAAGGTTGAATGTAAGGCATTTCTCTCATAATATTACTTTGTTTTTAAACTGATTAATGATTCTTTTAAAATTTCTAAATCAGTTTGATTAAGAGCAACAATTTTATTCACATAAGGAACTTCAAGAGATATAATACCTTTAGAAATATTACCGCCACCAATAAAAGGTATATCAAAATCAAAATTATCAATATTATTAATAACTTCCATTTCTTCATCAAATATACCTTCAATATCAATCATACCATCTTTATCTGCAATAGGTTTTAAAAACTTGTCAAAACTATTAATATTATTAGTAATTGCTCTTTTAGCTAAAGGAATTAAAAGTCTTATAGCTGGAGAACTTTCACCCATAGATACTAATTGCTTAACAATATAATCTTTAATAACTTCTTTAACATTACCAATCTCAACCATAATATTACTTCTTTAAAAATTCTTCATAAGTTAAATTAGGATTAGTTTTACTAGCTTCTTTAAAAGCTTTAAACAATTCCATTTCTTTGTTAGTAACTTCAACAATTTTACTTTTAAGTAACTTAACAAGTTTAAGTTGTTCTTCAAGTAAATGTTTACCATCTTCACTAGCTTCGATTTTTCCTCTAACTAAATTAAGAACTTCTGCTTGAACCATACTTTGTAAAGCATTATAGTTATTTACATAATCTTGGTTACTAAGAAGCATATTTTGTTGTTCTTGTGTAAGTGGTGCAATTTCAGCATCAATAGCATCCCAAATTCCTTGAGTTGTAACTTGCTGATTTTGAGTTGTACCATTATTTGCATTAGGAATAGCATTACGACGATAAGCTTCATTAATTGCTTGTTTTTGACTTTGAAGAAAAGCAATTTGTTCATCAATGCTATTAGTCATTTTTTCACTAGGATATAGCAAAGGGTCACTACTACCTAGTATGAATTGATTAACAGGTATCATATCTCTTTCAATTTTATGTTCTTAATCAAACTTAGTAATATTACTGAGCAGGAGTTCCGCTAGCAGGTTGAGTAAAACCACACGGTAAACATCCATAAGCATTACGTCCAACTAGACCAGTAACAGTAGGTTCATTTGGAAGAGTAACTACACCATAGATAACATTACAAGTCTTTCTATCAGTATAGTTGATACCAGCCGTAAACATCTTTTCCATTTCGCATTGGATAAGTTTATCTTGATAAGGACGAATAGCTTTAGTAACAGCTAATTCAGCTTTCAAATCAGATAACTCTTTACGGATATCATCATCAGCGTCACGAGTATATTTGTAAAGATTAAAATGGTCAGTGTTATTTTTCTCAATAAGAGCATCAGTACGATTACGTCCATCAATATAAACACCAAACAGTTCACTATTCAATCGTTCTCTATCTTCAAAACGTTGATTCTGTTGAGTCAAAGCCCATTGATAAAGACCACCTTGAAGAGCTAAAGTATCTTCACAAGATTTTTCCCATGCTTGAAAAGCAGTAGGACCACCGCTTCCACTACCAGCAGTAGCACCAAGTACGTTAATATTAGTAGAACCATCACCTAACATTCCACCGCCATTGCCAAAAGCACCAGCAGAACGACGATTACCAAACAAAGCCCAAGCACCAAGTGCAGTACCGATAATACCAAGAGTTAAACCTGCATTAGCTTTACCGTTTACATCACGACGACTAACACCGTCACAATTCATTCCAGCACCATTATAACCCTCTGGAACAATTTTCACTTTTTCAATTACTTGCATAATAAATTAAGGTTTAAGTTAAAAAAATAGATTAATACTTGTAGTTTGAACTACATAATCCATAACACTTAAACCGTTATCTTTGTTTGGTCATTAATATTATTTTAACTTTCAATAGGACTATATATTGTCAATTCACCAATTTTGTTAAGTTTAGTATATTTTATTTCACCTATTGAAGTCTTACCATCATCAGCTTTACCGCCTTGTGTACTTACATAACATTGAATAGTTTGTTGTCCTCTAAATTCAGAATTACCGGCAACAAAACCAAATCTAAATTCATAATCATCAGTATAATTATCATTATAAACAGTGTTATTTTCATTTAGTAAAGCTGTATGATATTCATAAGTATAATTATCATCGCTAGTTATATTAAGAGTTGGTTTGTTAAGAGATAAAGGAGTACCAGTTGTATTGACTTGGTTATTCCAAATTTTATATTTATCATTAGGTTTATTTTCATACCAACTATAACCATCACCATGAATTAATCCACCACCATTACGAACTATTTTGATATTATCTAAACCAATAACTTTATCATCAATAGGATTAACTCTAAAGTATTTTATTTCATTATTAGATTTAGCAACTCTTTTAACAACTTCTCCATACCAACATTATTTATATCCTCCACTTCCATCTGGCATATTAATAGTTCCATCAGCTAAAGGGAAAATGTAAATCCCTCTATCATCAGTATCAATTTCACGATTATCTAATTGCCAAGCATGAACAATAACTCCACCTTTATACGCAGTACATTCAACAGTAACATGACCTCTACTTAAACTTCCAAACCAATTAGCACAAAGATTCATTTTCATTATATCAGGCATTTTATCTTCAAGGTCAATCATAGATTCAATATTGAACATAACACATTCAGCACCAGAACTAGTATTATCACCACCCCAATATAAATAAGGAATTTGATTACCATTCCAACTCCAACCAACAGCTGTATAATTTAAACTATTAATAGGAGAATTAACATAATATGATTTAGTATCCAAATCTCTACCATCATCACTACCCCAAATGTATCGAAGTTGAACACTAGTAAAATCACTAAAATGAATAACAGCAGTAGGCCAAATATGATTAGCTCCATCATAAACATGTGCAATATTAGTTCGACCTACTGTTCTTTTCTTAAGTGCTTGAGCAATTCCTCCCGGACGTCCAAGATTAAGTCCCATTATTCATCAACAATATTATAAGTCATTCCATCAACTGGGGTAATAGTTGCATATTGGGTAGCAGTTCCTGTCCAAATTGGAAGACTAAGTTTATTATTATTTGCACTAGGCATAGTCATATTAACTCCGCATCCATCATTAATAGCTTTTTGAATCTTGTCAAGATTAACACTATTAGTAATAGTTTGATTTATTTCTTCTTTAAAGTTATTAAATGTATCGTTAGTAACATAACCATTAAGTAAATTATTAACTTCTTCTTTATTATAAGTTTCAGATTTAGTATAATAATTTTTAAGTAAGTTATTAATTTCTTGTTTAGTATAACTATCAAATGAAGAAGTATCTCCCATTACTCGCCATTCATTACCATTCCAATAACAAATCTTTCCACTACGATATTCAATTTGACCAACAGCCCAATTACTACAAGTTACATTAGGAAGATATTCAGATTCTTGACCTATCATACCAGCAAGTTTACAACCATTTAAATCAATAGTACCATTTTCAATAATACCACCTTCAAATACAAGTTCGCAACCAGCAGGCATTGTAATAGTTTTACCACTTAAGTCAAAAGCATAACGAATAATATAACGAGTATTTTCTTCGTTAACCATATCTTGAGTAAGAACAGCTTTATAATTAAGATAAATATTATTCTTAACTTGAACTAGATTTTCTTCATTAAAATAATATTTAATATTATCTACTGAATTAACATATATAATACCAAGTCTTGGACGTTCATCAGAAAGACAAGTATTATAAATATTATAATCTTCACTATTTCCATAAACAGGAGTGTTGACCCCCCGTAGAGGATGAACTCTATCAGTAGGTTCTACAATAGTCCATCTAGTATAATAATTATAAAAACCAACTCCATCATGAATAGTCTTAACTCTAAGAACAAATAATTTATGATATGTATCATAATAAATACCAGCAGTATTACCTAAATCTGTTCTAATAACTTCATATTTATCAGTATTAAGAATTATTTGACCATATTGTTCACAATAAGTATCATCAAGAAAACCATCAAATAAAAGCTGTTCTGCATTACTAGCATCATCCTCCACGGGGAGTAAGACCTTGCGAACTATTTTATATCCTTTACCACTTTTATATTCAGGCTCATAAGGTCTATCTTTAAGACTAAGACGATTAACATTACAACAACCCGGACTTAATCTTATAGTAATATCTTCTTCATCAGGATAATTAATAATATTAACTTTACCATCTCCTGCAATCATTTGTTTAAGAGCTTCATTAAGCATATCCCAATCAATAGTACCATCAGCAATAGGAATTTTAGCTCCACTTTCTTCAAGATACTTCTCACTAAGAATTTTTGTCCAATTATCATCAGAAACCCAACTAGTTTCAACTCCAGCTTGGAGATTACTACCTGTATAACTTTCAGTTACAGATAGATTATGTTCAGCATCATAATAACTAATAGTAAGACTATTACGTCTAAAAATAGCAGGAACAGCTTTACGAGTATTAACTCTAGTTCCTTGATATGGAATCCATAAATGATTAAACCTAGAAAGAACAACAGTTAAATCATTGTTTGTATCTTTGTCAAGAATATTTTGAAGATAAGTAATAGGAAATACTTTATCATAACTATTCTGACCTAGTTTTTCATATAGTTGTTTATTGTTCATAATTATGTGATTAATTTAAATAACTTTAATGAGTAAATAAACAATATGAGCATTAGTAATATTGTTATATTAAATAGTATTCTTATCATGGTTCAATTAAAACTCTTACATTAAATACTGTACTATTAGAAGTCATAGTAAATTGACATAATATAGTAAATGAAGAAGTAGTTGTATTAGCAGTAACACTAATAATATTATTACTATTAGATACAGAAACACTATTTGAAGGTGTGCTTACATTACTTAAAGTACAAGTGTATTTATTACTACTTCCATTTTTATCTTCAAACCAAAATTGCAGTTTACCGGCATTCATTATAGCAGTATTAGTAGGAATATATACATAAACACCAATAGGAGTTTTCTTAATATCATTATAACTTGCTTCTCCTTTATATATTGAATCTACATTTTCACTATCTAAATAAATAAGTAAAGCAACATTTTGACTAGTAAAATAATCATTTTTAATAGCAAGTCTACCACGTACAGGATTTGCAGCTTGAGTATCTCTAATTGTAATACTCCAATTATTCCATTTCCAAGTATAAGACCAAATACGAGAAGTATCATTAGTATTTGCAGGAACAACAGAAGTAAATGTTATAAAATTACTATTTGATACATCTTTAACAGTAGGTGTACAATTAGATTGACTTACAATAGATACATCTTTAGCACTCATATAAGTAGTATCTGTTCCGCCACTTCCAGTAACTCCATTCCAAGTCCACGGTTGTGTAATACGAAGTCTACAAATAGTAACAATTGAATCTCCAGCTGCAATAGTAGGTTCACCTCCAATATCATGAGTTACTGGATAACCAGTATAATCTGTATAGTTTGATGAATCTCTATTATATATATCAGTATGATAAACTTTAGCACCATAAGATTTAGCACCAGCAGATTACGTAATATTAATAGATTTACTAACTCCACTATAAGTTGCAGTAACAGTTGTACTTCTACTTGTTGTAGCAGTTCTATTACCATAAGTAAGTTTACTTCCACTAGTAGTACCGCTTAATGTTCCATCTCCAGATTTAGTTAATGTAGGACTACCATTTTCAGTTTCAGGAAAATTCTGCCCAACTCCATTCCAAGTATAATTTCTAGAACGAGAAGCGTGACAAAGAATTGTAGAACTACCTCCAGCAGCAGCAATATTCATAGGACTAGCAGATATAGTTACTGACCATCCAGACCAACTACCATAAACTTTACTACCAGCTCTTTGTTCAATATCACAAAAATTAATAGCACCATTATAATTAGCAGTAACTCTAGTTCTTCTAACGCTTGTACTAGTATTATTACTATAACTTAAAGTACTACCACTTAAAGTTCCACCACCACTTCCTGCACTAAGACTTGGAGTACCATTTTCTGTTTCAGTTCCACCTGAGCCTGCAACTCCATTCCAAGTCCAAGTACGAGAACGAGAAGCACCATAATAAATAGTAACAGAACCGCCTGATGCCGCAACAGTATAACTACTAGCATTACAATATACAGACCAACTAGACCAACTTCCATACGATTTACTACCGGCAGATTGATTAATAGTAATATCTTTAGTTGTACTATCTATTGTTGCTCTAAATACAGAACTACGAGAACTAGTAGAAGTATTATTTCCATAATTAACAGTAGAACCACTTAAAGAAGCAGCACCACTAACTTTACTTAATATAGGAGAACCACTAGCATTTTCAGTATAAGTTGTTCCTGTACCATTCCATTGCCAAGTGCGACTTCTAGTAGCAGAAGTAGATAATGTAGCATTTCCACCAGCAGCAGCAATAGTTGTCACATTAGCACTTAAACTAATAGACCATGCTCCCCAACTACTATAAGTTTTAGAACCAGCATTTTGAGTTACAGTAGTATCTTTAGTTACAGAATCCATTGTAGCTCTAATAACTGTACTTCTAGTATTTGTAGAAGTATTATTATCATAAGTTACTTTATTACTAGCAAAAGAACCAGTTCCACTAACTTTACTAAGAGTAGGAGTTCCAGTTCCTGTTTCAGTTCCACCACTTCCATTAACTCCATTCCATGTCCAAGTTCTTGTTCTACTTGCAGAAGTAGTTATATTTGAACTACCTCCACTAGCAGCAACATTTCCACTATTAGAAATATTAACTGTCCATGCAGACCAACCTCCATATTGTTTAGCTCCAGCAGACTGATTAATAGTTATATCTTTAGTAGTTGAATCAATAGTAGCACGAATAACAGTTGATTTACCACTTGTACTAGTATTATTTCCATAAGTAACTTTAGGATTAGCCCAACTACCATCACCACTAATTTTACTTAATACAGGACTTCCATTTCCAGTTTCTGTACCACCAGAACCGGCAACACCATTCCATGTATAACTTCTAGTTCTACTAGCACTAGTTGATATAGTAGCTGTTCCACCTGTTGCACCAATACTAGTTTTATCAGCACTAATATTAACAGTCCAAGCAGACCAATTACCATAAACTTTAGCTCCAGCTGATTGTGTTATAGTAATAGATTTAGAAACACTATTGCTAGTAGCAGTAATAGTTATACTACGACTATTTGTTGTAGTATTGTTACTAGCAGTAACAGTTTTACCACTTAAAGTAAATCCACCAGCACTACCACTAAGTGTAGGTGTAGCAGTTTCAGTATCAGTATGTGTAGTACCAACTCCATTCCAAGTCCAAGTACGAGAACGACTAGCACTAGTAGTTATTGTAGATGAACCACCACTTGCAGCTATCGTTTGCGTGCTTGCCGAAATAGAAACAGCCCAAGCAGACCACGCTGAATACACTTTTGCGCCTGCCTGTTGCGTTATCGTAACCGTTTTGGACAATCCTACATAACTAGCTGTAAGTGTCGCTGAACGGGCTGAAACGCTCTCATTTGATGTAAATTTTATTTGATTTCCACTAAGACTAGCACTACCACTAATACTAAGAGTAGGAGTAGCAGTTTCACTATAAACAGTACCAGTATTATTCCATTTATAAGTTCTACGAGCAATATTAGCTGTAATAGTTCTAGTACCACCTTTAGCTTCAACACTAGTTCCATCAGTTTGTAAATCTAATATCCAATCAGTATAAACTTTAGTACCAGCAGCTTGATTTAAAGCAGCACTAACTTCTTTAGTTTGTTTATTTTCTAAAGTAAATATAACAGTTAAAGTTCCACTTTTAGTATTAGTAGACTCATTATTAGGTATAGTTAATACATTATTACTTATACTACCTAAAGTAGTAGAACTAGTAAAGCTAGCAGTAAGATTAACAACAGTTTCAATCCAAGTTCCAGCATAAGTAGAACCCTTGGTTATACTCCCCGTGGAGGATGCATAGTCAGTTCTCTTATATCCACTCTTAACAGAACTAGTAGGAAGTTTTAAATCATAGCTTCCACCAGTATTAGCTATACTATTATTAACTACTGTCAATGTACTAGTATCATACGTACTAGCTTTACTACCTTTAAACGTAACAGTATAACTATCTTTAGCTTCTGTATCATCAATTAATACAACTAATTTACCATTAGTTATAACTCCTTTTTCTATTCCATCAAATAAAACTTTAACTCCATCAGTAGGAAAAGTAACAGTATAAGAAATAAATCCTTGTTCCCATTCTAATTCTACATTATGAGTTATAGGTAAATAACCGCTATTGCCACTAATAGTTTGAGATTTATAATGTTCAGCAGTAATAGTAGCAGTATAATCAGTCTTAACAGGAATAGTAAATACAAATTTAGTATTGTTTTCACTTATAACAGGAGTATAACCATTAATAGTAACAGTTCCGGAAACATTTAATTTAAACGTAACAGTAACTTCAGTATTTTCTGGATAAACAAGTTTAGAACCTTGATATATTTCAAATACATCTATACTACCAAGTTTAATATCATGTATTCCAATATCTCCTTGATATATAGCCATAATTTAAGCATCCGATTTAACTATATAAGTAGTATTGTTATCTTTTTGTGCAATAGCTGCATATTGAGTAGCAGTACCAATCCATATCTTAGGATTAACTATTGGGTCAATAGTAAGATTAGATAATCTATAAAGAGTTTGGTCAACTATTTGAATAGTATTATAATCATAATTGCCATCATTACGTAAAGCTACATGATTTATTGTATTACTATTACTCCATTGTATAGTTATAACATCTCCGGTATATCTAATATAAAATTTACCATAATTATTATTATAAAATACAGAATTAGGTTTACCGATAGCAGCGACAAATCCATCAAAATTAGTAAATGTAGTATTTATAGCATTTAATACTTCTGTAGGAGTACCATTATTAGTTAATAACATAATAATAGTATTAATATCATAATATTTAATAATTTGATTACTATTTATAGCTACAAAAGTATTAATACTTTTTGTTTCTTCACCACCAACTCTAGCTATACCTTTATCCCAACTTAAATCAATTTTATTAATTCCACCAGCAGAAAAATAAGTAATTGTAGCACTAATATCGTTACTGCCTACAACAATTCTATCAAAATTAACTCTACTATTATTATTATCAACAGCAATAATACTTCCACCTTTTAACAGTATTTCTTTTACTTCATCAAAAGTTTTATCGCAAGTAAATTCTTTTTGTCCATTAGTATATATTCCAGTAGGAACAGTTATAACTACACCATAAACAGGAATAAATCCTTCAGGTGTATTTTTTCTTTCATATAATTGTTGATTAATATCTTGCATAACTTTATAAACTTTAAATGGTGGCACTTATTCAGTACCACCATGATTAATATTAAGTTGTTTTCTTTTTAATAACAAGTTCATAACCAGCAGGAATTAAAGCTTTAATAGCATCAGCAATAGCTTTATCAACTTCTGCTTTAGTATAAGTATTTTCTACTGTTGGTACATTATCAAACTTATTATTAATTTCTTCTTTAGTATAAACATTATTACTAAGTTCAGTAATTCGATTAGGTAAAGTTTCATCAAGTTTAACTTTATCAGCAGCAGACATAACTCCAGCTAAAGTTTTTGTGGCAGCATTAATACTTTTAGCATAATTTCTACCATTATCATATTTATTAGTATTAGTATCTTTATTAATACCTGTTACTTCTATATTAACTTTAGAATCTGTATATGTAACATCATTTAATGAAGATAGAAGTTTTATATGTAAACTATTAACAGTATCAGTAGTTTTCTTACCTTTACCTCCATCGTAAGCAGTACCTGTAACTTCACCTAAAGCTAAAGTTTCAGATATAACTGAATATTTAGTTCCAGACCAACGATAAGTCTTACCACTATAATCAGTATCTGTACTTATATCAACATAAATTTTACCTTTTTCAGGAGTATAATATACAGGAGCATCTTCTATATATTTTTCAGCAAAATGAGTTTCATCAACATAATATCCTTCAAGAACATCATCAACATAACTTGGTAATTGACTTGCTGGAACTTTACCGTCTCCATCAAGACTAGCAATACCATTTGCTACACCACGTTTAGCTTCAATTGCCTCATTACAGAACTGAATAATCTTTTCTTTAATAAGAGGATAATTATCTATATTAGTAAGAATCTTTTCAACTGTTGCTTCAACCTTATTCTCAATTACAACTTTAAGATTAGGATGATTATCAATATTATTAAAGATATTTTCTATATTACCTTTAATAACATTAAGTAGTTCAGTAAAGCTATTAATATTTTCAAATATATAAGTAACTCTAGCTTCTACTTTAGTTTCAATAAGATTCTTAAGAATAGGAAATCTATCAATATTATTAAAAATATAATCAACTCTACTATTTACAGCATTATTAATACATGTAACAAGAGCAGGATATTTATTAATATCAGCAAATATATTTTTAACACAATTACAAACTAAATCAGAAAGAATACCAATAAGCTCAGGATATTGATTAATATTATTAAATATATAATCAACTCGTTCATTAATATTATTCTGAATAACTTCTTGTAATTCTGGATATTGACTAATATTCTTAAATATATCAACTACTTTATTAACAGTATTAGTAACAATAAGATTCTTAATAACAGGATAATTATCAATATTGTTAAATATATTATTAATAGTAGTTTCTACATGAGCATTAATAGCATTAGTTATAAACTGATTAAGAGCAGGATAAGAAGAAATATTATTAAAAATGGATTCAGTCCATTGTTTAATATATTGATTAAATATCTCTTTAAGCTCAGGATATTCATTAATATTATTAAATATATCTTTAATAATAATAGGTAAACTTTCAACTGTACTATTCTTAATAATTTCAACTAGTTGTGGATAATTATTAATATTATTAAATACATTAATAACAAAATCATTAATAAAACCAGTAATAATATCAAGAAAGTCTTTATAATCACCTATATTACTAAATATCTCTTCAAGTGCTTCTGCTAAATCTTTAATAACAGTATCAAAAGACCATCCATCCCAATTATCTGGATTAGTCCAAGCAGCATCACTAATATCATCACTATTATATCGTTGTGTCCAATTAATATTAGTTTCATCACGATAAGTAATAATATATCCTTTACGACGATAAAGTTTATCAAGTTTACCAACAGTATCAGCAAAAGTACCTTCCCAAGTTAAATAAACACTATTACAAGCAGCAAGTATTCTATCAAGTCTAGTACCAGTTGAACCATCAAATACAGCTTGTATAACAGTTAAAGGATATATATTATATCTAGTATCATTTTCTTCACAATACTTATCTAGTATATGAATTGGCATATTGCCCTCTTTATCACATTGAACTTTACTAGGGTCAAAAGATTGACAATTAGTACCAACAAAAATATTTTCTTCTTCAGCCATAATTACCACGGATTAGAAACACGTTTAATATAATGTAAAGCAATAGTAGGCATAAGTTTATTAATAGCAAGATAATCACCTGTCCATCTATTACCACTTATTTGACTCCAAGTCATTTCACCATTATTACTAATATTAGGTCCAGTCATATACCAATTAGTAGAACGATTAATACCAAAATTATCAAGTCTATTTCTATCAGTACCATAAGGATAACCATTCTTAACATCACCATCTAAATCACCTGATATAAATCTCCAGTTACTAGGTGTTATAATATGATTACTATTATCACCAGATTTAGATTTTCCAACAGCAACAGCGTGTTGATGAAGAGGTAAATCTGTTCCACCAATATAAAACGCATATGCGCTTACATTACGACCAGGAGCAGCAGGGTCATAAGTATCTTTAATATTTTCAAGAACTGTTTTCCATTCAAGATTTCCTTGTTTAGGATTATTATAAATGCTAATACCATTAGGTATATAACCCATAACAAAACGTCCTTGTGCAGCAGTATAAACTTCCCATCCAGCAGGTGGGTTAGAATCATCCCAAAGCATAATAGAACCAATAGGAACAACAGCAGCAATCCAAGCTTGAATTTGACTAGCAGCAACTCCACCGCTACCTTCTCCACTTCCACCACCTTGTCCAAATCCTTCTCCAACTAATTTATTTTTAATATCAGTATAAAGAGAATTAAAATCTACATCAAGTCTACTAGGTTTAGTTTCGCTATCTGCAAATTTATTCATAACAAGGTATTTACCTGTTCTAGCTTCACCAAGTTGAGTAATAGACATAACATTATGGGTGCCATCACCACCTGTTCCACCACCACCGCCGCCAAGACCGGCAATAATATCATTAATTTCTTGCTTAGTATAATAATTATTAAGCATAGAATTAATAATATTTCTTACTTCTTCTTCAGTTAATCCACCTCCGCCAGAACCTCCACCGGCAGCATTAATAGTAATAGTACCATCATCATTTTCAACAAAAGTAATATTAGTACCCGGTCTAATCTTATTTTTAAACATTGATACATAATTACTTTCAAAATACTGTTTATACTCATTACTTACATTACCACCCTCTTGTTCTATCTTATTAAGAATTTCTTCAATCTTATTATTAATATATTGTTCAAGATTGGTAATACTACCTTCAATATTACTATTTAAATCTCCAATCTTATTATAAATATCTTCAAATTTAGCATTATATTCAGTAATAAGATTATCAATTCTAGTATTAATATCAATTACATCTTGTTGTAATTCAGATATTTGTTGGTCATGAATTTCAAGATGGTCATTAATCTTTTTAAGTTCTTCAAGAAGCCAAGCATAAAACTTTTCCATCTCTTCTCTTAACTTCTCTAAGAAAGCTTCAAATTCAGCACGAGTAAGATATACAGATAAATCAAAACCCATACTTACCCATTTTTCACCATCCCAAAACCAATAAAAATCATTAGTATAAGTTCCACCCCAACCAACAATTTCAACTTGTTTATTATCTTCACCTAAATCAAGAGGATGATAAAGTATTTGACCAGTAGCCCAATTTCCATCAAGAGATATAGATTCTTTATCAAACATATCTTCTTGACGATAATTACTAAGAAGTCTACATTGATTTAATTTAACTGCACCATCATACATTCTACCACCTCTCCAAAGAATAATACTATTATCTGGAAATTCAATAGTTTGTCCAGCTAAACAATAATCATATTGAAGTATATAAATAGTATTAGGCTCGTTAATCATATCTTGAGTAAGAGTATTAACACCACTAATCATATTCTTACGAAGATATTTACGAGCCTTTCCGCTATAATCATTTGTATTATAGTCTTTATCTGCAAATTTAAGAAGATTATCAACAACTGTTAAATCTTCTTCATCAGCTGCATTAGTAATCTGTGAAGCAGTAAACATTTGTTTAACAGATTCACTAAGCATTTCAGGAGTAATCTGACCTTCAAGTATTTGAACAGCATTATCTTCAAAATACTGTTTAAGTACTTGTGCCATATAATTAACTACAACATTACGACGAAGATAGTTATCTTGAATATTAATACCAAATTCATCAGCAACTGCACGTTCTGCAATTGCTCTTGGAAACATACCACTAAATGATTCTACAAATTTAGAACCAATTTCAGAATCAGCTTCAAGATGCCATTTCTTTGCATTAGTAACAGGAGTTATTTCATCAAGAATATAACTCTTTTTAGTTTCAATAACATAAACTTCACAACCTACTCCAATCTGTTCCCAAGTAAGAGCATCTCTATCTTCCATTGTAGATACTACAATTCTAGCAGCTTTAAGACCTCTTTGAACAACAGCAATAAGTTCTAGTATTTCTTTCTTGAAAGTTTCATAATCAATAACTAAATCTTCTCGAAGTTTAGCAATAGGCTGCCAATATTCTTCATTAGATAAAGGAATACCAGCAGGAACAGCTTTACGAGATATATAGCTAGCATAGAAACCGTCATGAACTATACATAGTCTTTCATAAGGTCTATCATTCCATTGACCATTACAAGTAAGACTAACTTTACCAAGTTCTTCTTCTATTGTTTTCATACGTTCTCTAGGTTTACTAAATTCATAGTGTAGACCCCCCGTAGAGGATGGAACACATTCACATTATTCATTATCATAATCAACATCACTAAGACTATAAGTTTCATTATATTCTTTGCCTTCTTCTTTCTTCTCCCAAAGTTTACCAGTTTCAGGGTCAACATAAAATTTAGGAGCATCTCCACAACTAACTATTGCATGAATTTTACCTTCTTCATCAACAGGAAGCGTAATAGAACCACTATACTGAACTTGTTCACTACCTTCATAAATAATATTAAGTTGACCTTTAATATATTTAAGAAGAGTTTCAGCAAGTTTATCTTGACCAAGTTGATATGCTGCCATAGCAGATTGAAACATATTCCAACAAGTAACAATATTTTTATTATTACCTTTACAAGTAGCAGAACAATCATTAAGCATATCAAGTCCATATTGTGCCATAAGAACTAATAGTTTGTGATAAACACAAACATATTTGCTAGGAACAGTCATATAAACATATTGAGGATTAATCTCAACTTGTTCAGTTCCATCAGCTTTTACATAGACACCATTAACATAATTATCATCTATTTGTTCACTCATTCTATCATCAAGTTATTGTATGAATTAATAATTGATTTTTGTTGCTCATCAGAAAGCAATTCTAAGGCTTCTAGTGCTTGAATTAAAATTTGCCCTTGTGTTAGTTTGCACCAATTTTTTTCGTTCAATGGGAAGCCTATTTCTGCTATTCTCACCTGTTTTTCAGCCATGCTTGCAATACGCAATTGCATCTCTTTAGATAGCTGTTTTGGATTACTAATATAACCTCTTATCATAATATCATCTTATTTAAATGCTTTATTAATAATATAAGCAGTATAATCATTAACTCTAATATCAATACGTTTATTAAACGCAAGAATACGTTGATTAGAATCAATATTTTTATTATAGACAATATTTATAATATCACCATAAATATCTTCTTTCCATTCTTCTTTCATATAATGACTAAGATAATCTTCATCACCACGATACATATTAAGTTTAGAATAAGCATCATAATAAACACTATTAACTAAATGTCTAGCGTTATATTCTATTTGGTCACGATTATTATCAACATTATTAGTAATAATAGTTGAAGCAACAAACTTTGCACATTCCGAAGCTGCGTTAACCATAGTAATAGAAATAACAGCTTTAGATTTTTCTCTATCTTTTTCAATAATATCTCTAGTAACTATGTTAAGAAGTTTGGCAATATTATCTAAAGGATTTCTTTTGTTATTATCAATTATCTTATTAATTATAAGATAAATAACAATAACAATACCGGGAATAAGACCTTGTTCAAAGGCATTTTCTATTAATTCCATTTTTATAGATACAAGAATAGGGACTATCAGTATCAACACTAATGCTAATACCAATAGCCCCTATTCGATTAATATTACCTAATATTTACCTAATCGAGTCGGGTAATAGGTTATGCTTTTTCTTCAGTAGCAATAGCTTTAAGGATAGTTTCAACAGTTGCAATAGCAGCAGCTCCAGTTGGGAATGCTATTTGTACAATCTGATGAACAACTTCATCTCTAGTTTTCATTTCACGTGGAACAGCAAAACGAAGAGTAAAGATAGTATATCCAGCATCTGCACTATCAGGTTGTTTCAAAGGATTAAGCGGATATGTAGGATACAGTTCAGTATAAGTATCACGGTAAGTATATTCAATACCTGCATCAGCAGCAGCCTTATTAGCTAAATCAGTAATATAAGCAGCGTCACCATAGGCAGGTAAACCGTGAGCTGTAACTGTGACTGCAATACCAACTAATTCATCAGCTCCAAGAATTTCATAATCAATACCTTTAGACTCAGCAGTTAGAGTGATTTTAGCATCAGCAACAGATGCTTTAATACCATGTCCAACAGTATTATTATTAATTTGGTTAGCTAATTTCTTTGCTACATCATTAGCAGTAGGATTAAGACCAGTATGAATGGTAGCAGTCCAACGATTACGTTCATTGAACTTTAATCCTTTTTTCACAATCATAATAGAATAATCAGAATAAGCATTTACATCTCCGATAGTAAGATTAGCAGAGAAAGTAGTAGCAGCTTGATAAACACCTTTAACAAAAGTAAGATGTTTCTTATAAGCTGGAAGAACTACTGGACCATTTGCTTCACGACCAAGATTAATGTAAAACTTATCGGTAATCTTAGTACCGTCAGCGTCAATAGTTTCCTTGCCATTAGCAAGATAAGTAAAAGCAACCGCTCCAGCAGCAAGAGGTAAGCTCGCTCCATAAGCGACATTGCCCGCTAACAAAAACTGTCTCATTTTTAATTTAATTTAGAGTTTAACTTTGTTTATCAGCTCCATTAGAAGTAGCACCAATACTAGCAAGATAAATCTGTACTGCACGCATAACTATTTCCATATGTAAATAAGGAGGTAAATCACAATTAACCCAATCTTCTTCTCTATCTTCATCAAACTTAACTTTAGCAGGTTCTTTGATATAAAGATATTTAACTAATTGAGGTTTAGTTGTATTATTACGTCCAGTATATATATCAACATTGATACCAGATTCATCTCCAAATATAGTAACTATTGGAGCATCTTTCGCAGCACGATTACAAAAATCTCTTAGCGTTTGACCTAAATCTTCAGCTTCAATAATTCTGCAATCATAAATTGTCTTGCCGTTATAACTAACTTGAAAGCCTGTATATAGCATTATTCCGTCGCTATCAATATTAATTTTATAAGGGTCAACTTCTGTTCCACCACCTGTAATATCTCCGCCGTTAACAGTACCCGCTGTGTATAAAGTTCTAAGAGCATTAACAGGACTAATAGAAGCATTTTGTCGAGCAACCTTATCATTATAAGGAACAGGTCCAACGTTTTCTACTATTACATTTCTAGCTTTTTCAATTATAGCAGCATTAAGACAAATATCTATATCTTCCATGAGAATAGCACGAACGGTCTGCATACCCATCTGTTGTGCCAGTTCTCTGAACGTCACGTGCATCTCCCCAATGTTCATAATCAAATGTTTTTAAGTTTATTTTTATAAGCACTAACAAGAGCACTATTAGTAGGATTTTTAAACCATGTAACAGCTTCCTTAACATTAGCACCAATGAACTCACCATCAGGAGTGGTAATATTCTGATTATGAATTGCTCTGATAAATTCTCCACGAGAAATAAGAACCTCAATTAAAGATTTAATAGTAATATCTTTATCATTACAAAGTTTATTAAACTTAGCAGGTTCATTTGTACTAAATTTATCAAGATGTGATTGTTTATCAACAGTATCCATAGCCATACCGTTAGGAATATTAATATTATTGGCAACACAGTATTGAATAAATACAGCATCAAACAAATCACTATTCGTGAGAAGTTTAACATAATTGCCTTTAGCAGAATTAATTTCTTGACGATGTTTAGCAAGACGCTCAGCTTCTCTTTGGTCATCTTTAAAATAAAATCTAATAGATGGGTCAGAATTAATAAGAGCAATATCTTTAGCTACATCTTTATATAATAAACAATGACGATAAATTAGATAATCATCAAGAACAATAGGATAACCATATTTATACTTTTCACTTTCAAGAAGATTTAACTTAGTAATCTTAGTTTCAAGAGCTTCTCTAAGTTCTTTAACTCCTTTACGGTCACTATTCATATAAGCAGTTTCAATAGCTTCTTCTTCGGCTCTAAAACGAAGATAATCTCGTTTACGATTCCAAAAGAAAGAAATATCAAAAGTCTTACCTAGTTCATCAACTGAAACACTAATATTATTAAGATAAGCCTTAACCCGTGAAATAAAGTTTTCATTATTAGGAGCAAGACCAATTAAAGCAGGAAAATAAGATTCAATCTCACCTTTATTAGAAGAAAGAGTACGAGAACTACGAACACAACTACCAATCTTATCCATTCGTTTAGGTAATGTTTTATCATTAACTCTACGATATAATGAATAATTAGTAACTAAATTAATAGTAATAGTTCGTTTTTCAGTATAAGGTTCATCAAGACTTTCATCTCTAAATCCTACTGTATTAGCAGGCTGTTTATCTACTCCATCCTCTACGGGGGGTATAACCTGTTTATCTGTATTTATATTAGAAGCAGCAGGAGTATTTTCTCCTGCTTTATTAGCTTCATTTACTTTGTTAAAATCCATATCTTAAATAGCTTCTTTTAAATGATTATAATACACATTTCAATAAGAACATCTTAGTGGTATTATCTACCTGCAAACCAATAGAACCTTTAACTTCATAACGAGCCATATCAATTTCAGTAGCCGCATGATTAGTATTAGGCAATCCCCAGCAAGCAGGAATATCAGTCATACCTTCGATAACTTTAGCTTTATAAGCCTGTCCTTTTTGACGTACTATACGAACATTCTGATTACCTTTATAATTACTCATATCAATTAAAGCAGCTTGATGAGAAGTAATAGGCAAGCCAGTAGTAGGATGAATCATACCATTTTGCTTAGCAGCTTCAGCATCAGTACCCTTATCGAAATAAGCATTATGAATAACAGTAATAGTATATCCATCTGGAGTTTTATACTTATTAAAGTAACGTCCATAAGAAAGACCATCACCATTATCTTGAATCATCTTTTCACCAAGAGGTGTAATAAATCCGTTTTCTTTAGCATCAGTTCTGATAGCCATTTCAAAGTCACGAATAAATCCTTTACCTCCCATAAGAGCTACATTCTTATCACCATCCTGAGTATCACGGTCAAGAACATCACCGATTGTACGTTCAAGTTTGTTAACAGTCAGAACTTCACCATAAGTATCGTAGTTAGATTCACGACAAATTTCTAACATACCAGCAGTACGAGGAATAGGTTTACCATTATCATGGTCTTTCAAAGGAATAGTACCATCAGGTAAACGGTTATATTCAGACTTCCACAAACGTTCTTCGTTCATTACTCTCATGTGCAAGTTGAACTGTCGCATCTCTTCGTTAATCCAAAGATTAGAAGTACCACCATTATCATTTTGGAATTGATATTGAGTAACAACATTAGCAAGATTACCAGCTATTTCTTTAGAATAACGATAAAACTCAAGTTGAGAAGTCATTCCAGCAGGACCCATAGTATTGCTTCTATTACCTTTAGAATAAGATTCAGAAACAGTAGGAGCACTCATTGCCCAATACATACCTTTAGCCAACCATTGAGGGTCAACATAAGCATCAGGATTAGGAGAAGTAAGTTTCAGAAGATAAGCATAACCATAAGCAGATTCACCTAAGTCTTTCTGAATACGAACTTGAGTAACACCATCGGGAGCAGTAAGACCATGTTGTTCAATAAACCAATGAGTAGAAAAGTGAACTTCAAATTCACTACCATTTTGACCCGGTTTAGTAACAGCAGTATTAAAGTAAGTTACAAAGTCTGTAAACTTCATACGACCCATAGTTTTCCAAGTCCATTGTACAGTAGCAACATCTTTAATACCACGACTACCTTGACCTTCAGTAATAAAACTTAAAGGAAAACGGTCATCATCCATACCATAATTATAAGTCAGAAAACTATTAATTTCTTCTGGCTTTTGAAGCTGAAGATAAGCAATTGATTCTTCATTAGAATAACCTCTATCTTCATAACGAGTTTGTCCAATAACACGTAATGTTTTCATCTACAAATTTACTATTATGTTAATAACCAAAACGCTCATCTTTTAGAGCATCTTTTTTACTGTCAGGTTTAGTTATTTTAATAGCTCCTTTTGTAGATTTACGTTGACTAGCAGTAAGTTTCAACTTTTTAGCTTCTTTATCAGAAACAGCCATTTCTATCAAACTATCATAACCTTTACCTGTATATTTAAGCCAAGCCTTAAGCAGTTCTTCATCGCGTCTTTCAGCAGGAGATAACTTCATTAAATCATTTTCATAACGAGAAAGTCCTTTATCATCAACTTGATAAACATAATTGAAGAAATCTTCAGGAGTAGTAGAAATCTGTTTACCATTACGTTCAATAATAACAGTTTCGGGAATACGATAACCAGCAATCTGTCGCTTATCAATACAATCTTTAACTCCATTCCAAAATTCCACAAGTTGTTTCTCTTCTTCTGCTTTAACTCGCATAGCTTCTTTAGCATTAGCTTCACGCATTTCGTTATCAGCTTTCTGAAGAGCTTCAAGTTCTTCTTTAGCAACATTGAAAAGTTCATTACTATCTTTAAGATATTGAATATACTTATCAACATTACCACGACGATTAAATTCCTTAAACGCCTCACGAACAATAGCTTCTTGTTGACTTACATTATTTTCATCTACTTCAATACCGCTTCTATCTCGAAGTTCACCAAAGCCTTCAAATGAATTACCATTTGCAACATAATAATTAAGAAAATCACCAACGATAGGATAATCTTCAAATAATTTATTAACACCAGCTTGAGCAAATTCGTCACGTTTTAAATCAATAACGGATTGAATATAACTTGCAACTCCTTGAGGAGTATTTTCAAAAGTAACAGCTTTACCATCTTCTGAAGTAACAGAAACACCTACAAGTTCTTGAATTGATTTAACATCAATAGTATTTTCTTCTTTAGTATCTTCTACTTCAAATTCTTTAAGATAAGCAGCAACTTCATTTTTAGCTTTAAAGATATTACCTTTATCGTCAATAAGATTACCGTCTTTATCAATAGTATATTTATTATCTCCATCTTCGATAATAGTACCTTCTTCTAAACCATGTTCAGCATCAGCATCATTCGCTTTATCATTAGGCTTACCCCCCGTAGAGGATGAAGATTGATTATCTTTATTAGCATTAGAATCACTATTCCCATTTCCATTACCATTATTAGTAATATCTTCAATAGGATTACCATCAGCATCTAACTGTCCTGTTTTACCTGTATCAAGGTCTGTAATGTCGTCAGTAGGTTTTCCATCTCCATTAGATGTTTCACCATTAAAACCAAAACTATCAAAACTAGGCATAACTCTTTGTTTTTAATTAATTACTATATCACAAATATAAACTATAATAATAATACGAGTTTTACTTATATCGTTAAAATATGTTCATCTTTAAGCCGATTTGCCGACTAACATACTATTGCTAACTAGGATATTTATTACTAATAACCTATCCTGTCGCTTTCAGAGAAGCCATGTATGAATCAAATTTTATCATAATGATTAATCTATCACGAAATGAATAAAGCACTTAGAATGAGCTTAAAATGGCTCATGTGATGTAAAGAAAAATGAAAATGGGCTGAACCTACTTTCACAAGCAAGTCCAGCCCTATTATGAACAAAAATTATAAGTCCAGTCGATTATTTACTTTTACTATCATAGCGATTTTTATTCGTTTTTGCAATCTTGACTTTATCATCACTTTCTTTAAGTTTAACAGCTAATTCTTTTTCTTTAAGTTGTGCTTCAACAGAAGTCTTTTGAGCATCTAAACTAAGTTTACTACGTTCAAGATTAAGTCTAGCATTTTCCATACGTTCTTCAGCTTGACTCTTTTCAGCATCACTAAGACCATTATCAAAACTCATGATATTAGCATTTGCTTTCATAGCTTCAATCTGACCATCAAGATATTTTTCAACTCTAATTGTTTCTCTATCTTGTTCTGCTTTTCTATCAATCTTAGCAAGTTCAAATTCTTGACGAAGTTGTTCTGTTTGTTGAGAAACACGTTCAACATCAAGTTCATGTTCACGTTGAATGTTTTGATACTTATCAATAAGCTTACTAATTTGAGCAACATTATCTCCACGTATAGCAGCATTAGCCATATCCATATTACCATTCTGAGCAGCACTAAATGCAAGTTGTTTATATTGTTCAAGTTTCTCGCGTTCTTTAACAGAAGTTTTACAAGTAACAATATAATTGGCAAATATATGACTATTAACATCAAGACTTAAATATCTAATATCACCATCTTTAGTTTTATAAGAAGTATTAAGACCATCAATCCAAGCAAGTTTAGTATAATCCATTTCAGCTTGATAATCTCGTTCTCTCATTTTATCAAATATAAATTCAATAATAACAGAACCCATACTTCCACGAATAACTGCTTCATCAGTAACTCCTTTACCAGCACTATTAGCAATTTCTCCATAACGTTGTGGAGTCATATCACATTCCATTTTAGCAGTCTGTTCAATCTCTTGAATAAGTTGCCCAAGTTCAGTAATATAATTATTCATACGACTTTCAAGATAACGAACACTTTGTGCTTTAACAAGGTTAGCGTCATCTTCATCATCAATATAAAGCACTCCATCAGCAGCCATACGATATATAGTTTCAGCAGGTTTTTTACCAAGAAGAGATTTAGCAATCATAAGAACATTCATCTTATTTTTAGCAATAGCCATTTCTCTATGATAAGAAACTATATTACGAAATACTTGATAAGGGATAACTGTATCTACAATACTAAATCTTCCAAAACCTGGAAGAAGTTCTGCAATACCATTATAAGGAAGTTTACCATTCCTATTATAAGCAATAGGACGAGCCTTATAAGGATATATGCTTGTAGCACGAGAACCAATTCTAACGCTCTCATAAACTTGTGGACGCCACACCCATTCAATACTAATATCACCACCAGCAGAGTTAAGCTGATAAGTTTCATCAACAATTCTTGTTGTAACAAATGCTCCATTACTATATGTAAGAATACCTTCTTTTATTTCACCTCTCCAAACAGTATGCCAAACTTCAAATAAACCATTATTAGCATCACGAGCCATTATATTAGTGTTCTTAATATGTTGCAAATCATCTTTATTAAATTTACTACATATATCACCAAAATAATACATATACTTATCCCAATTTAAAAGTGCTCTATCGCTAGAAGTAGTAGCACTATATTGATAATATGTATCAAGAGCTTCACGTTCTTTTTCAGAAAGATATTCATAAAATTCATCTATAATTTGTTGTTTAGTCAACATACGACGTTCAGCAAACATATCATAATCTTCTGCAAACATATTATCGTTAGGAACAGGAAAAGCATCTCTAACACTAACAACACGTTTAATTAATTGATTACCTACAACATCTCTATATGTATAACAAGCTCCAAAAGCAACAAATTCAAAATAAGCTCTAGCGTATATAGTAAAAGCATCAGTAAGGTCATCAATAACATTAATTAAATCTTGTCCTTGTGCACTAATATCATCAATAAAATTTTCATTAAATTCTTTAATAAAAGCTTCAATATCAACAGCTTGTTCAGGATTAAATTGTTCAGGATTATTGCCTTCATTAACAAACTGCATATAACTTTCTTGTATCTTCTTAGCAACAGCTTGTTCTGCAAGCATCATAATTTGTTTACCAAGTTCAGCATCTCTAGCAAATACAACTTCAGGATTATTAGCTCCAACAATAAAATCATGTGGATTCTTAATATATTCACCAATATATCTTCTAATAATACCTTTCATCATATCATAATTACGCATAGTAGCTGGAAAACGAGTAAGATTTTCATCTTTCTCATTATAAGGATTAAGAGTTTTTCTATAATATTCTCTAGGAATATTACCAAGAAGAATATTAAACTTTTCTTCTACATCAAAATCAGCTTTACAAGCAATACCAGCTTCTATAACATAATCACAACATTTAGCATACCAATCAACTTCTTGTTTTTCAGCATAACTAACGTGCTGATTAGGAAAATCAAGTCTACCAAAATTATACATATCTTTATTTGTTTAATCTTAAAACCATTGTCTATTAAAAATATCTGTTTTATCATTATCTTCTGTAACTTTCTTACGACTAGCAAGTTCTCGTTTACCTTTAATATCAATAGACTTCCAATATATACCTAAAAGTATAAGACTAGATATACGGTCAAAGTTACCTTCGGCATTAAACTTTTTAAGTTCAAGAATTGTTTGATAATCAAGAAATCTTTCAAAAACATAAATATCTTCTCCAAATTCATTCTTACCAATAACTTCATATAAGAACTCTTTAAGTAGACGAAGACCATCTAGTTTCTTAGGTCCACTACCAATATTATAACCATAACTAGTACTAACTTTTTCTTTAACAGCAGAATCCCAAACATATAAAGGTTCATAGCCTAGATATTTAGTAGCTTTCCATTTACGAAAATTAGAAACAGTTTCACCACGATTTATTTCTACAAGTCCAGTACCAATACAATTATACCATTTACATAGTCGATAAAACTTTTCATCAGCTTCTTCTAGTCGTTCAGTACGTCCATAATATGCAGCACATAACTTAGGTTTAAATCCATTACGTTCTCTAGGCATTTCAATAACAAATATACTATTATGAGAATGTCTATCAGTAATTTCTTTTTTATCTTTATCAATACCAACAGGGTCATAAACTGCAACATAAGTACCGGGAAGAATACTTCTTATAAGTCTATCGCCAATATATGTTTCTTCATATTCTGGGGCAAACCAAACTCTTATACAACCATGAGGGTCTTCGTTACCACGTCTAGGAACTCCTTGAATATAATCATAAGTTTTCATATCAGGATTTTCAATTCTTATACGAGCATTAGATTTAAAATAAATCTTTTTAGTTCCATCTTCAAATAGTTCACCATCAGTATAAAACTTATAACTATTATCAACTCGAAGTTTATCTTCAAACTTATTAAGAGCTTCACTACTAAATATATTTTCACTAGCACTACTAAAAGATTCAGCAGGAAATAAAGCACGCTGACCAAGATAATTAAGATATTCTGCAAAAGTCTTAGCAGTTTTTTTCTTTTCAATTCTTTCTCGTGCAGCAAGCTTAAGTCCTATTCGTAGATTACTATTTCCATCTTCATCAAATCCTTTAACTCCATCTATCTCTCCTTCAAGACCCCAAGCATAAGATTTAAAGAATCCACAAACTTCATTACGAGCATCATTATCCCAAACATTTTCAAAAGCCATAAATCCAAATGCTCTAGGATTATAAAAGTTTTGTTCAAATATTTGCATATTAGCAGCAGTAGCAGTTCCCCAAGCCATAAGAGTACCAGTAGTACGAGTACCAACAGTCATTGTAGGTTCGG